>VOFJ01000213.1_pt1 | contig 34000 bp, 64 predicted proteins | sample 5384081 | NCBI WGS metagenome assembly VOFJ01 (sample SAMN12384729, study PRJNA508395) | human gut metagenome | isolation source: healthy gut I | host: Homo sapiens
ATGGGAGAAAGGGGCAAAGGCATTATCCGGCAGAGCGTTTCTGGAAGATTGCCGGGGAAGTCGGAAATAAAGCGATTCTCGGATTGGATGCCCATTGTGTGAGACATATTCAGGATGTGGATTCTTACAGAAAATGTATGGAATTGGCGGAAAAGTATAATTTGAACTTAATAAATAAGCTGGAGCTCTAGCGCATTTTTCCTGTTTCGTCAAGTGAAAATTTTTACAAAACAGGCAGGTCTATTTGTGAGATTTGACCTATGGTCTTTACCTACCATATATTGTATAATGAAGATCGTCGTGAACAAAACTTGGTAGTAATAAGGAGCAAAAAGAAGTATGTCAGATGAAGTTTTAGACGATGTCATGTTAAAGGGAAATTGTAAGGGGAAGGCAGATGCAATTGTAAACTGCCAGTGCAGCATTGAGACTGCACCAAAGCGCTGTGAGCAGGCGGAACACTGCATGTTTTATTCCTACTACAAAATGTAGTAAGCAGTGGAAACGACTGGGATAGTTATCGCTGAAATGAGAAGGAAAAAAGACTTTTTGCCTTGGCGAGGGTGCCAGAGCAAAGGTCTTTTTGCTTTTTGGAGAAAAAAGGAGTATGTATATGAAGAAAATTCTGGTGCTCAGTGATTCACATGGAAATGTAAATAATATGGTTACGGCAGTAAGAAATACACATCCGGATCAGATCATTCATCTGGGAGACTGCTGGGTGGACGCAGAGAAGCTGCACCAGCAATTTCCGATGATCATGATGGAACAGGTGCCGGGGAATTGTGACTGCAACCAGGGAGCCGGTGGAGCGTATTCTTCTTATAGAAGGAAAGCGGATATTGATTTGTCATGGACATACATTTAATGTAAAAGCCGGATATCTGAATCTGGAATATGCGGCAGAAGAACGGCGTGTAGATGCCGCATTGTTTGGGCATACACACCGGGTTTTTATGACAAACACAACCGTATTTTTATATGAATCCGGGGAGCATTGGATCACCGCCTTATGGTGTACCGGCCACTTATGGTATTTTGCAGGGGGATGGTTCAAGCAACACGATTGCAACAGATGTTATATACATGGAATAATTTTATTGACGAAAGTAAGGCGTTAGAAGTATAATAACGAAAGTTATTATTCTTGAAGGAGAAAAAGTTAAAAATGGTTAAGGTTGTAAAATTTGGTGGCAGCTCGCTGGCGAGTGCCGAACAGTTTGCCAAGGTTGGCGATATTATCCGTGCGGATGAATCCAGAAAATATGTAGTGCCGAGGGCTCCTGGAAAGCGTAATTCCAAGGATACCAAGGTTACGGATATGTTATATGCATGCTACGCGAAAGCAGAGGCAGGCGAGGAGTTCCGTGTACCGCTTATGAAGATCAAAGAGCGTTATGATTCCATTATCAACGGACTCGGATTGAAAGTGACACTGGATGAGGAGTTTAAGACAATTTCCAAAAACTTTAAGGAAAAGGCCGGCGCGGATTATGCGGCTTCCCGCGGAGAGTATCTGAATGGTATTCTTATGGCAGATTATCTTGGATATGAGTTTATCGATTCTGCAACCGTAATCTTTTTTTGATGAAGAAGGAAATCTGGATGCAGACAAGACCGACAAGGTTCTGGCGAAGAAGCTTTCTGAATGTGAAAAAGCTGTCATTCCGGGATTTTATGGAATTGGTGCTGACGGAAGGGTGAAAACATTCTCCCGCGGCGGTTCGGATATTACCGGGTCCATTGTTGCAAAAAGCATGTCATGCAAGTTTATATGAGAACTGGACAGATGTATCCGGATGTCTCGTAGCAGATCCGCGTATCATTGACAATCCGCAGCCGATCCATGTGATCACATACCGCGAATTAAAGAGCTTTCTTATATGGGAGCTTCCGTACTTCATGAGGACGCGGTATTCCCGGTACGAAAGGCCGGCATTCCGATCAATATCCGCAATACCAATGATCCGGAGGCAGAGGGAACCCTGATCGTAGAGAGTAGTACCTGCCAGAAACCGGAATACACGATTACCGGTATTGCCGGTAAAAAAGGATTTGTCGCAGTAAGCATTGACAAAGATATGATGAATTCGAAGTCGGCTTCTGTCGTAAAGCATTACAGGCATTTGAGGAAAACGGAATTTCGATCGAGCATATGCCATCCGGTATTGACACCATGACCGTATTTGTGCATCAGGAAGAGTTTGAAGGCAAGGAGCAGCAGGTGATCAGCTCCATCCGCCGTCTGACCCATCCGGATGTGATTGATCTGGAAGCTGATCTGGGTCTGATCGCGGTTGTGGGACGTGGAATGAAATCTACCCGCGGTACTGCAGGCAGAATCTTTTCTGCACTGGCTACCATGCGAACATCAATGTCAAGATGATTGACCAGGGATCTTCCGAGTTAAATATTATTATTGGTGTCAGCAATGACGATTTCGAGGCTGCCATCAAGGCAATCTACGATATCTTTGTAGAAACCAGACTTTAGTAATAAAATGATTCTGCACCTTATGACGCTCTCTTTCATATGTTATATGGAAGGGAGCGTTTTTATATGACCGGAAATATCGTGATTTTTTTGTTACGGATCAGCGACAAAGCAATCTTGCCGCATGTCTTCCGGGAAAGATACACCGACTGGACTGGAGACGGGGAGTGGAAAAGGAAGAGGCGCTGAAAGTGCTGGATAACAGCAGGTATCTTGTGCTGCCGGTTCCTGTTACAAAGATTGAGAGAAACCATGATGTAAACCTTATATTAAAGGAGGAACTGACGAGGGAAAAAAAAAAAAAGGGACTGGATGCTGTTTGGAGGAATTTTCGGACCGGAATGGAGGCAGCGCTGTGAGGATGCGGGAACGGAATATTATGATATGATGACAGATGCGGTGGTTGTGCACCGCAACGCATGTATTACGGCAGAAGCAACGGTTGCTGAAATCCTAAAATACAGTGATTATTCTATTCGGGAGCAGAAAATTATTGTCAGCGGGTATGGAAGATGCGGCAGGGAGATCGCCAGGGTTTTGTCTGCGATGGGAGCGAAAGTGACAGTGCTGGCAAGGAGTGCAGAGGCACGCCGGCTGGCACGAACGGAAGGACATGAGGCAGTCGATTTTTCATACGGACCGGAGGAAGCATATGGGGCACGCACGGTTGTAAACACGGTTCCGGCACTTGTGATCCGTGAGCCGATGATCCGTGAAATGCATTCGGATGCCGTGATCATTGATATTGCATCAAGACCCGGCGGTACGGATCTGATGGCAGCGGAGGCATATGGAATCAAAGTTGTGGCGGCATTGGGACTTCCGGGGCTGTATACGACAAAGAGCAGTGCCAAAGTGCTGGCAGATGCAATTCTTGAACACAGTAAAATCAGGCAGGACAGGAAAGAGGCAAAGACATGGATTTATCAAATCGCAATATAGGGTATGGGATTACCGGTTCTTTCTGTACATTCGCAAAAACCAGGAAAGAGATTCAGAGATTGACGGAGATGGGAGCACATGTGATTCCCATCTTTTCTTATCAGACGCAGAACTGTGATACGCGGTTTGGAACGGCAAAAAGAGTTTATGGAAGAAGTCTGTGACATAACGGGGAACCCTGGAATCCGCACACTTCAGGAGGCAGAACCGATCGGACCGAAGGGATATCTGGATGTGATGGTGATTGCACCGTGTACAGGAAATTCTGCGGCGAAGCTGGCGAATGCAATCACCGATACTCCGGTTCTGATGGCTGCCAAAGCGCATATGCGCAATGGCAAACCACTGGTAATTGCCATATCCACCAACGATGCACTGGGAGCCAGTTTTAAAAATATCGGGATGCTGATGAATACGAAACATATTTATTTTGTGCCGTTTGCGCAGGATAATTATGAAAAAAAGCCAAATTCGATGGTGGCAAAAATGGAACTTTTGCCGGAGACGATTTCGGCAGCTTTGGAAGGAAAGCAGCTGCAGCCGGTGGTACGGGGATAAAAAGCCCCCCAGACAGATCTGTCTGGGGGAGGCTTTTTACATAATCCGGGAATGGTACTATGCATTTTTTGTGCATCATAGGCTTCGCGCAATGCCTTGGCAAGCTGATCACCACAGGAGGTGTTTTTCATGCCGCAGTGAATACCGGAAATACGGCGTTCCACTTCTTCAACGGTCATGCCCTCAACCAGACGGGGGATTGCCTGAAGATTTCCCTGACAGCCACCGGTGAATTTAACATTTTTAACAATATTTCCGTCCAGCTCCACTTCGATCTGTGTGGAACAGGTGCCTTTTGTTTTGTAAATATAAGACATGGATTGTTACCTTCCTTTCTGTTTCTTCCTTGTGTTTGGAATACAATAATCGTCCTCTTATCATAGCAAGCTGTTTACAAATTTTCAATAGCAGAATCCCGTTCGTTCATAAAAAGTTTATAAAACATTCATGGCCTTTGAGTTGTGTAAATGTGGAGAAAGTGGTACAATACCTATATTCTATGCGAGTTAGGAGCAAAATATATTATGAGTGCATTGACTAAAATTTTTGGTACACACAGTGACAGGGAGTTGAAACGAATTACGCCCCTCGTAGATAAAGTGGAATCTTATCGTGACGAGATGAAGGCACTTTCGGATGAAGAATTACGGGGAAAGACAAAAAGAATATAAAGAGCGTCTGGAAAAAGGAGAGACACTTGACGATCTGCTTCCGGAAGCGTATGCGACCGTACGTGAGGCAGCAAGCCGTGTGCTTGGCATGGAGCATTACAGAGTACAGATTATCGGTGGTATCGTCCTCCATCAGGGCCGTATCGCCGAGATGAAAACCGGTGAAGGTAAGACACTGGTATCTACACTTCCGGCTTATCTGAATGCGCTGGAGGGAAAAAGGGGTATATATCGTCACGGTCAATGATTATCTGGCAAAACGAGATTCCGAGTGGATGGGAAAAGTGCATGAATTCCTCGGACTGACCGTTGGTGTTGTATTGAAATGATATGAGCAACGATGAGCGCCGCGACGCATACAATTGCGATATTACATATATTACAAATAACGAACTTGGTTTCGATTACCTGCGTGACAACATGGTGATCTACAAGGAGCAGCTGGTACAGAGAGGTCTGCACTATGCGATCATCGATGAGGTCGATTCCGTATTGATCGATGAGGCGCGTACACCTCTTATTATTTCCGGTCAGAGTGGCAAGTCCACCAAATTATATGAAGCATGTGATATTTTTAGCACAGCAGCTGACACGTGGTGAGGATGTACCGGAGTATTCCAAGATGGATGCCATCATGGGAATTGAGCAGGAAGAAACCGGAGACTTTATCGTAAACGAAAAGGACAAACTGGTGAATCTGACACAGCAGGGTGTGGAAAAAGGTTGAGAAATTTTTCCATATTGAAAACCTTGCAGATGCAGAGAACCTTGAGATCCAGCACAATGTGATCCTTGCTCTGAGAGCACATAATCTGATGTTCCGCGATCAGGACTACGTGGTAAAAAAGATGATCAGGTTATGATCGTTGACGAGTTCACCGGCCGTATCATGCCGGGCCGTCGTTATTCCGATGGTCTGCATCAGGCAATCGAGGCAAAGGAGCATGTAAAGGTTAAGAGAGAGAGCAAGACACTTGCAACCATTACATTCCAGAACTTCTTTAACAAATTTGACAAAAAGGCCGGTATGACTGGTACAGCACTCACAGAGGAAAAAGGAGTTCCGTGATATTTACGGTATGGACGTTATTGAGATTCCTACCAACCGTCCGATTGCACGTATCGATCATCAGGATGCGGTATATAAGACGAAGAAAGAAAAATTCAAAGCAGTTGTTGAGGAAGTCAAGGAAGCACATGAGAAGGGACAGCCGGTTCTGGTTGGTACCATCACGATTGAGACTTCCGAGCTGATCAGCGGAATGTTAAAGCGTGAGGGAATTCCGCATACCGTATTGAATGCAAAATTCCATGAGCAGGAGGCCGAGATCGTTGCACAGGCAGGACAGCACGGAGCGGTTACCATCGCCACCAACATGGCTGGACGTGGTACCGATATCAAGCTGGACGAGGATGCACGTGAAGCCGGAGGTTTAAAGATCATCGGTACCGAGCGTCATGAATCCCGCCGTATTGATAATCAGCTGCGCGGTCGTTCCGGCCGTCAGGGAGATCCGGGTGAATCCCAGTTCTTTATTTCTCTGGAAGATGATCTGATGAGACTGTTCGGTTCCGAGCGTCTGATGTCAGTATTTAACACACTTGGTGTTCCGGAAGGTGAGCAGATTCAGCACAAGATGCTTACTTCTGCCATCGAGAAGGCACAGGAAAAGATCGAGTACAACAACTATGGTATTCGTAAGAATCTGTTAGAGTATGATCAGGTAAACAACGATCAGAGAGAGATCATTTACAAAGAGCGTATGTCCGTATTAAATGGAGACAGCATGCGTGATGCGATCTTTAAGATGATTCAGGAACAGGTGGAGAAATCAGTCGATACCTGTATTTCGAATGAGATTCCGCGCGAAGAGTGGAATTTAAATGAATTAAATGAAATTCTTCTGCCGGTGATTCCTCTTGAACCTGTTACAGAGAAATATATCGAAGATATCAAGGATGTCAAAGAATTAAAGCAGCATCTGAAAGAACAGGCAGTGCTTTTATATGAAGCTAAAGAGACCGAATTCCCGGAGATCGAGCAGTTCCGTGAGCTGGAGCGTGTGGTTCTGCTGAAGGTCATTGACCGCAAGTGGATGGATCATATCGACGATATGGAGCAGCTGCGTCAGGGCGTAGGCTTACAGGCCTATGGACAGCGAGACCCTCTGGTAGAGTACAAGATGGCCGGATTTGATATGTTCGATGAAATGATCGCGGGTATTCAGGAGGATACCATTCGTCTTCTCTATCATGTACAGGTAGAGCAGAAGGTAGAGCGTGAGCAGGTCGCAAAAGTAACCGGAACCAATAAGGACGAGAGTGCGGCAAAAAAGCACCGAAGAAGCGTGAACATGCCAAGGTATATCCGAATGATCCGTGTCCATGTGGCAGTGGTAAGAAATATAAGCAGTGCTGCGGACGTAAGGTTGTATAAAATCGAAGCAGATAACAAAAACGTGGAAACCATCATGGTTTCCGCGTTTTTTTTGTAAAATCGTTCACTGCCTGACACTATTTTTGTTTCTTTGGAAATTTAGAATAAGATTTGTTCTGTTTCATGCCGCCCCGGCACTCTGCAAGTTCGCTGACAGTGACGAGCTGATATCCGCGTCTGGTAAGTTCCGGAATGATGGTCTGGGAGGCAGTGGCGGTCGCTTTATACAGATCGTGCATCAGTACGATATCTCCATCCTTTATATGGTTCAATACGGCTTTCTGGGTACTTGCGGAATCCCGCGTTTTCCAGTCTAAGGTATCGATGATACCAGATGATGGAAGGCATTCCCACCCATGATTTGATGTTGGAACTGGTGGCACCTCCCGGTGGGCGCATCACAACCGGATTTATACCGATTACTTTTTTGACGGCACGATTGGTTTTGGAAACCTGTTTTTGAACTTCCTTTTTTCCCAACCCGGGTCAGAATTTTGTGATCATAAGTGTGATTGCCAATCTGACACCCGTTGTCATAAGCCTTCTGTACGGTTTTGGAGTAAGTCGATACGCGGCTGCCCACCAAAAAAAAATGTGGCAACGGAATCATTTTTCTTCAGGGTTTTTAAAATAGTTGGGGTATAAACCGATGGTCCGTCGTCGTAAGTGAGGGCAACCATTTTTTTGTTTTTATCAATTTTGCGTGTCAGAACCCCTTTTTTATTAAAGTAACATAAGTAATGGGAAATATTCTTTTTCCCGGTAACTGCCTGTCCGTTTTTTCCGAAATAGTATTTGTTCTTGCCAACCTTTTTCCAACGGTTTTTCAGCTTTTTTTCCATTCTGATAAAAATAGAAATGTCCGTTTTTATCATGGATAAGTCCCTGCAATACCGGTTTGGGATTTTCCGTGGAAGGAACCACCGGTGTTTCCGTTGGAATTTCGGAAGAAATTTCCGTGGAGTCATTTGCGGGCAGTTCTGTATTCAGATCTGCCGCATGGATAGCAATCCGGCCTGAAACTATGGTTAATGTCAGGATAAATAACAATATTCCAAGAGGAAATAAATGAAATTCTTTTCTTCTTTTCATACAAAATCTCCTTATCTTTTGTGACATGTATTTGCTGTTATCATACACACTTTACAGGCAAAAAGAAAGATGAGAACAAATGTTCTAATCAAGATAGACAAAGTCAGATCTTTGTAGTAAAATTAGCATATATGTGCAGACTATAAAGATATGGATTTTATCTTTTTTCATGGAATAAAGTTAATTTTACGATAAATTTGAGAAGGGAGAGGGCATTATGGAGTTCAAATTACATGCCCCATATGAGCCAACCGGTGACCAGCCGCAGGCAATTGAAAAAATTAGTCAAAGGATTCAAAGAAGGCAACCAGTTTGAAACACTGCTGGGTGTGACCGGTTCGGGAAAGACCTTTACGATGGCAAATGTTATTCAGGCACTGAATAAGCCAACGCTGATTATTTCCCACAACAAGACACTGGCGGGGCAGCTGTACGGAGAAATGAAAGAATTTTTCCCGGAGAATGCCGTCGAGTATTTTGTTTCCTACTATGATTATTATCAGCCGGAAGCGTATGTGCCGCAGTCGGACACTTATATAGCGAAGGATTCCGCGGTAAATGATGAGATTGATAAGCTGCGCCTTTCTGCCACGGCAGCGCTGGCGGAGCGAAAAGATGTCATTATCGTAGCATCCGTATCCTGTATCTATGGCATTGGTAGTCCGGATGACTATATGAATATGATGGTTTCCCTGCGTCCCGGAATGGAGATTGACCGCGATGATGTGATCAAGGGACTCATTGACATGCAGTACACGCGCAACGAGATGGATTTTAAGCGTGGTACGTTCCGGGTGCTTAATGGCGATGTACTGGAGATTTTTCCGGCGAATAATACCGACACGGCGATCCGTGTGGAGTTTTTCGGCGATGAGATCGACCGTATTACAGAGGTGGATGTGCTTACCGGAGAGATCAAATGTATATTAAAGCATGCGGCTGTGTTTCCGGCGTCCCATTATGTGGTGCCACAGGAAAAAATGAACGCAGCGTGTGACCGTATCGAGGCAGAACTGGAAGAGAGGGTCAGGTATTTTAAGGGTGAAGATAAGCTGCTGGAAGCGCAGCGTATCGCGGAGCGCAATGAATTTTGATATTGAAATGATGAAGGAAACCGGATTTTGCAGCGGCATCGAAAACTATTCCCGCCATCTGGCAGGACGTGCCGAGGGAGAAATGCCGGAGACACTGATGGACTATTTTCCGGATGAGTTCCTGATTATTGTGGATGAGTCTCATATCACCATTCCGCAGGTGCGGGGTATGTATGCGGGGACCGCTCGCGAAAGCAGACACTGGTGGACTATGGGTTCCGCCTGCCGTCCGCACTCGATAACCGCCCGCTTAATTTTGAAGAGTTTGAGAGCAAGATTGATCAGATGTTGTTTGTATCAGCTACGCCGAATGTCTATGAGAACGAGCATGAATTGCTGCGTGTGGAGCAGATTATCCGTCCGACTGGACTTCTGGACCCGGAGATTTCCGTGCGACCGGTTGAGGGGCAGATCGATGATCTGATCGGGGAAGTTAACAAAGAGACGAAAAATCACCATAAAGTGCTGATCACGACACTGACCAAGCGTATGGCGGAGGATCTGACACAGTATATGGGCGAACTTGGCATCCGTGTAAAAATATCTGCACTCGGATATTGATACCTTAGAGCGTGCAGAGATTATCCGTGACCTGCGTCTGGACGTGTTTGATGTGCTTGTCGGCATCAACCTGCTTCGGGAGGGTCTGGATATCCCGGAGATTACGCTGGTGGCGATTCTGGATGCGGATAAGGAAGGATTCCTTTTCGTTCCGAGACTTCACTGATCCAGACCATCGGACGTGCGGCAAGAAACAGTGAGGGACACGTTATCATGTATGCGGATAAGATCACGGATTCCATGCGTGTGGCCATTGATGAGACGGAGCGCCGCCGCAAGCTTCAGCAGGCATACAATGAGGAACATGGAATCACACCGAAGACCATCCAGAAATCTGTGCGTGATCTGATTGCAATCTCCAAAAAAAAGTGGCAGCAGAGGAGATGGAATTTGATAAAGATCCGGAATCCATGAGCCGCAGGGAATTAGAAAAAACTGATCGGGGACATCCAGAAGAAGATGAAGAAAGCTGCCGCAGAACTCAATTTTGAGGCGGCGGCAGAGTATCGTGACAAGATGGTAAAACTGAAAAAAAAATATGCTTCGGGATATTGAGGAATAGATAAAAGAGAGGAAACAAAATGCCGAAAAAACAGAGAAAATATATTAAAATACGAGGCGCCAACGAACACAACTTAAAATGCATCGATATGTGGACATTCCGAGAGATGAGTTTGTTGTTCTGACCGGACTGTCAGGTTCCGGCAAGTCCTCGCTGGCATTTGATACCATCTACGCGGAGGGACAGCGGCGCTACATGGAGTCTTTGTCTTCCTATGCAAGACAGTTCTTAGGACAGATGGAAAAACCGGATGTAGAGTCAATTGAGGGACTTCCGCCGGCAATCTCCATTGACCAGAAATCGACGAACCGAAACCCGCGTTCCACCGTCGGAACCGTGACGGAAATTTATGATTATTTTCGACTGCTGTATGCCCGCATAGGAATTCCACATTGTCCGAAGTGTGGACGTGCCATCGAGAAACAGACGATCGATCAGATGGTAGATGCCGTGATGAAACTGCCGGAACGCACACGCATCCAGATCCTTGCGCCGGTTGTGCGCGGGCGTAAGGGCGAACATCAGAAATTATTCGAGAAAGCAAAAAAAAAGCGGTTATGTGCGTGTGATCGTGGACGGAAATATGTATGAACTTTCGGAAGAAATTCCGATGGATAAAAACATCAAACACAATATTGATATTGTGGTAGACCGTCTGGTGTTAAAACCCGGAATTGAAAAGCGTCTGACCGATTCCCTGGAAAATGTTTTTGAGCTGACCGAGGGAAATGCGATTGTAGATGTGGTGGACGGGGAACCAATGAATTTTTCCCAGAATTTTTCCTGCCCGGACTGCGGTATCAGCGTGGATGAGGTCGAACCGCGAAGTTTTTCGTTTAATAATCCGTTTGGTGCCTGTCCGGTCTGCTACGGACTCGGTTACAAGATGGAGTTTGATGAAAATCTCATGATTCCGGATAAGACACTGTCTATTTCCGAGGGGGCAATTCAGGTAATGGGCTGGCAGTCCTGCACCGATCCGTCCAGCTATACCTATGCTACCCTAAAAGCGTTGTCGGAAGGATATGGATTTTCTCTCGATACACCATATAAAGATCTGCCAAAAGAAATCCGGCATATGCTCATTCATGGCGGAGATGGCCGGATATTAAAGGTGCATTATAAAGGACAGCGTGGAGAAGGCGTCTATGATCTGAACTGGGAAGGCCTTATTAAAAATGTCGAGCGCCGTTACCGGGAGACAGGATCGGACACGATGAAGCAGGAATATGAGCAGTTTATGCGTATTACACCGTGTGCTGCCTGCCATGGACAGCGTCTGAAGCAGAGTTCTCTTGCGGTTACGGTTGCAGACAAAAATATATATGAGATGACCGATATGTCGGTAAAAGATCTCGTGAAATATCTGGCGGAAATGCAGCTGACGGAACAGCAGCAGTTCATCGGCAATCAGATTTTAAAGGAAATCCGTGCCCGTGTGGGCTTTTTGCAGGAGGTAGGTCTGGATTATCTGACATTGACACGTGCGACCGGAACCTTATCCGGAGGAGAGGCCCAGAGAATCCGTCTGGCAACCCAGATTGGTTCCGGTCTGGTGGGTGTGGCCTATATTCTGGACGAGCCCAGTATCGGCCTGCATCAGCGGGACAACGATAAGCTGCTGCATGCACTGATGAATCTTAAGAATCTGGGAAATACGCTGATTGTCGTGGAGCATGATGAGGATACCATGCGTGCGGCAGACTGTATTGTGGATATTGTGTCCGGGCAGCCGGCGTCCATGGTGGAGAAGTCGTTGCGGCCGGTACTGCAGCGGATATCATGAAATGCAAAAAAAATCTATTACAGGTGCTTATCTGAGTGGCCGGATGAAGATTCCGGTACCATCGGAACGGCGCAGACCGACCGGATTCCTTACCATCAAAGGAGCGCGGGAAAATAATCTGAAAAATATTGATGTGCAGGTTCCGCTTGGTATCATGACCTGTATCACCGGAGTATCGGGATCGGGAAAGAGTTCCCTGACCAATGAAATTCTGTATAAGCATCTGGCGCGAACTTTAAACCGGGCACGCTGCATCCCCGGAGATCACGATGATATTCTGGGTGTGGAACAACTGGGGATAAGATTATCGATATTGATCAGTCACCGATCGGACGCACACCGCGTTCGAATCCGGCAACCTATACCGGTGTGTTTGACATGATCCGTGATCTGTTTGCGGCAACTCCGGATGCAAAGGCACGCGGATATAAGAAGGGACGTTTCAGTTTCAACGTCAAAGGCGGACGCTGTGAGGCCTGCAGCGGAGATGGTATCATAAAGATCGAGATGCATTTCCTGCCAGATGTGTATGTGCCGTGTGAAGTCTGCGGTGGCAGGCGCTATAACCGCGAGACACTCGAAGTGCGCTATAAAGGAAAGACGATCTATGACGTGCTGGATATGACGGTGGAAGAGGCATTGGAATTTTTCAAAAATGTACCAACGATCCACCGAAAGATTCAGACACTGTACGATGTCGGACTTTCCTATGTAAAACTGGGACAGCCTTCCACAGAATTATCTGGAGGAGAAGCGCAGCGTATCAAACTTGCCACAGAACTGAGCAAACGCGGAACGGGAAAAACCATTTATGTACTGGATGAGCCAACCACCGGACTGCATTTTGCGGACGTACACAAGCTGGTGGAGATTCTTAGAAAGCTTTCGGACGGCGGAAATACCGTTGTCGTCATCGAGCATAATCTGGATGTCATCAAGACGGCTGATTATATCATTGATATGGGACCGGAAGGCGGTGATGGTGGCGGAACCGTGATTGCACAGGGGACTCCGGAGGAAATCTGTAAAGTTCCGGAATCGTATACCGGTCAGTTTTTAAAACCGTATCTGGAATCGAAGAACGTATAAAATAGCGAAAATGCACAGATTTTTTGTCCCGGGAACAGAGAGATTCCTTAAAATTTAATTAAAATGCTTTAACCTAAAAAAAAATGTTTGAAAAATGGGATGAATTGTATATAATGTTACTGTATGCATAAAAAATATGATTAACTGCAGATTTGCGCCATGAACGCGGATCGAATTTTTGATAAAGAAAGATAAAAAGAAAATAGGAAGGGGCATTCGGGATGATCGGATCAGATATCGGAATTGATTTAGGTACTGCGAGTATTTTAGTATATATTAAAGGAAAAGGTGTTGTATTAAAAGAGCCTTCCGTTGTTGCATTTGACAGAGATACAAATAAAATTAAAGCAATCGGGGAGGATGCCAGACTGATGCTTGGAAGAACACCGGGAAACATTGTGGCAGTCCGTCCTCTTCGCCAGGGTGTGATTTCAGATTATACCGTCACAGAGAAGATGATCAAGTATTTCATCCAGAAAGCACTTGGAAAGAAGAGCTTTCGTAAGCCGCGCATCAGCGTCTGTGTACCGAGTGGTGTTACAGAGGTTGAAAAGAAAGCCGTAGAGGATGCAACCTATCAGGCAGGAGCCCGTGAAGTAGAGATTATTGAGGAACCAATTGCAGCAGCAATCGGTGCCGGTATTGATATTTCAGACCATGCGGAAACATGATCGTAGATATCGGAGGAGGTACTTCGGATATCGCAGTCATTTCTCTGGGTGGTTCTGTTGTGAGCACTTCCGTGAAAATTGCCGGTGATGACTTTGACGAGGCTCTGGTCCGCTATATGAGAAAGAAACACAATCTTCTGATCGGTGAGCGTACCGCAGAAGATATCAAGATCAAAATTGGTACATGCTACCCACTGGCACAGAATGAGACGATGGATGTCCGTGGACGTAATCTGGTAACCGGTCTGCCAAGAACCATTACGGTAAGCTCTGAGGAGACAGAGGAAGCTCTGCGTGAGGCAACATTACAGATTGTGGAAGCTGTACATTCCGTACTGGAGAAAACTCCACCGGAACTGGCGGCAGACGTTGCAGACAGGGGAATTGTCCTGACAGGTGGCGGCTCCTTGCTTCGTGGTCTGGAGGAACTGATTGAAGAACGTACCGGAATCAACACGATGACGGCAGAGCATCCTATGACCTGTGTAGCAATCGGAACCGGAAAATATGTAGAATTCCTCGCAGGAAAAAAGAGACGAGGATTAATGCATAAAGTGCGCATTTATGCGCACTTTTTATCGCATGTCTATAAAGATCGTGAGGGCATTGGCCGATATAAATTAAAACTGTGAAAATTGAGGTGTCATAAATGGTAAAAGGATTGTATACCGCCCATACGGGAATGGTAAACGAAATGAAGCGTCTGGATATTCTGGCAAAAATAATCTGGCAAACGCAGACACAACAGCATATAAAAAGAAGGAACGACGAGTCGTACTTTTGCCGATGAGATGTCTTTGCGCATTAAGGATTCTTCTAACATGGGGATTCCGAAAAAGCTTGGAGATATTACATATGGGGTTCACCTTGGACAGGTATATACCGATTATTCCACGGGAAATTTCAAGGTGACAGATAACACCACAGATTTTGCGATTGAAGGAAACGGCTTTTTTTTTGCCGTGGCATTCACGGACAAGCAGGGAAATACTTCCGTGAAGTATACGCGGGATGGAGCCTTTACCGTAAATAAAAAGGGGTATCTGGTGACGAAGGATGGCGATTATGTTTTAAATGCCACTGGTGCAATGAATGGCGATCCGGGTCAGAATAATTATATACGTCTGGATCCAAATGCTGCGATTACCGTGAATAAACTGGGATACGTCATGCAGAATAACCAGATTGTCGGAACGATCGGCATGGTGGATGTGGATAATTATGACTATCTTGAAAAATACGGTGAGAATCTGTATAACCTTCTTCCGGGAGGAAACCGGATTGCAACAGATGCCAATATAGAGCAGGGCACACTGGAGACCTCCAATGTAAATGTTGTAAATGAGATGGTAAATATGATTACAATTCAGAGAGCCTATGAGGCAGGACAGAAGGTAATCACTTCCATAGATGGAACACTTGACCGGGCAGTTAACAATGTCGGTAAAGTATAATAGCCGCTGAAAGACCGCAAGGAGGAAATAGAAGCGTATGATGAGATCACTTTATACTGCGGCAACCGGAATGATTGCGCAGCAGATAAATCTGGATACAATTTCAAATAACCTGTCCAATGTGAATACGACAGGTTATAAGACGGAACGTACCGAGTTTAAATCTTTACTGTACCAGACACTGCAGACAAAGACAACGACGGCAAATGGTGCCAATAAACCGGTAGGTGCACAGGTAGGACTCGGAACCAGAGTGGCAGCGACCATGTCCAACTATACGCAGGGGGCGCGTGAAGAGACAGAGATTCCGACCGATTTTGCACTGGAAGGAAAGGGATTCTTTGCAGTGCGGGGTGTGGATGGACAGACATATTACACCAGAAACGGTAACTTCTCCTGGAGTCAGGATTCGAATGGAAACACAATTCTGGCAACCTCAGAGGGGCTTCCGGTATTGGATTCAGAGGAAATACCATTCGTGTGCCGAGAGGCGTATCTTCGGAAAGCATGGTATTTTCGAGCAATGGAACGATTGGCTATAAAGATGCAACCGGCAATGTAGTGTCATTAAACCAGTTCTTTTGGAATCTATCAGTTTAACAATCCGGCAGGACTGGAGAAAATGTCAGGAAGCAAACTTGCAGCGACTGCAGCTTCGGGAAATCCGATGCTGGAGGGACAAAATGCAGGATTGACGAAGACTGGTGTATATCAGGGCTACATCGAAGCTTCAAATGTACAGGTTGCTGATGAGATGGTAAATATGATCATTGCACAGCGCGCATATGAATTAAATTCCAAGGCAATCACGACCTCGGATTCCATGCTGGAGACGGCAAATAACCTGAAACGATAGGCAGCGATTCGGAATTACTTACATAAGAGGGATATACTATGGATATTTCATCAATCAGTACAAATTATACGGTTGCAAATGCAGACAAAAGTGCAGAGCAGGGCAATTCTCTTCAGAGTTCATTAAAGAATATTTCATCGGACTCCTCAGAGGAACAATTAAAAGGTGTCATCAAAGATTTTGAATCTTATTTTGTGGAGCAGGTCATCAAACAGATGAAAAGATACATTTACCTCGGATGATGACGAGGATTCTACGATGTCACAGTACAAAGATCTGTATATGGATCAGGCAATCGAGACGGTGGCAGATGAAATGGTGGATCAGATCGGAGAAAGCTATACACAGACACTGTATGAGCAGATGAAACGTAATATTGGCCAGTAGTAACATCAGCACAAAGAAAAGAGGAGAGACTGTTTACAACAGTCTCTTTTTTTTAGAGAATGGGGAACAATATTTTGGAAGAGAATCTTGAGAGCATTGAAGGATATGTAGATCACATCATCTATCGAAATGCAGACAACGGATATACCGTACTTGTTCTGGTGTGTAACGAAGAAGAAGAGACTTGTGTGGGGGTATTTTCGGATATTGCCGAGGGAGAAAACATTAAGGCAAAGGGAAGTTATACAGAACATCCGACTTACGGCAGACAGTTTCAGGTAAAGAGTTTCGAAGAAAAGGCACCACAGGATGAGGTGGCAATTGAGCGGTATTCTGGGATCAGGGGCGATCAAAGGGATCGGAATTGCCTTAGCGGCAAGGATTGTGCGAAGATTCAAGGCAGATACCTTCCGTATCATTGAAGAAGAACCGGAGCGGCTGGCGGAGATCAAAGGCATCAGCCAGAGAAAGGCGATGGAAATCGCGGATCAGGTGAATCAGAAAAAAAGATCTTCGGCAGGCAATGATTTTTTTTGCAGAAATACGGGATCAATACCACACTTGCAGTGAAAAAATATATAAAACATACGGGCAGGAAATATACGGAATACTGAAAGAAAATCCATATCGTATGGCAGATGATGTGGAAGGGGTCGGATTCCGCACGGCAGATGAGATCGCATCCGTGTGGGAATCCGCACCGATTCCGATTTCGGATTCAAAGCGGTATCCAGTATGTGCTGCTGCAGGCTGCCGGAGAGGGGCATACCTATCTGCCGATGCAGGAACTGACGCAGCGGGCAAGCCGGCTTCTTGAGGTAGACCCGGAGCACATCGAGCAGCATTACATGAATCTGGCGATGGATCGCAAGATCATTATGCGCCAGGTGGAAGACAGTACGCAGATCTATGCGGCAACCCTTTTTTATATGGAGGCAAATACCGCTACCCGTCTGACACAGCTGAATGCTGTGTTTGATGTTCCGGATATCGAAATTGAGGACAGAATCCGAAAGATTGAAAAGAAGACGGGAATGGATCTTGATGAGCATCAGGTAGAAGCGGTAAAGGAAGCCGTAAGAAACGGTGTTCTCGTGATTACCGGAGGTCCCCGGAACGGGAAAAACAACGACGATCAATACGATCATCCGGTATTTTGAATTATCCGGAGAAGATATTATGCTGGCGGCACCGACCGGACGGGCAGCAAAGCGCATGAGCGAAACCACCGGGTATGAGGCACGGACGATTCACCGGATGCTCGAACTGAATGGCGGAATGGAAGGAAATGCCGGATTTGAGCGCAATGAACAAAATCCGCTGGAGACCAATCTCATCATTATTGATGAGATGTCGATGGTGGATATTTCCCTGATGAATTCCCTTCTGAAAGCAATTCTACCGGGCACGCGTCTGATCCTGGTGGGAGATGTGAATCAGCTGCCGAGTGTAGGGGCGGGAAGTGTGCTGAAGGACATTATTGATTCGAAGATGTTTCCTACGGTAATGCTGACAAAAATTTTCCGTCAGGCAAGCACCAGTGATATTATTGTCAATGCGCATAAGATTAACCGGGGAGAAAAAGTCAGCCTGGATAATAAAAGCATGGATTTCTTTTTTCCTGAAGCGATATGAGGCAGATAAAATTATCAACGTTACGCTGCAGCTGATCAAGCAGAAACTTCCGAAATTTGTGGGGGCGAGCGAATACGATATCCAGGTGCTTACGCCTATGCGGAAAGGGCTGCTCGGAGTAGAACGTCTCAATACGATTCTGCAGATGTATCTGAACCCGCCATCGGACAGAAAAAAGGAGAAAGAGCATGGGGCGCGATCGTTTTCCGCGAAGGTGATAAGGTCATGCAGATCAAAAATAACTACCAACTGGAGTGGGAGATCCGCAGCAAATATGGACTCTGCATAGACAAAGGAACCGGGGTGTTTAACGGAGATACCGGAATTATTGAAGAGATCAATGATTTTGCAGAGACCATCACGGTAAATTTTGATGAAGGGCGTATGGTGGAATATTCGTACAAACTGCTGGATGAGCTGGAACTTGCGTATGCTGTGACGATCCATAAATCACAGGGATCGGAGTATCCGGCCGTTGTCATTCCGCTTCTTTCCCCCCCGCATGCTTATGAACCGGAATTTATTGTACACAGCGGTTACAAGAGCAAAGAAATGTGTTACGATAGTGGGAGATGATACAACATTTGAACAAATGATTGAGAATAATTCCCAACAGAGACGTTACAGCGGTCTGAAGGACCGGCTGTTGGAAAATAAGGAGGAAGCGTAAATGAAAGCACAGATTTTAACGGAAGATCAGATTCCGGAAGCGCTCAGTATTGCAAGGGGTGTCTTTGATTACTGTCTGCGTGCGCGGATCACGGATCTGGAAATGATTCATATATTTCTGCAATATACGGAAAACACAAACATCCGGAACATGATTGCAGAAGGAACTCTCACCATGTGGGGAATTTTTTGAACAGGGGCATATGATCGCCATGTCAGGAATGCAGAAAGAGGGACATATTACCATGCTGTATGTGCTTCCGGTATTCCAGCGCAGAGGATGCGGCAGATGTCTGTTGGAAGAAATGAAGGCGTATGCGGCAAATCAATATCAGTTACAGAGGGTGACGTTATCGGCAATGCCGGCATGGACAGCGGATTATTTTACCAAACGCCGGTTTCATCCAATGGAGGTAACACAGCCGTGTTCATTTGTTCCGATGCAGGCAAAAACCGTGACACGCGCGATATATGAAAAGAAAGAAATTCCATCCGGCGTGATCCTCGGAACCAGCATTGGCGGTCCTGGCAGTCTGTGCGGCAGTTGCTGTCGGGTTCATGGTATTGTGGATGCATGGAATTGTATAATATGTATATTTATTCATAAAATATGTCACTTTTTTCTCTTGCAAAAAAAGGTTGAAAAAAGTGACGATTTGTGATAAAATTTTTACAATTTAGGTAAAGCTAACTCAAGGTAAAAAAGAGATTTCTCTTTTTTTTTTGCCAAGATGCAAGAAAGGCAGGGCAAAGAATGAAAGCTTTTTTGATACTGGAAGACGGAACCGTGTTTACTGGAACAAGCATAGGTTCAACAAAGGATATGATCAGTGAAATCGTATTTAATACCTCAATGACAGGATATTTAGAGGTACTTACAGATCCGTCCTATGCAGGACAGGCGGTTGTGATGACGTATCCGCTGATCGGAAACTACGGAATTACACCGGATATGGAATCCGCCAGACCGTGGCCGGACGGATATATTGTAAGAGAGCTTTCACGTATGCCGAGCAATTTCCCCGCTGTCAGGGAAGCATTCAGGATTTCCTGACAAAGCATGATATTCCGGGAATTGCTGGTATTGATACCCGTGCGCTTACCAAGATTCTCCGCGAAAAGGGAACCATGAACGGAATGATCACGACAAACGAAAATTATAATCTGGATGAAATTCTTCCAAAACTGAAAGAATATACAACCGGAAATGTTGTGGATAAAGTTACCTGCAGCGAGAAGAACGTATTAAAGGGAAGCGGAAAGAAAGTTGCACTGATGGATTTCGGTGCGAAGAACAACATCGCAAAATCGTTAAATGCCCGTGGCTGTGAGGTGACGATTTATCCGGCACACACATCGGCGGAGGAAATTCTCGGAGCCAATCCGGATGGCATTATGCTCAGCAACGGACCTGGAGATCCGAAAGAGTGCACAGCGATTATTGAAGAATTAAAGAAACTGTATGCAAGTGACGTACCGATCTTTGCCATCTGTCTCGGTCATCAGCTCATGGCACTGGCAAAACGGAGCGGATACACACAAGATGAAATACGGACACCGTGGTGGAAACCATCCGGTGAAAGATTTGTCAACCGGTCGTGTTTACATTTCTTCCCAGAACCATGGGTATGTGGTAGATACCGATACCCTTGATCCGAAGGTTGCAAAGCCTGCATTCGTCAATGTCAATGACGGAACCAACGAAGGCTTAAAGTATGTGGGAAAGAATATTTTCACCGTGCAGTTCCATCCGGAAGCATGCCCGGGACCACAGGACTCTTCGTACCTGTTTGACCGCTTTATTCAGATGATGGGAGGGAATCAGTAATGCCAAGAAATAAAGACATCAAAAAAGTATTAGTAATCGGTTCGGGACCAATCGTCATCGGCCAGGCCGCAGAGTTCGACTATGCAGGAACCCAGGCCTGCCGCTCCTTAAAGGAGGAGGGCGTGGAGGTATGTCTGGTAAACTCCAACCCTGCCACCATTATGACCGACAAGCAGATTGCGGATCAGGTATACATTGAGCCTCTGACACTTCCGGTTCTTGAAAAAAAATTATTTTAAAGGAAAAACCGGACAGCATCCTTCCGACACTCGGTGGACAGGCTGGATTAAATCTGGGTATGGAACTGGCAGAGTCCGGCTTTTTTAGAAGAGCACGGAGTAAAACTGATCGGTACAACCGCAGAGACCATTTTTAAGGCAGAGGATCGTCAGGCATTTAAGGATACCATGGAAAAAATCGGTGAGCCTTGTGCAGCTTCCCAGGTTGTAAATACCGTAGAAGACGGTATTAAGTTCACCAACACGATCGGATATCCGGTTGTGCTCCGCCCAGCATTCACCCTCGGCGGAAGCGGCGGCGGTATCGCCCACAACGAGCAGGAGCTGGTCGATATCTTAAGCAACGGACTCCGTTTAAGCCGTGTCGGTGAGGTACTGGTAGAGCGTTGTATCGCAGGATGGAAGGAAGTCGAGTACGAAGTAATGCGTGAAGCGCACGGCAACTGCATCACCGTTTGTAACATGGAGAACATCGATCCCGTCGGCGTGCATACCGGAGATTCCATCGTAGTGGCACCTTCCCAGACACTCGGGGATAAAGAGTACCAGATGCTTCGTAGTTCTGCATTAAACATCATCAATGAGTTAAAGATCACCGGTGGATGTAACGTGCAGTATGCATTGAATCCGGATTCTTTTTGAGTACTGTGTCATCGAGGTAAACCCGCGTGTATCCCGTTCTTCCGCTCTTGCTTCGAAAGCAACCGGATATCCGATTGCAAAGGTTACCGCAAAGATTGCATTAGGCTATACACTTGATGAGATCAAGAATGCCATCACACAGAAGACCTATGCAAGTTTCGAGCCGATGCTTGACTACTGTGTAGTGAAGATCCCGAGACTTCCGTTTGATAAATTCCTTACTGCAAAGAGAACGTTAAGTACACAGATGAAAGCAACCGGAGAGGTGATGAGTATCTGTGATAACTTCGAGGGCGCACTGATGAAAGCCAATCCGTTCCCTGGAGCAGCATGTGGACAGCCTTATGTCCTATGATTTTACCGGACTGTCCGATGAAGCGTTGGAGGCACAGCTTCATGTGGTCGATGACCGCAGAATCTGGGTGATCGCAGAGGCACTGCGCCGCGGCGTTTCCTATGACCATATTTATGAAATTACCAAGATCGACCGCTGGTTTATCGATAAGCTGGCAATTCTGGTAGAGATGGAGCAGCACTTAAAGAGCGAAGAACTGACGGTAGATCTGTTAAAAGAAGCAAAGAGAATCGAGTTCCCGGACAACGTTATCGCAGAGCTTACCGGAAAGACCGAGGAAGAGATCAAACAGATGCGTTATGCAAACGGTATCGTTGCAGCATATAAGATGGTGGATACCTGTGCCGCAGAGTTTGCTGCAGAGACACCGTATTACTACAGTGTTTACGGAAGTGAGAACGAGGCTGCAGAGACCACACCGCAGAAAAAAGGTTCTGGTACTTGGTTCCGGACCGATCCGTATCGGTCAGGGTATTGAGTTCGACTTCTGTTCCGTACACTGTACATGGGCATTTGCAAAAGAAGGCTGGGGAGACCGTCATCATCAACAACAACCCCGAGACCGTTTCCACCGACTTTGATATTGCAGACAAGCTGTATTTTGAGCCGTTGACCGCAGAGGATGTCGAGTCCATCGTAAATATCGAGAAACCGGACGGAGCAGTGGTGCAGTTCGGTGGACAGACCGCTATCAAACTTACCGAGGCACTGATGAAGATGGGCGTTCCGATTCTTGGAACCAAGGCAGAGGATGTCGATGCCGCAGAGGATCGTGAGCTTTTTGATGAGATTCTGGAGAAGACTCATATTCCGAGAGCAGCCGGTGGAACCGTATTCACCGCAGAGGAAGCCAAAGAAGTTGCAAACCGTCTTGGTTATCCGGTTCTTGTCCGTCCTTCCTATGTACTTGGCGGACAGGGGAATGAAGATTGCGTTTAACGATGAGGAAATCGAGGAGTTCATCGGAATCATCAACCGTATTGCACAGGATCATCCAATTCTCGTAGACAAGTATTTTTACAGGGTAAGGAGATCGAGGTCGATGCCGTATGTGACGGAACCGACATTCTCATTCCTGGTATTATGGAACATATCGAGCGTACCGGAGTCCATTCGGGAGACAGTATTTCCGTCTATCCGGCACCGACGATCAGTGATAAGGTAAAGGATACCATCGTAGAGTATACAAAGCGTCTGGCACAGGCACTGCATGTGGTCGGTCTGATCAATATCCAGTTTATTGCGATGAATGAAGAGGTCTATGTTATCGAGGTAAACCCGAGATCTTCAAGAACCGTGCCGTACATCAGCAAGGTGACCGGTATTCCGATTGTCGATCTCGCAACGAAGGTCATTATCGGAAACACAATCCGCGGACTTGGCTATGAGCCGGGACTTGCACCAGTTGCAGACTATATCGCAATCAAGATGCCGGTATTCTCCTTCGAGAAACTGCGTGGGGCAGAGATCAGCCTTGGATAGGAGATGAAGTCCACAGGTGAGTGCCTTGGTATTGCAAAGACATTCAACGAGGCATTATATAAGGCTTTCCTTGGTGCCGGTGTACAGCTGCCAAAATATAAGCAGATGATTATGACGGTAAAGGATGCGGACAAGCCGGAGGCCGTTGGCGTTGCAAAGCGTTTTGAAGCGCTCGGCTACAAGATTTACGCGACACGAAGCACTGCAAAGTATCTGCAGGAGCATGGGGTGAATGCGCTGCGTGTCAATAAGATTACACAGGAATCCCCGAATGTCATGGATCTGATTCTTGGTCATAAGATTGATCTTGTGATCGATACCCCGACACAGGGTAACGGTGATAAGACAAAGACGGATTCTTAATCCGTCGTAATGCGATTGAGACCGGTGTGTACTGTATCACCGCTATGGATACCGCAAATGCGTTGGCACGTTCTTTAGAGACCGCTCACGGGGAGCTTACTCCAGTGGATATTTGCAACGGTTAAGAATATGTAAGATAAAATAAAAAAGCAGTCCCTGTGCCTATTGGTGAGGGACTGTTTTTACAGGAGTTTCATCCCGCCGGAAACGGCGGGATTTTTTTGCATGTGAAAGATTATTTGTCCAGATGCTGTTCGATAAGAACCAGAATCACATAGGAAATTAGGGAATAGAGAACAAATAAGACACATTGGTTTACGAAAGAACCAATATCAGCCGGATCACGGAACTGATGAATAAACTGGTTTATCCCCAACAGAGGACAGATACATCCGACAGGTACCACAATTTTCCGGAGAAAGGGAATGATTTCCTGTTTATGGTGCTTTCCGCTCAATAAAACAAGGGAACAACAGATTCCGATGTAAATGAGGAGTGTTGGAAAATCCCAAAGATCCAGCATATCCGGTAAAAGCACATGCGTAAATATTGCAAACAGTCCGGTAAGAATCAATAAAACGATACCCACTGCACAGGGAAGGAGTGTAAAAGCACACTGTTGTTTTTGATTGTCTTCAAAAAGGTTCATCATATTTTCCTCCGCTTTCATAGAATAAATTTCCGGTGTTAATTTTTCACCGGAGAGAAGTTCATTGACATTGATATCGAGAGTAGCACAAAGTTCGTTCAGAATCGAAGTGTCAGGAATGCTGTTTCCAGTTTCCCTTAGTTAAAGATATGACCCCTCATTATCAGTCTACTTTTCCAATAAATCGGTAGTATATCTCTATTTCCTGTATTCTTTCGTTATCCTCATTCGTTGTTGCTTCGTGAATAAGGATTTTTTCTATCATTGCATTTAACAACGGTGCTGTCAGTTCCTTTGGTACGGAATACTCCTTAATTAACTCAATCCACTTTTCAGCACCTATCATATCCTGTTCCATTTTACTTAATTCTTCTCTTAGGTTGGTTATCTGCTGTTCCAGTTCTATCTGTTCTTTTTGATATTTCCCCGACAGCATGATGAAGTTTCGTTCCGTTATCTTCTCACAAAGGCTCTATCTTCATACATTTTCGTAAACAAGCGGTCAATCTCATTTTGTCGGTTCTCGGCTTTCTTCAAGGCACTTGCCTTTTTTCTTCTTTTCCCGTATTCGCTCTGCATTCCCAGCCTTTTGTATCTTATTCAACACCTTTTCTTCGTCTTGCTGTACTGCCTTAGCCCAATACTGCAATCGTTCCAATACGGCTTGATACAACACATCATAACGGATATAGTGCATAGAACAAGTACCTTTGCCAAACTGTCCGTAGTAACTGCAAGCATAATAACTGTATGGCGTTTTATTTGCCTTATTTGTCGCAAACCGCATAGACCAGCCACAATCTGCACATTTTACAAGCCCTGCAAATATCGGCGTTGCTTTTTCCTTTGTCTGTCTACGCCTTGATTTTATCTGTTCCTGCACACGATAGAACACTTCTTTGTCAATAATCGGTTCGTGGGTATTTTTCTACTCGAAACCATTCACTTTCGGGCTTACGCACTTTTTCTTCTTGCTCTTGAATGAAACTGTTGATTGTCGATTATGAACGCTGTTTCCGATATAGACTTCACTTTTTAAAATTGCCTTGACATGAGCAATCGTCCACTCATAACGCTTGCTTTCGGGCTTTCCCTCAAAGATATGTGCAAAAGTACCGTACCTTGTGAAATTCAGCCAAGACGCTGTCGGAACTTTTTCTTCTCGCAGTACCTTTGTGATTTTTTGCACTACCGTAACCTTGATAGGCTAGGGAGAAGATTTTTTCAACAATCCATTTTGTTTCCTCATCAACCAGCAGTTTTCCTTTGATGTCGGGGTGTTTCTTATATCCTAACGGAGCATAAGCCCCATAATACGCACCCTCTGCAAATTTTGTCTTAAATGCCGATTTCACTTTACGGCTTGTATCTCTTGCCACCCATTCATTGATGATATTTTTAAATGGTGCAATCTCACTTTCGCCTTTTTCGCTGTCTACCCCGTCGTCAATCGCTATGTAACGGACATTATGGCTGGGAAAATACAATTCTGTATATTGTCCTGTCATAATATAATTTCTGCCAAGTCGGGAAAGGTCTTTCGTTACAACACAGTTGATTTTTTCCTGCCTCTATATCTTCAATCATTCTTTGAAAACTCGGTCTTTCAAAATTTGTTCCCGACCAGCCGTCATCAATATACTCATCAATCACATTCAAATGATGTTCTTTTTTTGCATATAGACGCAACATACTTCTTTGTGTGGTAATGCTGGAACTTTCGCCCTGTAATTCATCATCTCGGCTTAACCTAAGATAAAGTGCAGTATTGTAAATCTGTTGTTTCATTGTCAGTTATCCTCCTTTATAACTAACCCATGTTTACAATACCTGCTTGCAAGTAAAGTATAACATGGGTTATTTTTCACATTCAATCTATTTCTTACAACTGCACCGAATTTATGCGATTGTCTGCTTTGCCTTTTCAAGCATAACATCAGTCAGAAGTTCTTCCATTGTCTTTTTTCCCTTTTCAGAAAAATGCTCTTTTACAACAATCTTTGTTTTTCCTCTGTTGCCAATGCCACGCTTATTATTTGTCTTTTTCTTGCCTTGTTTTTACAATATCAGCAATAACACATACCCCCCTTTCTGTAAAAATCTTTTCTAAACAATTCAATGGCATTTGTCATAGCCCACAGGAGTTCCACCTCTGCATAGTTCTTATGTAGCCGTACCCATTGCGTGCGACGCTCTGAACGCTCAAGCTGTGGCTGTACGGGAGTATCATTATCAGACAGGACAGGTCATGGCGATAAAAGAGGACAAATCTTTTACAGGAACACAAATAGGTTGTCGCTCGCTTTTTGCAGGAGAAAGGTCATGGCGTATCTGTTTCAACGGCTCGCTGTCTGTCTAAGGTATTGAATTGTTTTTATTCAGTTGTCAAAGAACACAAAAGAAGAAAATCGTCTTTCCTATATATCGCGTTGGAAAAGAGCAAAAGCGTAACCAATATTCAAAACTTTTTTCCTTTTCCTGTACCATATAGGGAAAGAAAGTGTCATTCTGCTAAGTTGCTGATGAAAAGATTTCTTTTCACCCCCTAACTACCCATGCAACACCGTAACTGCCAACTGTGGAATGAAAGATTTTCTTTGCTCCATATAGGGAACGGCAACTGCCAAAGGTTAAGTTGAGAATGAAAAATATTTTCTTCTTTCACTCCATATAGGGAATGGAAACCTCGATTTAATGAGTAGTTTTGAAAAAAGTTAGATTTCCTTTCCTCGCACCATATCTGTACGCAAGTAGCCGTTTTGTTGCAGATTTTTTGAAGAAATTAAAAAAATACCGTCATTCCCTTGTGGAACAGCGGTATCTTTCTCAATCATATCTGCTATGTCTGTTGTCATTTGTTTAATTTTTAATTCCTGCTTTTCTGTTAGTCTTGTATGTCTGTCGATTTCTTCCAGATAATTTGCTCCTGTTTGCTTTTCAATCTCTTTTATCATCAATAAAGAGGGCATGACCTGTCTTTCTAACCAACGTTTTGTTTTATCCATATTGACAGCAACAGGCGTCATAATAAACGGAAGTGAAGTCGTTACATTATCTAAAAAATATATCCCATAAAATATAAACGGGAAAATCTATCTGTGTGAGGATAAGGCTTGCTATGGTCTGTTCGGGATTTCTTGAAAAAACAAGTTGTTCTATCGTTTGTTCTGCTTTTCCACTTTTTAAACGAATTTCAAATCGGTTCTTAATGTCTGTTTTTATACCTTTGCTTTTTTGTTCCTTTTCTTTTTCATACAAGCAAAAGTAAATAGAACTATTCTTTGAACCGATATAAAAGGTCTTTGCGGTATCTCCATTTGTACCCGATAATTTTCCGCTGTCTACTGCTTCATGGGTTCTTGAACGTTTCCATACCTTGTTGGCATAATAACGTTCCCTTAGAATTTCTATATCCAGCAATCCGCCCATATCATTGACCGCCAAATCTTATGCGTTTAAAAAACACCTTGATAATCTATACAACTGCTTAAAAAGTAATACCAGTCTATCCCTCTTGCCTGTAAAACATATTCCAAGTTTCGACACCCCATACCTCTTAATTCCAATAAAACACCCATAGAACTATCTTTAGAAGCATTTACACTAATATCCCCATAGATATACTGTTCTTCATAACCAAACATTCCGTAATCTTCATGTATAAAATATTCGCTTTTCATTGCCAGTACATTTTTTTTATAATTTCCAATGCGTCTGTGGTAGGAAAACGAACACGCAGATAGTCAATCGTTAAAGTGAAAGGCTGTGTACAATTACAATAATCAAGATAATGTAAAAGTATATGTTTCATTTCTTTACTGGCTTTTGTTTTTCCGTTTTCAATTTCATTTAAGTTCTGCCTGCTAATTTGCAATTCCTGTGCCAGTCGTGATTGAGAATAATCACAGGCATTTCTCTTTTGCTTTAATGTTTCAATAAATTCTATATCCATTCATGCTTCATTCCTCCAATCAAAAAAGGCATATACTCATAGGAGCATACACCTTGTATCTTATATTTATTTTCTATTGATATGCTGTTTTAGACCTGTCGGATAAAAAAGAATATGGTGTGAAGTGAAATAAGTTCTTATAACCTTATAAATCGTTGCATATCAGCAGTTTTGTATTTTTTTTTCTCTTGTCTTTTTGTAATAGTACCCCCTGTTAGATAACGGGGGCTTTTATGGCTCGCTGACGCTCGCCCCACCGTCAGAGTGAACCAGCCGTTTGCCAGCAAAACTGGCATGGCTTGATGTCTTACGACCGCCACCACATCTGGATCACTCCGGCGGTGTTGCTGTCTTGCCTACCATTTCCTCATTTTCCGTGTACTTATATCCAACACCTCTGACAATGACGATATAGCGTGGTCTGTCCGGCTCCGGCTCAATCTTCTTTCTTAATTTTCGTATGAATGAAGTCAGATTATTAGGGTCTGCCGGATAGTCATATCCCCATACATTTTCATAAATCTGTTCTTTGGTAAAAACCTGCTCCTTATGAGAAATGAGAAAAATAAAGTATATCAAACTCTTTTTGCTGTAAGCTGTATGATATTGCCTGTTTTGTGTGATACAGTACGAGTAAAAGGATTGATTATAAAATCTGTCCTGTCTTGTTGTATATAAGCAGGAGTGGTACATATCTTTTTCGATAGCCATTCAACTGTTTGCTGGAAATAATGTTCTTCATTATCCCAAAAATTCTGCTACTAATATCTTCCCATAGTATCACCTGCGCTTTTAAAGATTATTTTTCAAATATCAAATCAATTCTTCTAAAACCGCCATGTGCATCTATTAAAGTAGGAATAAAACCAACATAGGAATATCCCTCTTTAGCATATTTGTTGATTATTTCTTTTGGTTCAGAAGCAGAATGGAATAGCACACCTTTTGCCTCAAATTTCACTTCTACATACTTATATTCTTTTCATAATCATCAATACCGCCTTTCAATTATCTAAATGTTTTTCTAATTTCTTCTAATTCTTCTTCGTTTTCAACCCAATTTTCTGCATATCCACATGAACAACAAACATAACGTATTACAGGGATTTTTCCCAAATAGCGTATAAGTGCTTGTGTAAATATTATTTCCGCTGGCATGGCGGTTAGGGTTATCTGGAATACGAACAATATCGGTTGAGCCACATTTAGGACATGATTTAGTATTTTTCATTTATATTCTCCTCACAACAGCAATTATTTTTTTTGTTACGTTTGATAAAAACCAATATGCAAATACAATCAAGGCAAGAACACATAAAATACTATCCATGAAATCACCCACTTTATATACCTTTCTTTTTATCCTCTTTTTTCTTTTTGCGTTCCTTATATATCTTATTCCTTAAAGGAATACCACCGCACAACAGTAGTACAACAACCAATATTGTAAAAAGTCCATATGATTGCTCCTTTTTAAAATTCTTTTTTGTTCATAATTGACAAACTGATTTTCATTGAAACCAATAACATCAACAAAGCGATAATAATTGCAATAGCGATAAGAACTCCCATGCTTACAGTTGGCAAATTATCTAACAGACTAACTAAATCAATATTGAAAATGGCTTCTGCTCCTTTCACGATAACGAGTGATTACTGCCAGACCGCCAAATGCACCAATCATAGCAATTCTTCCTTTATCTCCACCGAATTTTAGCAGAAAAGGAAGCGTGATTGCTTGAACGACAATCATAATAGGTAAAATCATCAATGAACTCTGTACTAAGTCTGTAATAGGTAATGTATCTTTCAATACAGTTGTAATTATTCCTAAAACAGTTGCCAAAACCCAAGCCATACACCCCAATAATAGACCAAGAAAGTATTTTTCACTCACATAATGATTACGTGTAATAGGTAATGTAAACAGAAACGCATTTCCATTATCAAAATCATCATAACTGATTGTGCTTACTGTAAAAAGTGATACAATGAAACTCAGAAAACCTAATGGGAATATCACATCATCAGTAAATATCATCATTCCGATTACAATCGCCAAAATGAGCAACAGAAAATTTTTTCTGTAACATCATCAATTTCAAATCTTTTACGAATAAGCCTTTCATTGTTCTGTCCCCCTTATCATCATGGTAATGACTTCATCTATTGTACCTTTTTCAATGGCAATTTTAGGATAATTCTCCATATAATACTGTTTCTGATTTGTCAGACAGCTATATCCATATGTTTCTTTTTTGGAACGCAATATAAACTGTTTATCCAGCTTGCTGTATTGTTCTGCGTCTACTTTTAATAAAGCATAGTCACTAAGAAGAACGTCTGTATCTTCATGCAGAATAATTTTTCCGTCATGTATCATATAAAGGTCATCACATAGCGACTCCAAATCACTGGATATATGAGAGCTGATTAAAATGGAGCGTTCTTCATCTTTTTTCCAGAAATTCTCTTAACATTTCAAGCAATTCGTCTCTTGCGATTACATCTAAACCTGCTGTCGGTTCGTCCAGTATCAGCAGTTTTGCATTGTGTGAAATTGCAACCAGCACTTTTTAATTTTGCTTTCATTCCTGTTGAAAATTCTTTTTTATCTGTTTATTCATAGGTAGTTGAAATTTCTGTACCTGTTCTATAAATAGTGATTTGTCGAATTTTGAGTACATATTCTGCAATATAGGGATAATATCTTTTTATCTTCAGATACCCACTAAAACCAGAATCCGACAATACTACACCCAATTCCTCTTTATCTTTTTGCTGTGAAGTCTTTTCTGTCCTTTCAAGTATGGTAATATTTCCGCCGTCAGTTGAAATCAAACCTAATATCGCCTTAAATGTTGTGCTTTTTCCAGCACCATTTTGTCCAATCAAGCCTGTTACACATCCAGACATAAGCTCTAATGAACAATCAAGAGAAAAATTATCATAATGCTTTTTCAAGTGTTCAATTTTTAACATACATCAACCCTCCAATATCAACTCAAATAAACTTTTTATATCTTCATCACTAATACCACATCGTCTGCCTTTTTGGATAGCCTGCTCCAAATCCGCTTCCAATTCTTTTTTTCTGTTCTTCCAAAAGCAGTTCTGTATTTGTAGCCGCTACATAAGTGCCTTTTCCATGTACTGTAACCGTAAAACCCTCACTTTCCAAATTGTCGTAAGCTTTTTTTTACAGTTAAAGCACTTATTTTTAGTTCCTTAGAAAGTGTACGGACAGATGGAAGATTGTCGTTTTCCTTTAGTTCCCCCGTTGCGTATGAGCATTTTAATCTGGTCAACAATCTGTTCATATATGGGAACCATTAGGGAAGTATTGATTATAATTTTCATTCTTTATATCCTTCCTTCTTTTTCTTGATAACAGTATATAACAGTTACAAACTGTTGTCAAGTGTTATATAGTGTTTATTTTAAATTTTCTTTTTGAAATTAAAAACATGCAAATCAATATAGAAATGCATGTTAAAAAAAATATAGTATTCTATTGTAATTCCTTTAACGCAAGCAGGTGTTTCATGGATTGTTTCTAATATCCTTTTTGTTGGGGAAACTCCGTTTTCCCATTTGGATATGGTTTTTATCACTGACACCGATCCGGTCACCGAGATCTTTCTGTGTAAATCCTTTGGCTTTTCTGGATTGTTGTATAAATTCGCCAATATTATTTTGTGACATGGTGGAACCTCCATTTCGTAAGAGACAGTTGCTGCAGTGTCTGTCTGCTTTCAGTATAGAAGAAACGTGCAGAGAATACAATCTATGAGTTGGAGAGTTGGAGGTTCGCAGTCTCAGAGAAAGAGAAGGACAGTTCCGTTAAAAGAATTCTCCCAAAAAGGAGAATCTGAAAGAAATAACTTTCAAAAAAGAAACCTCTCATTTTATAATAGAAAGGAGCAGATAAAGAGAGGATATGAAATATGAATAAGAAAAAAATGAATATCAGGGATGAGGGATTAAAGGGCAATGAAAGAATAGGAGATGCAATTTTGGCGCTTCAGAAAGAAGCCACACAGGAGCAGCTTGCACATGCGTTGACGGTGATCCGGCGGCGGATGAAAGAGGGAGGACAACTGATCGTTGCTGTGGAACCGGATCCGGCACAGGCACAAATGAAGTTACAGACAGTGAGAACTCGGACGGTAAAATCTGGGTGGTCGGCATTTACCAGCTTTGAGGAAGAATTAAAAGGTGCAGATCAGGTGAAGTCGACATTTTTTGTCAGAGATCGGCAGGATGTTTGAAGCAGCACTTTACTGTGTCGGAGATCGCAGGGATTATTATCAATCCCTGGAACCGGACAATCATGTTGGATAAACATCTGATCCGGATTATTATGCCGGACTAAAAAAATTATATTTTTTTGTAACTATATGAGATACGATTCGAAAAGAACAGTGATACTATCGGGGGAAAACAGTATGTTCAGACCAATGAGAAGAAAGAAAAGGGAATCAGCACAGAGACAGCAAAACAATTATTGCTTCATGAGCGGCGCAACAGTCGGATCAATATAGAGCTTACCGATCCGGAGGCGGGTGTGACATTTTCTCGTATGAGACAAAATTAAGGAGGTATACAATGAGGATGATGGTTATGATAATCTATCTATTATTTTTAATATGCATGATCGTTTATTATGGAAAAATGATGTATAGAAATTATCAAAAAAAGAACTTCCTTTAGGATATGGGCAAAAATAAAATCGTGTATTTTATGATCCTGCTATGTATCATAATCGGTCAATACACCATTCCTTCTGCTTGGGGACGACTGAGTGTAATTTTAATATTCGGAGTTGCATTCTTTTTTGATCTATGCAATGATTGGTCTCCATAATAGAAAGAATCATTCCGGAGAATTATTTCGCTTATATCAAAAAAGAAGTCACCACAGCAAAGAGGTGTATCATCATAGGCACAGGAGTTGTTGTAGTTGCTTTATTTTTGGTCTGTTTTATAAAAAATAAACTAAATCTGCATCCGGATGACAAGCCTCCCCGCTTCATAAGCCGCATCCATCTGCCCGTGCATCTGTTCCACCAGCGCCCGCGCAATGGAAAGCCCAAGCCCGGTCGGTCATGGTAATGTCCGGCGTGATCCGGTGTCTTTTTGAGCACCGCATACATTGCGGCAATGCTTCCCTCTAAAATGCGATTTACCGACACTTCCTGCAAGGATTGTGCCAAAGGCACAGACAGGACAACCGAATACCGGAACAGTTCTTCCGTCAGTTGTGTCATCACCTTTGTGCGTTCCCAGATGATGGCAACATACTGGCGGGAGACAGCAGATAACGGTTCCTTTTCCAAAAGTTCAGGTAGCCGCAGATGGCAGTCAGCGGTGTGCGTAGATCGTGGGAAATGCTCGTGATGGCAGCCTGCAGCTGGGTGTTTCCCTGTTTAAAACAATGCTGCATGGCACGGAGCTGTTCAGGGATTGGTTGAGCGTATCCGCCAGAAGACACAAATCTTTATCCCGGCAGGAAAGTGTAATCGGTTTATCAA
>VOFJ01000250.1_pt1 | contig 34000 bp, 45 predicted proteins | sample 5384081 | NCBI WGS metagenome assembly VOFJ01 (sample SAMN12384729, study PRJNA508395) | human gut metagenome | isolation source: healthy gut I | host: Homo sapiens
ATTTACGTTTAATAATTGACAGGCTTCATTCATTTCTACTATCAAAACGAATTAAGTATCTGATTGGCCCGGTTCACGGTAACGGCTGCCGGTATTTCCGGCATATCACCCAATTTGAACGGAGCCAGCATTTTCTCTATCTTCTTTAATCCGGCTTTATTTCCCTTCTTCTCAAATTCCTGACGAAGAATCGTTATTTTCTCATGTGCCTGAATACCTTCGATCAAACGTTCGAAACGGATACAGCTACGGGCTCCCCGGATACACGAGATAAGTATCTCCGGCCGCCCACGTGCGGAAACGTGAATCGAGCAACGGCTCCAAAGGCCAGCTATTGTATGCCCAACGCAGATAGCCATCCAGATGCTTCTTCGAAGAATAGAAACTCACCCATGCAGCCTCAGCAGGATCGGAAAAAGTGAATGTATTGGGATGTGCTTCCGTACAACAAGTATAATAGGTGGTACGTTTATTCTCGGCCGCACGGCGGAGACGCACTTCTTCCGGGAAGTTCTGTCCGATAACAATGCAATAATCGTACAAGTCCGGCTCTATCTCAGTATGATAATTACCGGCCAGTGAAACTTTAAACTCCGGATCTGCCTTACGGATTACTTTCAACGTTTTCTGCATGACATCCATCGGACGCTCATCCATCGCAATCGCACAAATATCAAACCATCCTTTTTCTCTCAGATGCTTGGAAAAAGAAGTAAGCATCGCAACCCACATTTCTTCATAAGCAGGTTCTCCCGGTGCTGTCTTTACAAACTTCAATGAATTTGTTGCCTGATCAAAATACTGGAAAGATAATTCCCAGGGAACCATAGAGTAACATTTAATCTGCTGATCGATACCGACACTCATCATAAACTCTACCCAGCGATCAAAAACCGTATAGTCGAAAGCCCAAGTGCCGTCGGCACGTTTCATCCATGTAACCATCGTCTCGAAATAATCTTCAGTCTGACCGTTCCAGGGTTTATGTGTCAAAGTGGCTGGTGATAATCTTTTGACCGGCATCTGCCAGCATTTTCATCAGCGGGCGCATAGCGTCTAGATGCTCCTGGCTCCACAAGGGAACCTGATAATAACGGGCTACGGCAAACGGGCTCTGCCACAAATCCAGATGATAAGCCCATTCGGACGGTGCAGGAAGTTCACGGGAAGAAACGAGGATTTCGAGATTAAGCTGCTGCAACAGACGGGAACCGTCTTTTACCAGCAAAGCACCCTTGTAGGTTCCGGGAGTAGCCGATTGAGGAATCCAGCATTGCACCCAGATAGGCTGAACGGTACGTGCCGGAACAGACATTGATTTCAAGTTCGTATCAATCGGGTCGGCTACCAACAACGAATCGTAATCCACTGCTTGACGGTGACCGCACGCGCCTCTGCCATCTTTATTCAGTTCATCGGTCATTACATAACGGATGAAACCGGCTTTAAACGCCTCATCCGAAAGACTATTTCCTTTTTTATCTTTAAAATCGGTAAAGCTGAAGTTCAGATCTTTCACCTCAGTGCCGGTCCAGACAACAGCCTGCGCGTTTACACGTTCGCCACGCCAGCCTTTTTAAAGCGGTAAGCTGCTGCTTTTTCAGCTGGGGAAGCCGATGCTTCGCATAGCGGGTGTCAATTGTTCCCCAGGAAATCTGAGGGATGGTAACTGCTGCCCAGTCTTTATCAGAGGGGGAAGAAGGATCAGGCAGTTCCTGATAAGTTTCAATTGGAAATTTCGGTTGCCCGTAGGGGTTCCACACTGCGTCACTCCTTGCTGGGCAAAAAAGAAGACTCACACCAATAAGACATGTTAAGCAATAAATCGTAAGTCGTTTCATGGTTAGTTAATTTATAAAGGTTATTATAAGGAAAATATTAGGTCTGTATCAAGTGCTACATCGGGTCTACATCATAATAGACAATCAAGGATTTATAGCGCTCATCTTCCAGCATCTCTTTCTGGATACGTTGTAGCAATTCCCGCGCACGTCCCATCGGGGCATTCTGTTCGATCTTCAACACTATCTTTTTGATGAATAATGTCTGGATACGGGCAACGGGGAGGTTTGTCCGGTCCCAGTACCCGGTTGCCGAAGACGGTTCTTAGTTTATCTGCCATGACCGCAGCCATCTGGTCCAGCAAAGCTTCATTATGGTTTTTCAGATATACATACACCAACCGATAGTAAGGGGGATAATGAAACATTTGCCGTTCGGCGAGCTGACCGTCTACCATTTCTTCATAGTTATTACCGATAACCTGATGAATGATAGGATGATCGATGCTCTTGGTTTGCAGTACCACCCGTCCGCGTTTGTTTTTACGTCCGGCTCGTCCCGCTACTTGTGCCATCAGTTGGAAAGCACGTTCGTAAGAACGGAAATCCGGATAATTGAGCATGGTGTCCGCATTCAAGATGCCCACTATACTTACGTGGTCAAAGTCCAGACCTTTCGATACCATTTGCGTACCGATCAGTATATCCGTCTTTCCCTGTTCAAAGTCTGCAATAATCTTCTCGTAGGCAGCTCGGGTACGGGTAGTGTCCAAATCCATTCGGGCGACAGCCGCTTCCGGAAAAAGGACTTTGATGTCATCTTCAATCTTTTCCGTACCGAAACCACGGTTCACCAGTTCTGTTCCCTCGCAGGCAGGACAGGATTTCGGCAGTTGATACGTATAACCGCAGTAGTGGCAGGTCAGTTGGTTGATACCTTTATGATAAGTCAGACTCACATCGCAGTTCTTACATTTCGGCACCCAGCCGCAAGTACGGCATTCTATCATCGGTGCAAATCCGCGGCGGTTCTGGAAGAGGATGACTTGTTCTTTCTGTTCCAGTGCTTCTTTCATATATTGTATCAGCAACGGCGAGAACTGTCCGACCATCCGCCTCTTGCGATGCAGTTCTTTGATATCCACCGGAATAATCTCCGGCAACTGGATTTCTTTATATCGTTCTTTCAGTTGTACAAATCCATATTTTCCGTTCCCTTGCGTTCTGCCATGTTTCTATGGAGGGGGTAGCAGTGCCGAGAAGCGTTTTTGCTCCATACATGGCAGCCAGTACGATAGCCGCATTCCGTGCATGATAGCGGGGAGCAGGGTCTTGTTGCTTATAGGTGTTCTCATGCTCTTCGTCTACAATCACCAGCCCCAGATCACGGAAAGGAAGAAATACGGAAGAACGGACTCCAAGGATGATATCATATCCTTTTTCTCCCAGTTGCTTCCGCCATATTTCAACCCGTTCGGCATCAGGGAACTTGGAATGATAAATCCCCAAACGAGAACCGAATACCCGTTGCAGGCGCTCTGTGATTTGAGTGGTCAATGCTATTTCAGGCAAGAGATACAATACTTGTTTCCCCTGACGAATCGTTTCTTCTATCAGATGAATGTATACTTCCGTCTTTCCACTGGATGTGACTCCATGAAGCAGGCAGACATTTTTCTCCTGAAAGGATTGCACGATCTCATCGTGCGCCCGCTGCTGCTGAAACTCGTTCAAGGCATTCAACTCTACGACCTCCTTCACTTCCTGGTTCAGCCGACCGACTTCATGGAAGTAAATCTCAAATATCTTTTTCTCCACCAAGCCATTCAGAATAGAAGGAGACACTCCTGCACGTTGCAACAGCTCTTTTTTCGAAACTTCTTTCGGTGTTTCTCTTCCAAGGATTCCCGAACACTCGACATATTTCATCAACAACGCCAACTGCTTCGGAGCACGGGACAGGATATCAAATAAGATATGAAGCCGCTTTTCATCAGCAGAACCGGCTAATCGTACTCTCGCCTCTGTTTTCGGCTTGTAAGTACGACGTAATTCCTCTTTCACAAAGATAGCTTCTTTATCCAGCAGAGATTTGATGACTGTGAGGATATTTTTCATGCCACTCTCCTTCTCCAGTTTCGTCACGCATTGCTGAGAATCTACTGAAAGCAAATCAAGAATGCGCTGTTCTCTTTCCGACAATGGTGCATCTGCCTCAAAATCGGGATTATATTCTACAATCGTTTCAGTCTCCAACTTCAAACCGGAGGGAAGTGCCGCTTTATAGACATCGCCTTGTGTACAGAGATAATAATCAGCTATCCACTCCCAAAATTTGAATTGAGAGGGTAACAGAATGGGAGAAGCATCCAGCAATGCAGATATATCCTTCACCTCATACTCCGTCGGAGCACAATAATGAACATTACGAACGATAGCTGTATAAAATTTCTTCCGTCCGAAAGGAACTATCACACGGCATCCGATCTCAACCTCTTCCGCACATTCATCCGGCAGGGGAATAGGTAAAAGTACTTCGGAAGCGGTAATGGTAATATGACATCTACATACTTTTTCATTGCAAGCACAAAAGTACAATAAAAAAATGGGGATTTAAAAGAGGAAGGGAACACTGATAAGAAAAAATAGTCTGCATACCGGAATCTGATAAAATAGATTCAGGTTCACAGACCAGTACCTTAAACAAAATACCTTAGAATAAAAAAAAGAGCCTCCTCTATCGGAAGCTCTTTCTTTTTATGATAAAAAGTAACGGATAGCTTAGAATATATAAGCAACGGATACTTGCCAAGTCTTGGTTTTGTATGAGCCTTCAATGTCTTCAAAGCTGGCAGTCTTGCCCAACGGAATATTATAATTAGCTCCTACTTGCAGATGATTCAGCAACTTCACACCTGCGCCGACATTGATACCGACTTCAGCTTTCTTTTTATCTGTTTTTACTCCGTCTATTGTCTTATTGCCGGCAAAATCAAAGTAAAAGTCAGGACCGGCAGCAACGTAAAGTCCTATCAGACTTCCCAAACCTATATTATATTTCAAATTGACTGGGATATCAAGCCATTCTGCTTAACAGTAGCTTCTTCGCCTCCATCAGAGATTTTTTATACCTCTTTGAGCAAAAAGCAAAGACGCATCTATACCCAGTCCTACTACCGGAATATTAAATTCCGCCATCGGACCGATAAAGAAACCCGTAAAATTATCCTTTTTAAAGTTTTCTTTCACATCAGAAAAAGCTTGCTTTTGACAAGTTCAAACCACCTTTTACACCAAAGTGTATTTGCGCCTGGACAGGCATCACCATGCCGAAACATACGGCAATCATTAAAGCACCAAAAATCTTTTTCATAAATCTACGTGTTTATAATTCGGGACAAAGATATATATTTATAATAAATAAACACAAATTATTGCTCTTTGTTCGAAATCAACTCCCGATTTACCAGCAAGGCTTCCTTAGTTCCCACTGTCATCGAAAGAATGCCGTCATTACACGTAACCATACCGCTCTCCTTGCGTCGTGTCAGCCAATCAGTAACAAAGTCCGAAGCATATCCTCCCGTACTGAACTCACCGTCCAGCGCTATTATCTTTTTATAGGCAGACAGATAATCTTCTTCCGTCGTATCGGGATAAGCGTTGGTATAAAGCCATAACTGGATGTCGTAAAGCAGATAAGAACGTTCGTCGGCATGAAGCGCAAAGAATCCCTTATCGATTACTATTTCTTCCGATATCTTCCGAATCCATCGCTCCGTATCCACGGGATGATCACACTTTGCGCACAAATCGGACAAGAGCGGTGAGAAAGCTGCGTTCCGAACTTTTTCCAGCTCCATTCTTTCATCTTCTTCCGACGTATCAAAGACTTCTTCGTTGACAAGCCCCCGAATAAATTCTTCAAAGTTATCGGCAAGGAAAGTAACATAATAATCATCTTCCTGATCGACATGAACGACTTTCGGTTCGCCCTGCGGACCACACTCCCGATAATCAAGGAAAATCATATCATGTCCCGCAGAAGGACAGTCGCAGATGGCCACTCCGATGTCCGGATACCCCCATTCTTCAATCATGAAACGGCTGCCGAGCTGTCCGCAAAGAGAATAAATCTTATCCTTATCGACTCCCATAATGCCAGTGATAGCCACATGGTCGTCCGCCCAACTGGTAGGTTCGTCGCAAGGAAAACAAACATTGAAAGGTATTCCACCGTTATGCTGCCTCATCAGCCAAATATAAGATTCGGGTAGTTTGTACCCCAGTTCACGTTCTGTTTCTTCTATCATCTCTTCTGTAGGAGGCGCGCCAATATATTCATTCATAACATATTCATCATCATCCCAGAAGTCTATAAAGTCAAAATTCTCAAAAGGTTTGTTTTTCATAATCGCTGTTTTTAATTTGTATTCTTTTTAGTTTTGCTTTGTATGTATATACTACTTTTCACGAATATACTAAAAAACAGACATGATCAATTTGTTTCCTTTATTTATTTTATTTTTTTTTACGAGTATATGGAAAAATGCTACTACGCAAACAAATTATTTAATGCTTCGCTCATGCTGGGGTGAGTAAAAATGAAGTCGCGAAGAAAAGTATAGTCCTGCCCCTGTCTTCATAGCGAGGGCAACAGTATTTATCACCTCGCTTGAATCGGGTGCAAACAGCATACATCCCAAAATCAATCAGTCCTGTCTTCTTGTCGATAATCGCTTTTAACAGGCCGTCTGTTTCTCCCAAAGTCTTAGCTCTCGGTATCGCCATAACGGGCAATTTCTTCACGATAATATCGAGATTCTGCTTGCGTGCTTCCTCTTCATTCAGACCGATGCGAGCCAAAGGCGGGTCAATAAATACAGAATAGCTGACCGGATTACGGTCGCTCGTCTTCCGCGCGCGTCTCCGAATAAGTCTTCTCTGATAATCCGATAGTCATCCAATGAGATATACGTAAACTGCAAACCACCTTTCACATCACCCACCGCACGGATAGCGGGATTCGTTGTTTTCAGATATTCATCTACGATGATGGCTCCACGTGCATCCACCTCTACTCCGGCAGCTTCCAGATGAAGACCTTGCGTATTTGGTCTGCGTCCTGTAGCCAACAGCACAGCATCGGCCTCCAATTCAAATGCCTCGTTCATTTGCGAGTCCGTGAAAGCAACAATTGCTTTTTTTTCTGATGTATGGTTTACGGACTGCACCTTGGCGTTCATCCGGAAAACAATGCCTTTCTTCTCCAATGTTTCCTTGACGCTGGCAGCAATGTCACGGTCTTCGCGCGCAATCAATTCCGGATAGCTTTCAAGTACTGTCACCTGAGAGCCGAAGGAAGCATACATGGATGCAAATTCCAGTCCGATATAACCACCACCGACAATCACAAGATGACGCGGAAGATCCGTGAGTTCCATAATGGAAGTGCTGGTATAAACAAAAGGATTGTCCGCTATGCCGTCAATGGATGGAATGACCGTTTCCGCTCCTGTATTAATAATGATTTGCTTAGCTGTCAACAGTAACTCTTCCGCCGCAGTGCGGACAGATACCGTATCCGAAGATACAAAAGAGCCGAATCCGGTGTAAACGGTCACATGAGGGTTATCAGCCAGATTATGATAGTTTTTATTTCGCAGCGCACCCGTAACCGAGTCTTTCACAGATACAGCATTCCGGTAAAATTCGCTCTTTTCGAGGAATGTAAGTCCTTTCATGCCGGAAGCTATCTTCGCCTGATGTACCAGTGTCTTAGTCGGGATACAGCCGATATTGATACACGTACCTCCGTACATTTTATCAGAACGTTCTACAACAGCCACTTTTTGTCCACGTTTCGCGAACTCTGCCGCAAGGGTCTTCCCGCCTTTGCCGAAACCGATAATAATAACATCAAATGCATTCATATCCATATATCTTTAGTTAGTTAGAAATCATCTTATTAACGTCTTTCATTGACACTGAAAAGGTCATCCCTTTCCGGCAGACTATCAATAACCATTTTACCGGATGAATTGGCAATTATTCCCATATAAAATTATTTAATAGAAAAAGAGAACTGATATCACTTAGGATATAGCTCTCTTTTTTTCCTTCAACAGGTATAAATCAATGATTCGGATGAATGTCCAACTTCACCGGTTTAATCATATTTCCCGGTTTTAAGATAGTATCTAGGTCTTCCTTAGAAAGAATGTTATGTTCCAGCACCAGTTCATACACTCCTTTGCCCGTTTCCAGGGCTTCCTTCGCTATCTTGGTAGAATGTTTATACCCAATTACAGGATTCAGTGCGGTCACTACTCCGATACTGTTGTGTACATCCCGACGGCATTTTTCTTCATTGGCTGTGATACCATCAATACATAAGGTACGTAATGTATCAAAACCGTTCATCAACAAGTCCGCAGATTCAAAACAGCATTGTGCCATGACAGGTTCCATCGCATTCAGTTCCATCTGCGCAGCCTCTCCACTCATAGCCACACAAAGGTCGTTTCCCATCACTTTATAAGAAACCTGATTCATGACTTCCGGAATGACAGGATTCACCTTTCCCGGCATAATGGAAGAGCCCGGCTGCATGGCAGGCAGATTGATTTCTCCCAGTCCGCAACGAGGACCGGAAGCCAATAGCCTCAGATCATTACAAATCTTGTTCATCTTGACAGCTACACGCCGCATAGCCGAAGAATATCCTACCATGCAGGAAGTATCCGAAGTAGCGCCTATCAGGTCATCTGCCAGTTTGATATCCAGTCCGGTAATCTTGCGCAGGGCAGCAATGCACTTTTCCGCATATTCCGGTTCGGCGGTAATTCCGGTTCCGATGGCTGTCGCACCCATGTTGACCGTCAGAAAATCCTGTGCGGCAAAATCGAGATTCTTCAGTTCATGTTCCAAAATACTTGCGAATCCATTAAAGGTTTGTCCGAGTGTCATCGGTACGGCATCTTCCAGTTGGGTACGTCCCATCTTGATGATGTGTGCAAACTCCGCTCCTTTCTTTCGGAAAGCCTCGATCAGTGTTGCAAAGTGTTTCACCAATTTAAGATGGGTATAATACAGACCAATGTGAATGGCTGTAGGATACGCATCATTGGTAGATTGCGAACGGTTGACGTGATCGTTAGGCGAGCAGTATTGATACTCTCCGCGTGCATGCCCCATCAGTTCCAATGCCCGGTTGGCAATCACTTCATTGGCATTCATATTGGTGGTCGTACCGGCTCCACCCTGTATCATATCTACAGGGAACTGGTCATGATGTTTTCCTTCGAGTATTTCTTTACAAGCCTTCAGTATGGCATCCGTCTGTTCCTCAGTCAGTAAATCCAGTTCACGGTTGGCAACGGCAGCTCCCATTTTAGTAATGGCCAATGCCTGAATAAACAGGGGATATTCATTCAAATGAAACTTGCTGATGCGAAAGTTTTCAATGCCACGGAGTGTCTGTACTCCATAGAGTGCACTTTCCGGCACTTCACGACTACCTATCAAGTCGCTCTCTGTACGAGTTTTTTTTGATAATTTCTGTTCCATATCGGTTGTTTTATAACAATAACACATTCGTTAGTTGATATAATAACCAGTCAGAGATGTTATTGTTTTAATAAATATGCAAAAACTATTCAATAACTTTTTTGTTGTTTATCTTAGAAACAGAGAAAAAACGAAGATAAATCCTTTATCTTTGTTAGGAACTTATAAAACAACAACCAATGATATTACAATTAGCATTTGTTCTGACAGCCATTATTATTGGCGCACGTTTGGGAGGCATCGGACTCGGTGTCATGGGAGGAGTAGGATTGGGAATACTCACGTTTGTTTTTGGTTTACAACCCACCGCACCACCTATCGACGTTATGTTGATGATTGTCGCCGTTATCTCTGCCGCCTCTTGTATGCAGGCTGCCGGCGGGCTGGACTATATGGTGAAACTGGCAGAACATTTGCTACGCAAAAATCCTTCGCACGTCACGTTGCTCAGCCCATTGGTGACTTATCTGTTCACCTTTATTGCCGGAACCGGGCATGTAGCTTATTCCGTATTGCCCGTGATTGCTGAGGTAGCTACCGAAACAAAGATTCGTCCGGAACGTCCGCTGGGTATTGCTGTGATTGCTTCGCAACAGGCTATTACAGCCAGTCCCATCTCTGCTGCAACGGTAGCTTTGCTCGGGTTACTGGCAGGTTTCGACATTACATTATTCGACATTCTTAAAATTACGATTCCCGCCACTATCATCGGAGTGTTGGTAGGCGCTTTATTCTCCATGAGAATCGGTAAGGAACTGGTGGAAGATCCCGAATATCAGAAGCGCTTGAAAGAAGGTCTTTTCAATGACAAGAAGATAGAGATTAAAAGTGTCAAGAACAAACGTTCGGCCATGCTTTCCGTTCTCATCTTTATATTGGCAACTGCTTTTATCGTCCTTTTCGGATCTTTTGAAGGTATGCGTCCCAGTTTCCTCATCGATGGAGAAATCGTCACGCTCGGTATGTCCTCCATTATCGAGATCGTAATGTTGTCGGCAGCCGCTATCATCCTTATAGTAACCAAGACGGATGGAATCAAAGCAACGCAGGGTTCTGTATTCCCTGCCGGGATGCAGGCTGTTATCGCCATCTTCGGTATTGCGTGGATGGGTGATACTTTCCTTCAGGGCAATATGGCACAGCTCACTCTTTCCATCGAAGGAATTGTACGGCAGATGCCATGGCTGTTCGGTATTGCGCTGTTCGTCATGTCTATCCTGTTATATAGCCAGGCGGCCACGGTGCGGGCATTGATGCCGCTGGGCATCGCGTTAGGTATTTCTCCGTATATGCTGATTGCCTTATTCCCCGCAGTGAACGGATATTTCTTTATCCCGAATTACCCGACTGTCGTAGCCGCCATTAATTTCGACCGCACCGGAACAACAAAAATCGGTAAATATGTGTTGAATCATTCGTTTATGATGCCCGGACTGGTATCTACCGTAGTCGCTATTGTTTTAGGACTGCTCTTTATTCAAATATTCTAATATATTATTAACCTAAACTCATTTCAGTTATGAAACAAATTAAGAAATTAGGCCTGGTAGTAGTAACACTACTATTATCCGTAACAATGGCATTTGCCGCAAAACCGAATATCCACATCCTTGCTACCGGAGGTGAACCATCGCGGGTACAGGAAGCTCGGCTACGGGCACCAGCTATACGGCAGGACAAGTTGCTATCGGTGCATTGCTGGATGCAGTCCCCGAAATCAAAGATATCGCCAATGTAACCGGCGAACAGATTGTGAGAATCGGTTCACAGGACATGAATGACGAAGTCTGGCTGACACTTGCCAAGAAAATCAACGAGTTATTGAAACGACCGGATATCGACGGAATCGTGATCACTCATGGAACGGATACGATGGAAGAAACTGCTTACTTTCTGAATCTGACTGTCAAAAGTGACAAGCCTGTTGTATTGGTAGGTGCCATGCGCCCCTCTACAGCATTAAGTGCCGACGGTCCGCTGAATCTTTATAATGCAGTAGTTACCGCTGCAGCTAAAGAATCAAAAAGACAAAGGTGTACTGGTTGCCATGAACGGTCTGATTCTAGGTGCAGAAAGCGTAGTTAAAATGAACACGGTCGATGTACAGACTTTCCAGGCTCCCAACTCCGGCGCATTGGGATATGTACTGAACGGTAAAGTATGTTATAATCAGATCACACTGAAGAAACATACCACCCAATCCGTATTTGATGTCACCAAACTGACTTCATTGCCCAAAGTCGGCATCGTATACAGCTATTCCAATATTGAAGCCGATATGATGACTCCGTTGCTCAACAACGGATATAAAGGAATCATTCATGCAGGAGTCGGAAACGGTAATATCCATAAAAACATATTTCCGTCATTGATAGACGCCCGCAGAAAAGGCATTGTAGTCGTTCGTTCTTCCCGCGTACCGACTGGTCCTACCACTCTTGATGCGGAAGTGGATGACGCCAAGTATCAGTTTGTAGCCTCTCAAGAATTGAATCCACAAAAGTCACGTGTACTATTGATGCTTGCGCTGACCAAAACCACGGACTGGAAACAAATTCAGGAATACTTTAACGAATACTAAAAACCGGACCTACTTATGAAAAAATTAATGTTTATGCTACTCCCTTGCGGGTAGCATACAGGCAATGTATGCCCAAAAAGTTCTCCCCCAAACACTCCTCTTTTCGAGGAACTGACAGACGTAAAAAGAAAACGGATAAGTTCAACTTATACCTGAATATGCAAGGAAGTTTTGACGCTCATTTCCAAAATGGTTTTCAGGAGGGTGACTTTAATATGCACCAGCTCCGCATCGAAGCGAAAGGAAATATCAACAACTGGCTTTCTTATCGTTACCGCCAGCGTCTCAACCGCTCGAACGACGGAAACAATATGATAGACAATCTCCCGACCTCCATCGACTGGGCAGGCATCGGTATCAAGCTCAACGATAAGTTCAACCTGTTTGCCGGTAAACAAAGTGCCAACTATGGCGGCTTCGAGTTTGACCTCAACCCGATCGATGTCTATCAATATTGTGATATGATCGATTATATGAGTAACTTCCTGACCGGTCTGAATGCAAGTTATAACATTACTCCCGATCAGCAACTTAATCTGCCAGATATTGAACAGCCGCAATAGCTCTTTCGACAACACTTACGGAATCACAGAGGATGCGGAGGGTAATCTCCCCGATCTGAAATCCGGAAAAATGCCGCTGGTCTATACCTTAAACTGGATTGGCAATTTTAATAATGTATTTAAAACCCGCTGGTCGGCCTCTGTGATGAACGAAGCCAAAGATCATAATATGTATTACTATGCTGTAGGAAATGAACTGAATCTCGGAAAGTGGAACGCCTTTGTCGACTTCATGTACTCAAAAGAAGAGATTGACCGTAAAGGGATTATCACCGGCATCGTCGGTCGCCCGGGCGGACACAATGCGTTTGATACAGGTTATTTATCCGTAGTAGCCAAGTGTAACTACCGTTTCCTCCCGAAATGGAATGCCTTCGTGAAAGGAATGTATGAAACGGCTTCCGTAACCAAAGCCTCCGAAGGGATAGAAAAAGGTAACTACCGTACCTCCTGGGGGTATCTGGCAGGTATCGAATTTACTTTTATCCGATGGAAACCAACCTGCATTTCTTCGTGACCTATGTAGGACGTTCTTATGACTTCACCTCCCGTGCCAAAGTGCTGGGACAAGAGAATTACAGTACCAACCGGATTTCGGTAGGATTCATCTGGCAGATGCCGGTCTTTTAATATTGTATGAGAAATCGAGTAGGAGGAAAACGAAGTAGAAGTTTTCCTCCTACTTTCGTTTTCCGACCTCTCACACCACCGTACGTGCCGTTCGGCATACGGCGGTTCTCTTAACTGCGATGCAATTGGGTATAAAGAATTATCATTGACGGATAACCCGCCATTACAAGCTTATCTGTTGTGATTGCTCTATGCAATATCCAACTATCCGCAATGCGCCAATAGCCTTTACGGGTATTCGCCCATTCCCAAGATTTCCGACGAGGGATGCCACACTTCTGCAAGCTGGCAAAACGTGTACGTACCCGCTTCCAACTCTTCCATATATACATTCTAAGACGACGATTGTACCACTTCGCTGTTTTGATTATAAAATCTTTCATATCGGCATAACGATAGTATGTCAGCCAACCTCGGATGTATTGCGTCAGGTGGAGTTTCAGCCAAGCGTAGCCTTGACCACTACTACGGCTGGTCAGGTGCTTGATGGTGCGTTTGAACTTGGATTGACTTTTCTTATGAAGATTAAGACCACATTTACGGTCGGCTCTTCAGTAGAAGGAGTGTCCAAGATACTTCTTGCCGCAGATGGAACCGACTTCTGTCTTCTCTTTGTTTACTTTCAAGAATAACTTCTTTTCTATAAACTCGGAAATACTACCACGGACTCGCTCCGTTGCCCGAAACTATGGACAAGGATCAGACAATCATCGGCATAGCGGACAAACGGGTGCCCCCTGCGTTCCAATTCCTGGTCCAACTCATTAAGAAGAATATTGCTCAATATAGGACTCAATGGACCACCTTGGGGGACGCCCTCGGCAGTCTCCGCGTATTTGTGAGATACTACAACTCCTGCATTAAGGTATTTGTGTATCAAAGATATTACACTGCCGTCCTTGACGGTTCGGGATAAGACCTCTATCAGTTTGCTGTGGTTAACACGGTCAAAGAACTTTTCCAAATCCAAACCGATACAGTAGCGATAACCTTGGTCTGCATATTCCTGCACCTTATGCAGTGCATCGTGAGCACTACGATGAGGGCGGAAGCCGAAGCTGTTGTCACTGAACTGAGGTTCGTAAAGCGGTATCAACACTTGGCTGATTGCCTGCTGAACAAAGCGGTCTACCACTGTCGGGATACCTAATGGGCGAGTTTTTACCGTTGTCTTTCGGAATTTCTAACCTGCGCGAGGGGACGGACGATACTTCCCCCTGCGTATCTTTTCCAACAATTCGTCTTTATGGAGGGTAAGGTATGGCAACAGTTCGCTCGTCTCCATCTTATCGACACCTCCCACTCCTCCATTCCTTACGACTTGGCGGTATGCCGCATTCAAGTTCGATGGACTTAGAAGGAGTTCCAACAGATTGTTTTCTTCCAATTGCACTTCCACAAGCTGCTCATCTTTTTATCTCCATAAAAGTCTGCACTCCCACATACTCGTCGGATGCTGTCCTATCCATTTGTGGGCAGTTCGTTTTACTGATTTTCCGCATTGACTCTTTTCATAAAGTATTAAATGGTACTTGTTTGATTAAAAGTTCAGTCCTTCACCGACTGCCGATTTTTTTTTACCTTGTCGGTTACTATGACCTCTGCTGACTTCTCACGGTTCGTTATTACTGCTTGACTGTATTTATTTATTTTTCCTCGCCCGTGAGACCTCCCCAGTTATGGACATATTCTTTCCATCTTATGTCTGCTTGATTTACTTTGGATGTTCCGGACAACTATAGGACTTCGTTTTGTTTAGCAAACTTATCCACATCCTTAAGCCTTAATATCAAGTTTCTGTACGTCAGACCAGATATTTGCCGCAGGCTTCCTTCAGATTCCACCTCACGATGGACACCCTTGCCGTTGGCTATATACTTCCCGTTGTCAGGGCGCTTTAGGGACTTACACCCGTTAGAATATGTTCGTGCTGGGCGAACTAAAAAAATACCCGATAGCTTTCACACAGCTATCGGGTATTTTTATATGTTCGGTTTCTTTTTCTAAATCAATACTCTTCCTCGTTAAAAAAGAAATCTTCTTTACTAGGATAATCCGGCCAAATATCTTCGATACTCTCATAGATTTCGCCTTCATCTTCCATCTCTTGCAGATTCTCTATCACTTCAAGAGGAGCACCCGAACGCATAGCGTAATCAATCAATTCGTCCTTGGTCGCCGGCCAGGGAGCATCTTCCAGTTTCGATGCTAATTCCAATGTCCAATACATAATCTTGAGTATTAAAAAGTGAATACTTATTTTCTATTTTTCGGCAAAAGTATAATAAAATCTATCATTTCCAACTATTATCCCAGAATATTTCACTATTTTGTTCATCAAAATTAATTTTTCGTCGGGATAAAACAAACAAATAATCTGATAATCTGTTGACAAAAGCTAACACTTCGGGAGAAATTGTACAAGTTTCGGACAGAGTCAGAATGCGACGTTCGGCTCTTCGACAAATCGTACGGCACACATGACAAACAGCCGCTCCACGGCTACCTCCGGGTATGATAAAGGCACAAAGTTCGGGCAGTTGTTCATCCAGCTTATCAATCTCGCGCTCGATGCGTTCCACATCTTCCGGAGTAAGGATACTGGCGGCTTTCAGTTGTGTTTTTTCCTGGTCAGTTGCCAGATGTGAACCGATAGAGAATAGCTTATGCTGTATACTCAGGATAAAATCCCGGTCTGCCTCATCCAGCAAATACGTATTCAGCCATCCCAGATGGGAATTAAGTTCGTCAATTGTTCCGTATGCTTCCAAACGAATATGGGTCTTCGGAACGCGGCTTCCGCCAACAAGACTGGTAGTTCCTTTGTCACCGGTCTTTGTATATACAAGGCTTTTTTTTTCATAAACGTCTATTTTTCATCATTACTATATATAAGATTAACGTATAAAGGTAATCAGAAGTTGACGATATAATGCTGTTTAATCTTTGTTGTATCAAAAAAAAGCAAGCCTGCATCATACAAGTCAAAAGTGATTCCCACCCGCTCATCATTCTGTAACTGTTTCCAAAGATTTTTTCATTGCCTTTGAATAGCAGATCCCATGAACGACAAACAAACTATTCGGAGTAGTCCGACGGGAACAGATGTTAAAAAAACTTCTTCCAGCAAAGCCGGATTCCGATAGTCATTCAGATACAGAAAGTCTACCGGAGTATCGGCATCCAGAAAGAGCTCTGATAAGTCAGAAGCAAAAAAAGATACCCGGCAGAAGGTTTGGCTGACTGTAAATATAAAGAGGCTGCCGAGGGCTGGCCTACTTCTATGATAGTGGCCGGTTGCACTTTATTCACCAGGCGGAACAACAGACGGTTGATCCTTGGTATTCCTTTCTCCCATCCATCCCCTGTGTTGTGATCCGCTTTTTCTGTTCCGCCTTCAGCAGGTCGTATGCATAATAAGGCATCTTCTCATAAATCACGTCCGTGATCAGACTGAAAGCAAAAGGAGAGTGCACACCATATCCACAACGGTAGCGGAAACGGGAGAGCCAGATAAAAGGTCTTTTTAGGTAATACAGAAGATTCATAAACCAGTCTTTCATTTTTTTGTTCGTGACGCAAAGATATATTATTTTATTGAAAAAAGGGTCGGCTCCCGCAGTGGACCGACCCTTTTAATCATTTATTTCAAGTAACTACTGCAGTCTGAATACTACAGGTACAGTATATTTTACTCGAACTTTCTTACCGTTCTGCACTCCGGGCTTCCACTTTGGCATTCCACTTATCACACGGATAGCTTCTTTATCCAGGTAAGCATCTACCCCTCGTACAACTGTCGGATTAGTAATCGATCCGTCTTTGTCTACAACAAACTGAACAATTACACGTCCTTGTGAGCCCATCTCCTGAGACATTGTCGGATATTTGATATGAGTACTCAAATATTTCAGCAATTCTGCCGCACCACCGGGAAATTCGGGCATGACTTCAACACTTACGTGAATAACGTCTTCCACCACTTCTTTAGTTTCCACAACCGGCGGTATCCAAACAACCTTGTAAGGTTCATTCACATTGTCCGGCACTACTGAAACGTTATCCGTCACCTCTTCGGTATCATCTACTATTTCGATCCATTCGGATTGCTTGATTTCCGGTGGAGGGGGCGGTTCCAGTTTCTCTTCAGGGAATGTGATTGGAACGAGCTCCGTTACAAAGATGGATTCATCATCAGATGATACTGCCGCAACTCTTACATCATGCTGTGTCCATTCGAACGATACGAACATGAAAGCAAGCGCAACAACCAAACCCATCAACAACCAAGAACCTCTTTGATTCTCAATTGCAGCCTTTTTTTGATTTCTTGGCTTCCATAAAAAATGTGTTTAAAGTAATTAATAATAGAAAATATATAGCATATATACTACTTTTTCGTTTTCTGTCTTAAGCATTACTTAAAGTGCTCTCTAGCTGCAATAAATATAGCATTTTTATGGATAGGATGTAACTTTAGTTCTTGTTTATTTTATTCTTTTTTCCTTCTTTTGGATAAAATTTATGAATTAGCATTCAATTCCGCCATTCTACTTTCACAAGCAGAATCTGTCTTGCAACTCTTTTTTATATTTCCTGGAAACAAATAACTCTGTCACGTTATCAAAAGGCGGATAAAGCATGCATTTGCTATCCTTTATAATCATCAGATAATCAATATTGATAATATACGATTGATGTATCTGAACAAAACAAGGCGAATATTTGATTATCTGTTCAGCAGTCATTCCACGCCGTAACACCACTGGCAATTGAGTGCTAAGTATCACCTCCCATTGCTTGCGTTCGGCACAATAACGAAAAAAACACAACCTCAGCCGGATGCAAGGCACGCATTATCATTAGTCGGTGTAAACACTATGAATGTTTGCCCCATATACAAAGATGCTCCTATTGGCAATGACCTTTTTTGTTCCGCTTCTACTTGTGTTATAAAGCGTGTAAGAATGTACTCCAGTTCCTGTTCCTTGAATGGTTTCAACAAATAATCGAACACCGATTCTCTAATAGCATGTATCATATACTTATCATAAGCCGTATAGAAAACCACCCGTATATTCCATGAAATACTGTCGCGCAGACCATGCAACAAATCTAAACCTGCTGTATCCGACATTTCCACATCCAAAAACAACAAATCCGGTTGTATCTTAACTATAAGTTTCTTTCCCTGCTTATCATTTTGCGCAGTTCCTTCTATAGAGAAGCGTGGATTCTTTTTCAATGCATCACTCAACTTCCCAATAGCCACTTCATCGTCATCAACTATAACTACTTTATACTTATTCATATCTTCTGTGTTTTCTTCTGGTGGATATTCCCATAATATTATATCCAGTTACTATTTCATCAAGTGAGGATGCGGTGTACGAGGCACCTGCCTGGCTTTTTTCTCTTATACCATATTGATCCGAAGTTTTAAACGAATTAAAATCTCGCAACGGATCATAATTTATATCCTTTGCAAAGAACTCTTCTATTACAAATGGCTTACCAGCTATTGTTTTAATTCTCTCTACAATCAGCTGACGCGATATTGTATTGAAATATAGACGGTTATCATCCATACAACTTATAATTTCAGAGTGCCAGATACCACTCTTATAGCCCATCCCTCCTTCGAAAAAGCCTGTGCGGGGATACCGGGAATCATTCAGCAAGTGCTTCCAATAGACGCTACCCTTAGTATTATTAAAATCTGTCGTAAGGTTCAGACCAAGGGGAACCTCCCATGCCTGGCTTTCTATTGACTCAGCTGTATAGTTTGGGCTATCGTTATAATGATATTCATCTAATAGTTTACCAAAGCCATGTCCTCCGCCTTCATGTACAAAAATATATTTTTTCCAGTCACCAGTACTTATACCAATACTAGAATTTCCAGACCATTGAAGATTCCCTTCTGTCAGCGGAATAATAGCGTAACTTAATCCGTTATTCCATATCCAACATATACCTCCATAGCGTGAATCATTAACTAAAAGAAAACAGGAACTTTATCAATAGACGTTTTATTCTCTATGATATCCGGACAGGTAGAACTCACGAAATCGAAAATCTCATTATAATCTTTTTACTTGCATGTCCGAGTAATTGTTTCCCCAACTTGTTTTTAAAATAGGTGTTTCTCATTTTTCCCGTATCCGTATTTCCCGCACCAGTTTCTTCTGAAACAGTAGGAAGGATATAAACATTGAAATATTCACGATATGATTTATATGGCTCTACAGAGAATAAACAGTTTAAAGCTTCACGTGCACTACTTTCAAACAAGCCATTAGGCGCTAATTCATTGGTGGTAAATCCATCACCTGTTACAACCAGAGTTACCGGATGGTTTTCCCTCATTTTTTGATATACAATAACATCTCCTGTCGAATAGGTTTCAGGAGAATAAAGGCTGCCTTGTGTCACATTGACGCTTTCCCAGCTAGCTACACTAACGCCATTCAATGTAACCTGCCTGTCTCCCAAAACAGTAAGATGCATAATATAATGTACTCTAGAATCAAAAGTTTGGTCTAGTTTTATAAAAAAAGGACTCTCATTAACCTTCAATTCTATGGCTTGTTCATCAGAAAGATGCTGAGGCGGAATTAAAAGTGAAAATCGCCTTGAACTGTTATCAGAGGTTTCCTCTTTTAATTTCATAGCTTCAATACTCGTTACGGTTCCATGAGTACTTACCGCACCATTTTCCAAATTTAATGAACATTGGTTGCACGCTTTCAGATATATATTGGAACAAACATCTGATATCCCATTGGCATAATCCACTTGAAATGTAACTTGTGACATTAAGTGAGAGAAATGAATATCAACCGCTGCTTCTCAGATATAATGTATTCCTGTTCGGCAAATAACAAATCGCTTTCTTTCTGTTTATTCGCATTATTTTGCAGAGTTGCAACTTCAAATGGCAGAACAGCGTTTTCTAATGGCTGTATAAATGGATAATAAGCTACCATCCTCATTTTCTGACCTTTATTCTCAGCAGGAAATGAAAACCGCTTACCGAGTGACCATTGATTGCCGTCAAAAATACAAGCTTGATTATATAAATAGCTGTCAGGAGAGAGCTGACTACCTTGTTCTGTTAAAAATACTCCGATAATATCTCCTGTATTAAAAGAAATACTTGAATCTTGTGGTTTTCCATCAGTTGACTGAAATCCATTAGATATAGATTGACTGATTTCAAAGTATATTCTTTCTTTCTTCTTCGTGTTCTGTAGAACAAGCTGCCAGAACAAGCAGCATTACTAAGGTACGTAAGCCAGATAAAGCAATGCGTTTCATATATCATTCATTTTATTGGACAGTTGATAAATCTTATTGTTATCTTATACTCCTTTCCACTTTCTAATATAAGAGGCTCTTGCAATTGATAATGGTAAAAACGACCTTTATATTTGAAATTAATCCACTGTCCGACCGGAACGCTTTGCGGAATGATTATAGCCTCAGCTGTTTGCCTATTTTCGTCATAATACATTTGAATAACCTGTGGTGATATACTTGACTCATAGCTCACTTCTCCGGTAACTAGATTAACGATAGCTCTATTATAGACATTGGTCACTTGTACCCCATTCTTCATATCACTGTTTGTGATAGAAGTAGTATTTATGAATGAAACAGTTAATTTACTGAACAAGTGATTGAATAATAAAGGAATCCCTCCATTATACTTCTCATAAATAATATCTGTAGTAGAAGCCCATAAGAAATCACTTTGTCTTAATAATTTCCGATTACTTTGATCATTCGGAAGCTGAAAGTAAACGTTTGTGAAGTCTTTATCTAACGTACTGCTAGCATAGGGATAATATCCTATCCCCATAAGTGTATAGGGGACTTTTTGCCAATACAGTTGCATCTCAGAATCCCAGCCAACACTTCCATTATATTCAACGGGAATATTACTTACCCAACATTCGCTACCATATTTCCACTTTGCAGCTTTGTTCTGATCAAATAGGAAAATTCCAATTTTATCTCCTTCTTCAAATCCTCGTTCCATAGTCGAACGCGTGGATACACTAACAGCAGGAAGAAAGGTTATTATTTCTTTATCGCATTTATCAACTTCTTCACTACTACACGAATGGAATAAAAACGATAGAATAACAATCAGAGTTTGTAAGTATATAACCGTTTTCATAATTATTAGATCTAAAATAAAGAGGAACAAGCCTTAATCTTATAAGGCTTGTTCCTGAAAACATTATTTATTAATTAACGAATACGAGTAATAGTTGCTCCTTTAAACAAGGTGTTTTCATTTACAATCATACCGATATGAGCAATGCCTTTTGCTGTATTCCTATTACTTTCGTTTATTCTCATTACGCCATTGGCCTTAGGTTCCCAATGATAGTTATTAATAGTACCACCTAATTCTCCGCTCTGTCCAACTCCCCCATGTAACAGTTTGAAGTTTTGTTATACTAGATGTTCTAGCACGAGTCCATCTTCCCCGATTGTAAAATTGGATCAAAGTCAGCATTAGGTCTTTCTTTTTTTATATTTTTAGAGAAATACCAAGCAACTAAACCGTCTGAAGAGTTATAGTAATTTGAAGAGTATTCTAAAATCCATTGATAATATTTAGTGGCATACGCACCGATAGTTGTATACCAAGACCATTCACTAGTTGTATATGTAACATTGCTTACATACGCCTCTGGCTGGTTAGTTCCAGACTTCGTCGTGATTTCTTTCCTTATAAGTTCCCCTCGTTCACCGTCCTTATTAAATCCTAAGAGGAACAAAACGTGTTTGGTTTGAGGCTCCAGACCATAGAACGAAATTACATAATTATCATTAGGTGTACAGCGGTTTTCATCTGTCTTCATAACATCTATTATTTCTTCATCTGTATATCTTTCAATGAATGAAGCTTCAAACACCACAGCATAGAAATATGTTACATTACTACCATACTCAAAGTCTGTAGCAAAACAATCGCTCAACACAACAACCGTTTGGGCTGTCACATTACTTCCTGCTGCCAAGCCGGCTTTCTGAATAATTTTCACTGATTGAGAAGAGCCACCTGACGAGGATATATTAAGTGTAACATCCCGATCAGCAGGTGAGTTATTAAAACTGTTTGCTGATACTTTAATAGCAGCATTTCCTACACCATTTGTTGAAGATACAGTCAGCCATTCAGGCACTCCACTAATACTCCAAGAAGTATTACATGTGATATTGAATGTTTGTTCTTTTCCTGCTTCTGCAAGATTAATTTCTTTCACATCAACAGATAGAGATACAGAAACTCCTTGCTGCACTACGGATACAGGTTCAGAAATTTCGCCTCCTTCGCTTTGCACTATAAGTGTACATTTACGTTCATCTATATCTTTACTCTCTTGTGCTGTTAATACCACAGAAGCATTTCCTTTGCCCGATGAACTGGATAGAGACAACCATCCTGAAGCTCCGGTTATAAGCCATGCGGTATTACTTTGGATTTTCAGTACTTGTGAATCTCCGTCCGAAGAAAGTGTAAACGTATTAGGAGACACAGTCAATAATGTTTCCGCTTCATCGTCATCACTACCTCCGCAACTTGCTATAACAAGCGCAAGAATGAATGTTAGCAAATAATTTCGTTTCATATGTTCATTGTTTGTGTATGTAGTCCCCAATCATACCGTTTTAATGTAATTGTATTCGATTTATATAAGAAAACGCATAGGGACTATACTAAATATCCATTCATAAAGAGCAATTTCATCTTTTATGAGAGTAATAGATATTAGTATTTGCTGTTTCATATACAAATATTGTTATGAGTTAATTTTATTATAAATATCTTAGAACATAATTGAAGAGTAGCTTCCAAATGAGATGTAGTCTTCATTATATTGTTCGTTACAACTACACAGTATGATAAACAGACATAGAAAAATACGATTATTTTTTCATGTTTTGAATGTGTATATAGATTAATTACTATTAGCAAAGATAAGAAACCGGACAAAATAAAAAAACACAATAACCGAGAAATATGATTATCCGGTCGTTTCGAACGACTAATTGAATGAAATTCGTGCTTAAACGGGCAATAAATTATATTAATATATAACATAAGATATGATTTCAGATACTCTCGGACAGATTACCACTTTCACATCTAGATATTGGTAGAAATCACTTATATATTTCAAACTTAATACAGTTTTAGAACACAATATAAACAGCATTTTAGGTTTCAGTCAGCAAAACATAAAACAAAAATATACAGCATAGCATTATATTTTGCAGTATAGATCGTATTATCGCATTTTAGTTCAACGCCTATTTTTCACCATTTTTTTATTTCACTTTTTTATTTATTACTTTGCATATATTGTTATGTGATTATCTAATACCGACAATCTCACATACTTAATAAAAAGCACTAATTAAGACAAACTAATAAATTATGCATGGAGAGACTACCTCTGTAAGAAAAGATATCTTTCCATTTAATCTATAAGCTTTATGTTAGACACAGGACAAGTTATAGCAGATAGATACGAACTACTCAAACAATTAGGAAGAGGTGGTTTTTCAGAAGTTTGGTTAGCACTGGATAAACTCACAGATGTTAAAGTAGCCATTAAAATATATGCGCCGGGTATGGGGCTTGACGATGCCGGGATTTCTCTCTTTACACAAGAATTTTCTTTAGTATTTGATATTAATCATACCAATTTATTACATCCTACTTACTATGATTGTTGGGAGCGAATGCCATATCTGATTCTGCCCTTCTGCAAAAACGGGTCTATATTCAAATACCTCACTGACAATAATCGAATCACAGAAACCGAAAGTTGGCATCTACTTCATGATGTTGCCGAAGGACTAGCCTATCTTCATGCAAAGCTTCCTCCTGTTATTCATCAAGATATAAAAACCGGATAATATTTTAATTAATGATGAAAACGGGTATATGATAACCGATTTCGGGATCAGTACACGAATTAGAAGCACATTACGTAGAAATCAAGGGCAAGAACTTAGTGGAGGCACATTAGCTTACATGGGACCCGAACGTTTCGGTCCATCCCCTACCCCTATTATGGCAAGTGACATCTGGTCATTAGGGGCGACAATGTACGAACTGCTAACGGGGTTACCTCCTTATGGTGATCATGGAGGTCTGTTGCAGAAAAACGGTGCCGATATTCCACTTATCAATAATGAGGAGTATTCACAAGAGCTTAAGGAGATCGTTTATAAATGTCTTGCTCTAAACACATGGGACAGACCTACTGCCAGACAAATCGCTGATTATGCCTTCCAGCATATCAATGGTAACTCGGTGCCTCTCAATATACAAAGTTCACAACAAACGACCTCTGATCTTTCATCAAAAGATGAGATAAATGAAATTCAAACTCCAGAAGGGCAAGAAAATCTTTCATTTGAATTAAAGGATAATCATGAGCCCTCATCCATTCATTCTGATGCAGAATTTCCTGTTATGCAATCATCCGATATAAAAAAAGAGAGTTTCTACGCTGTTTAAAAGAGAGCATCGCAAACTCATTATTATTGCGGCTATTATAATTATATGTGCAACCATTGTTACCATCTATCTGGCAACAAGTGGGAAAGAGCCTACACCAAAGCCAAAACAAGAAATAGCTTCAAAAACCAATGCTAACGATAGCATATGCTCGGCAATCATTCTAGAAGGCGATAATTACAAAAGTCTAGGTAACATTTTCCGATATACTATTGATACTTTAAGACAAAATAACGACTCCGTTTTTGAAGATTTCTATATAAATGCTATCAAGAAGTATCGTGAGGTAAATCTTTTTATAAAGACATTCAGTTTTTTATTTCTAAGGAAGGATACATGGATCTTGCAGAAAATCAAATAAAGCAAGTGGAAATTATATTAGATTCTGCATACCATATGTTCACAGGAAAGGCAGATACCATGAGAATGTTTGAGCAAATAGAAGCAGCTGAGGCTTTCGAAAATCGTGCAAAGAAAATAGAACCATATATAAACATAGACAACAATAACAATGAAGAAATGCATTAAGTTACTAATTCTAGTCTTCGCTCTTGCTATGCCAATAAGTACATGGGGGCAGTGTGCCGCCATTTACAAAAAAAGGGGAGACAAGCATGAAAAAAGGAAGATACAGGGGAAGCTATCAAGTCCTTTAAAGCAGCAATGAAATGCGACAGCAATCTGGAGCAGGATTGCAAAAAGTAAGATTAAGGAATGCGAGGAGAAACTCAAACCGGCTCCCAAGTCCACTCCTGCCCCTGTCATCGAAGTTACCAGACTTGCCATTACCCCAGATTCTGTAAGATTTGGCTACGAGACGACAAAAGCCGAATACATCAAAGTAGATAGTGCTCCGGAAGAATGGACGGCAACTTCAGATTCAAACTGGTGTAAAGTGATTCCTCATGGAAAAAACTTATCTGTAAGTTGTGAAATAAACCAACTGACTTCTGAACGTAAAGCCACTGTTACCATTAGCAACGGGAAAATGGAAGAAACAGTCAAGGTCGTTCAAAGTGGTCAAAAAAGAATTCATCAATATAGCATTGGACAAATTGGAGTTCGGTTCCAAAGGCGAAATTAAAGAATTACCAATAAAGACGAATACAGAATGGGAAGTAATAAATATTCCAAGTTGGTGCGAAGTCATAGCAAAAAGGACAGTGACAAACTGATTCTAAAAAGTTGGTAAAACCAAAAAAGCCAAAGAAGGAACTTTGATACTAAAGACGAAAGGAGGAGAAATTTCTTCCGCCATCCTCTCACAGAAAAAAAAAAGGAGGTATATTTTAAGATGATTAGAGATGACTATACATGAATCGTCATCTTAGGCGTCGACTTATTTATACTTTTAAGTGGTTCAACAATTAAAATAAGTTCTTATGAGATGTATGAATTGTGGTTGGGACAATCTATCTGATACAACGGTCTGTCTAAAATGTGGACAACTATTGAGTATTTCGACTGGTTACGCCAACAATCAAAATGATTTTGTGTCAAGAGAAGGTTATGGAGAAGCCATCCCCAAACCCACAGTGCTAAATGCAAATCCTAATAGAGAAAAAGTGCAGAAAAACTGTTGTATTCCCCACTTTGAATGAGCCCGATACCCATTCTGCTATCACACAGCCTGCTACAGAATGCCCGAACTGCAGTTATCCGATAGTAGGTGAATTTACAAGCTGCCCCTTGCTGTGGGACACCTCTGGAAAGAGCCGATAATTCCGCAGACGACGAACATAAAAAAATGGAAGAAAAACATCTTTCTTGCCGGAAGATAAAATGAATTGTCAGGAATGCGGAAAAGAGATATAGATATTACCTGCTCATTTTGCCCGCATTGTGGTGTCCGTGTACATCGTCCCACTATCCGACGACAGATAAAAAATATAGCAGAAACAGAACCGGAAGATATTACACCTCATTGTTCTTTAACCATCATTCCGGAAGAGAATGAGAACATTCCTTCAGAAAAAATGGAATATGAAGGGAACTCCATCATCTTGAACCGGGAAAATACAGAAATGTCTAATCGTACAATCACCTCAAAGGAACAAGCTGAAATAGTTTTCGATGATGGTCATTGGTATCTGCTTGACCGGAGTGAACTAAGAACAACCTTTATTCAGGCAAACAGAAAAATAGAAATCATACCGGATGATATTATTGTATTAGGTGACCGAAGATTTAAATTTGAAAGTGATTTATTGTGACCAACCAATCTGTCGACAGATGTGATTATAATGTAGGGGAATATATCAATAACCGTTATAGGGTTTCCCAAACATTAGGCGAAGGTTCATTCGGTAAAGTATATCGGGTTACGGACAGCGCAAGCAAAGATTATGCGCTGAAACTATTAAGACTTTGGGAGGTTCCACCCGAAATACGGAAACCATTGACAGATCGTTTCGAAATGGAATTCAAAACAGGGCAGATAGACTGTGAATACTTGGTGAGTTCTATAGACTATGGTACGGTTGGAGGCAATCCCTATATCGTCATGGAGTATTGCCCGGGAGGAGATCTGACACCCTATTTAGGCTCTCAAAACAGTAAAATCCCTTTGATTTGCCAACAAATCCTTCTTGGCCTACATTCTTTTCCACATCAGAGGAAAAGTCCACCGTGACTTAAAACCGGAGAATGTTCTTTTTTTAAGAGCAATGGAGTAGCTGCACTGACAGACTTCGGTATAGCGGGCGATAGAAATAAACGTATGACGGAACGTAACATTTTCGGCAAGCCCAATCAAATATTCGGAACTTATGCCTATATGCCCCCCGAACAAGTGAACCGTATGCGAGGTGAAGCCACAGTTTTACCTACTACAGATATTTTTTTCTTTTGGAGTATTAGCCTTTCAACTATTAACTGGCAGTTTGCCCTTTGGCGAATTGAGCAGTCATAATGAATTGGCACTATACCAGAAACGTGGGAAAAATGGAGATTGGAACCGCCGGAAGTTAGTACAGATAAAAACGGGAAAGAATGGGATCGACTTTTTTCAGGGTGTCTGAATCCCGATTTTAAAAACCGCTTTCAATCCGTCAAGGAAGTTTTGAAATATCTGCCGGAGACCCAACAGGTCCCTATGGAAAGGGGATATTGCCCACCACAAACTGTCCAAGGTTTTTGCATGCGTATCATGCATGGCGAAGAATATGGAAAGCTTTATCAACTAAGCGAATTTGCCACACATGGTTGCAGAATACTTACTATCGGCAGAGAGCCTGATAATCTGCTGCCTGTAACAGAGCAGCAAAGTGCCTATATATCACGCCATCATTGTACACTGGAAACGACACCTTCCGGTGACCATTGGATTATTCGGGACGGACAATGGCAAAAAGAGCAAAAAGTATGGCAGGAGTCCAGCAACGGCACTTATGTCAATTCTGCACAAGTCACCCAACAAGGGCATTTACAGTAAATTGGAGATATCATATCTATTGGAGATGTAAAAATGAGATTTGAAAACTATTAACTATATATTAAGTAGTATGGATACACAAAATTACAAACGTACCCTAGCCGGCTCAGTAGGTGCCGGTATGGGAGCATTGATGGGTGCTTCCGGTAGAACTTACTTTATTTTGGAGCACAAGACCTCTTCAAAGTATCATCAAGCGGGAGAATCCCAAAAAATCATTGTCGACCAAGTAGAATTAGGTAGAGACGCTTCCTGCCAAGTACGCTTTGATGAAAGTTTCGAAACAGTGAGCCGCAAACATGCTGCAATTGTACGCGATGGTGAAAATTGGAAACTTATTCATCTCTCACACTCCAATCCGACATTAGTAAACGGACATCCGATAAATGGGTCCTACTATTTACAAACAGGAGATGAAATACAATTATCCGTTGGCGGACCACGCTTGGGATTCATTGTTCCACAAGGTCGCCAAGCATTAACTTCCAGCATTGGATTGACTGAGAGAATGAGCCTTTTCCGCAAACAAGCCTTACGCCCCTACAAGACCGCATTAACAATCATGGGAATTGTTTTCGTACTGGCGGTGGCAGGATTGGCTGCCTGGAACTACAGTTTAGGTGTAAAAAATGATTTGTTGGCACAGAAGACAGAAGAACAAGAACTTCAACTGAAAGGATACCAAAACCAATTGGATTCACTGGGGACCGAAAGAGCATCTCTAGAAGCACAGCAACGGGAGTTAGAGACCAAATTACGAAACAGTGACGGTAATGCAGAGGCCTTAAAAACACAGTTGGACAACGTTAATAGTCAATTAAAGAATGTCAATGCAAGTTTCTATAAGGTCAAATCAGACTTGGACAATCTCCCAAACAGCATAAGCACTAAAAGCATTGAGAATTCAAGCAATGCCATTAACGCAAATATACAAGAAGGCACCAGACTCTCCAAAGACCAATATTATGAAGACCCCTGATATAGCAGATGAACAAGACAGTAATGCTTCAGGAGATCTGAAAGATTATTACGATCATATCTATACAATTAAAGTCGACCGTATTGAAATCGAATATAATGGAACAAAGTTTGATCCGGGCATACAAGTATCAGATATTATCTGCGGAACTGGCTTTATGCTATCTGACGGAATGTTTGTTACAGACAGGCAGAATGTCGAGCCATGGATATACTCCAATACAGAGTGGAAAGATTCATGGCGTAGACTACTGGCTGTATACAAAGGAGCAGGATGTAATATCATTATCCATTACCGTGCATACAGTACCAAAGGAACAGGAAAACCTTTAACATTCACAAATGCAGACTTTAGCAGAAACCAATTATATGACACCACATTTACTGAAATAGAGGTGGAAAAGTCAATCAGGGTACAACTAAGGAGAGCATGGTATAAAGCTAGCTTATACACGTAGGAAATATGTACGTGTCAGCATTGTTACTCCTGCTGCCTATAGCTGGGCATACATTAGAGGTAAAGGCGCTTACGGCGAGGGATTGCCTTGATATTACCGCCGCAGACAACATGAGTGGAGGTACAGAAGTTCAAATGGTGGGCTATGCAGGTTATGCTGATATTCATAATCTTACTCCGGCTCATTTCAATGACCATACCAATATAGCCGACACAAAATATGAGACTACCATATTACAGAATCGTGTGGCAGAGCCCGGTTATTATGGTTCTCCAGCATTCCTTCTAGAAAATGGTTCTTACAAAGTAGTGGGTTTCATGGTAGGAAGCATAGAGGGTAAGGATCGTTTAGTACCTATCAGAAATTTAATACATTAAAATTAAACATGTCCGAGATAAGCATTAAATTAGCGGCAGGTACCAATGTTGGTTTAGTCAGGAAAAACAACGAAGACAATTTTGTTGTCAATCGTGATTTATGCCAATCAGAGTGGATTATCCCCCAATCGATAGAACCCATTTCTTAGGACGGTATGGCAGCATATTGGTAGTGGCCGACGGAATGGGCGGCACCAATGCCGGAGAAGTTGCTTCTGCCATAGCCATTGAGACGGTGCAAAATGCATTCACCCCCGAGAATTTAGGAGATATCGTTACGCAGGAAGGCATTGTTACCTCAGAAGAAGCCGTTGAAGAATTTCTGAGCAGAACTGTCAAAACCGCTGATTTAAATATTGTCAATGCAAGTAAAGAAGATAGTAGTACCCAGGGCATGGGTACTACTATTGTCATTGCCTGGATATTAAATGATAAAGCCTATATCTGTTGGTGCGGCGATAGTCGCTGCTATGTATTCAATGGCAATTCAGGTTTTTGCCGTTTATCTAAGGACCACTCCTATGTACAAGACTTAGTCGATCAGGGAAAACTGGATCCTGAAAATGCGTTTGACCATCCTTACAGTAATATCATTACCCGCTGTTTAGGGGAGACCCGACCAATCGTTCCAATCCCGATTTCCGTTCCTATAATTTAAAGGATGGCGATACTCTCCTACTGTGTAGTGATGGGTTATGTGGTTTATGCCACGACGAAGAGATAATGCAAATTATAGAAGAGAACCAGGATGATTTAATGACATGCAAGGATAGGTTGATAGAAGCTGCTCTTGAAGCAGGTGGATATGACAATATTACGATTGTGTTATGCCACATCATGCTACAGGATACCGAGCCCAAAGTAAAGTTGAATAATACAGTGTTCAGCAAACCCAACCACCACAAAATCCGGAAAATTCTTCTGTTACTCCTGGTACTGGCTTTAGCGGCAGGCTTCTATTTATATAGAAATCCACAGCAATATGCAAAATGGAAAACGATACTATATCAGGCAGATACGGTTCTAGTTACAGAGACAGACACTACTAACAACTACTCCTCAACAGATTGACAAACAAAATACATGCAGTTCAACAATGGTGACATATTTGCTGAACACTATCAGCTGAAGAAACTATTAGGAGTCGGAAGCTTTGGTGAAGTCTGGCTTGCCCGAAACACATTGGCAGATGTAGAAGTTGCCATAAAGTTGTACGGACTGTTGGATGACAACGGCATAAAAGATTTCCGGGAAGAATTCAAACTTGCCTACAAATTACACCATCCCAATCTACTGCACCTTAATCATTTTGATGTTTTTGGACAGTGCCCTTTTTTGGTAATGCCTTACTGTCCCAAAGGGTCCTCAGCGAGCTTGAAAGGCAAAATGTCTGAAAAGCAAATCTGGCGCTTCATACGCGATGTATCATGCGGATTGATGTTTCTTCATAATCAGAATCCTCCTATCATTCATCAAGATATAAAACCCGATAATATTTTGATAGGGGATGATGACAAATTCATCATCTCAGATTTTGGCATCAGCCGTAAACTGGAGCATACTTTTCGTAAAAGTATCAACAAAGTAGAAAGTTCCGGAACACTTGCTTATATGGGACCGGAACACTTTTCTGAGAAACCATTTATTGCAGGTACCAGCGACATATGGTCTTTAGGCATGAGTATTTACGAATTATCCACTGGTCTTGTATTATGGGAAGGTATGGGTGGTTGTGTCCAACTGAATGGTGCACGTATCCCAGCCTTAGATAACGGCTATTCTCCCCAACTGGACCAGTTTCTTCATGCATGCCTCTCGCTTAACACATGGGATCGTCCCACTGCTCAGCAAGCTTATAACTATGCTAACTCTATGCTAAGGCAAGAAGTAAATCATCCGCACTCACCATCAGCGGTACATGCTTCAACACCTCCACTCCCACCAGCGCCATCACGTTTACAAAAAAGAATTCGTCTCTCCACTATAAACAAACGCATGGCAGGATGGATTATTATTGGCATATTATTCCTATTCATGCTGATCAAAGGAGTTTCCGCATTCTTCGGAAGTATTGAGGAAGAGCGCAGATATAACGCCTGCCGGACAACAGAGGATTTCCGACATTTCCTGAATCGTTATCCTGCCTCATCTCATGCAGAGTTTGTAAAACAGAAAATTTGTATGCTGGTAGAAGACAGCATTAAAAAAGAAATAAAAAAGAATAGAGTAATCGCACCAGTAAGTGTAGATACTATAGAACCGGAACAACCTAAAAAGGAAGAAATAGTAGTAAAGCATCCTTCTTGGTCACGTCCAAAGCCTAAAGTAGAAATAGTTTACCCCGCTCCTGACACAAAAAAAGCCAAAAGAAAAGATGAAGAACGCATGTTCCTCAATTGTCAGACCATAACCGATTATGAGAAATATCTGCGACAATATCCCAAAGGAAAGTTCGCTTATAAAGCCAAAAAGGGCAATTCAACAAATAGAGTCCGGAATGATGGAGAGTCATCCGACACAGGAAATACACGTCAAAAAAAGCACCAGAGTAAGTTTCGGGCTATAACCACTAACTTCAATAGATAGATTATTTTCTCATTTTTCTCTATCACCTATCACCCGTCACTCCACATACAGTTATTCATCGCACTTGCAGACAAGATGACAGGTTATCCGAACCTATCACCACATCTATCACCTATCACCACTTGTATCATCCAAAAACATTAATACTTATCACCTAGAGTATTGGTAGATAAGTTCCACTCTATTAGAACTAAACTTACTTTTTTACTCTAATAGATAACTTCCTTTTTCTGCCTATTGCAAACTACAAACGTAAGCTCTGTTTTTATAAACACAAGCTTCATTTATAAAAAAACAAAGGTTTCATTTATATAATTGAAACTTGCGTTTATAGTTTGTAAGCGAACAAAAACAACTTTACTATTAGAGGAAAGGAACTTTGCAATAGGAAGAAAGGAACTTTTCTATTAATAGACTACACACAAATCTATAATAGACAACGAACCAACCGGTATACAAAAAACTTTAAGAAATGTACAACACAAACATTTGTAAAGCCGAATAATAAAGCGTACCTTTACATGCCTTCCGGAAGAAAGACATTAACAATAACAAATTCAATAATTAGATCATTTTACAGACACATTCATTATGAAACTTACTTTGATGCGGGACAACGGAGGGACACCAACCATGCGAACGTTGGACATAAACCTACAAATAGAAGCGATGAAGCATGAGACGAAAGCCCAACCGATCAGCAATCTACGGACAAGCATACGTTACGCATCACCGGACGCCAAGCTGGACGACGCCAAGAAATTGGCAAAAGTCATCCCGGCTGCAGCTTTTCGCAAAACGGCCAACGGCATACAGATGACCGCATACAACGGAATCATACAAATAGAAGTCAATCATCTGGCAAACTTGATGGAAGTGAACCGGGTGAAGCAGGAAGCGGAAGAGCTTTCGCAGACTTATCTTGCTTTCATGGGTTCCAGCGGACATTCCGTAAAAAATATGGGTACGGTTCACACGACCGGACAAATCACTTCCCCAAAAACCGGGAAGAAGCGGAAATCTTTCAAGCGCATGCCTATAGAAAAGCTGTCAGCTTATACCAGCCGATACTCTCCTATTCCATTGAATTGAAAAATCCGGCATTAGAGCAATTTTGCCGGCAAACATACGACCCGGAACTTTATTACAATCCCGACTCCACCATTATGTATATGCGCCAGCCAATGGAAATGCCCTCGGAAACGACCTACCAAGAAGCCGTACAGGCGGAAACATCGCCATTCAAGCGATTGATCCCCGGATATGACAGTCTTGAAACATTGTCTGCGCTCTTCGAAGTGGCTTTAAACAAGGCATGCCAATCTTTAAGCGAACTTCAGCCGGGGATATATCCCCGATCCGATGAAGACTTGAAGCCTTTATTGGTTCAGTTAGCCGAAAATTGCTTCCAGGCAGGCATACCGGAAGAAGAAACCGCCCGCTGGGCAATCGCTCATTTATATAGGCAGAAAAAAGAGTTTCTGATCCGCCAG
>VOFJ01000177.1_pt1 | contig 33895 bp, 43 predicted proteins | sample 5384081 | NCBI WGS metagenome assembly VOFJ01 (sample SAMN12384729, study PRJNA508395) | human gut metagenome | isolation source: healthy gut I | host: Homo sapiens
TATTTGATAAGATTTGTTGTTACGGGTTAATAAAAAAGCATATCGGCGGCGTATGCGGGCATTGTTGTTCCATGCTCCGGCATACACCGCCGACGGATATGACGATACGCGCCCCCGATTGGTGAGGGCGGCATGTAAAGGTTCGGATAATAACGTGGAAAGGAGAGATATTCCGGAAAACGGACTCTCCGTAAGTGATTGGTATTTAAGGAATATTTTGTATATTGACGCGCGTAGCCATGAGAGAGAGAGAGAGAGAGAGAGAGAGAGAGAGAGTAACCGAATTATCTGAATATCCAAATAATCGGCACACATTTTAAGCGCATCGGACAAATATTTTCCGGATATGGAAACAACTTTACGAAACGGTAATGACACGAAAAAAGCCTCCGTCTTATAGGACGAAGCACCGCCTGAACAAAAAATATTTGTTATATACGGGTGGTATTTATATGTGCTTTTATTGCCGTTCATACATCGTTAACAAAACATTCTCGAAATACAATAGCAAAAGTACAAATAATTTCTCATTCCGCAATGAATTGAATGATATTATTTTGCAGAAACTTTTCCGGCAAGGCGGTTCCACTTTTTCATATTTGCTTTTGCCTGTCTTATACCCCTATCGGATTGACTTTCATCGTTTCTAAGTTCAGGAACAGCCCGTGATGCTCAATCATCCCGTGGCGGAACATTTTCCAGAGGATATTGCAGCCGAGTTGCGCCAGCGTGGAGTTGATAAACAGATCCTGTTTTTCCAATGCCTCTGCCAGTGAGCAACTCGGTCCGGAATCCACTTCTTTCACTCTCGCATATTTCACAAAACGGGTAATGACTTTCAGTGAGCCGACCGTTTCATACATCGTGGAAACCGGCTGTTTGATTTTCTTCGGCACGGTTCCCAGTACAACCTGCCCGGCGGTCTTTGTATTCCCGAAATCCATCCAGTAGAGCGGCGTGTTATTGTCCGTATAGGAGGATGAAGGAACTTTCGCAAGCACGTTCCACAAATCGAGTCTGGATTTTATATTATCCGTACAGGTAATGGTGATGTTCGCAATTTCGGTCCGCTTTACCTCCTTCAATACCGACGGATAGAAACTCGCCTCCGCTTTCCAGTCGTTTCCGAAAAAATTGTTTATCCTTGTGACCAGACATTGTGACTTGTTCAGTCCCAGGTCCGACGGTCCGAAGAGCTGCCGCCCAATGTTTGCGTCCGTCACGATGTCTGGATCGTAGACCGTTACGAACAATCCCGGATGTCCGAGTGCACGGAGCGTGACATCCAGTCTTGCCATACCGGTCAGCACTTGCGAGCCTGTACCGCCCGCGCCTATGATGTTTACCGTCACCGGATGTTGCGGGTTCATCAGGTAACTGTCTGTATAATGTACTCTTTTCATCGCAATATGTCTTTTAGTTTCAGTTTTTTTAAAGGTTGCAGTTCGTCAAGGTCAAAAGGCTTGTCCTTTGCCGCTTTCGTTACCAGTACCAGATTGGATTTCGTGGGGTTCCCACCTCCACCCAGATGGGAGAACTCCGTCAGCCAGAACCTCTTTTCCCAATACTCCAGCAGGTTCGTGTAGGTCAGGTCTTTCGGCTTCTCAATTTTTGCGGAGCCCAGACAGACGCTCGCGCTCCCGTCACATTGAAGAACGGAGCCGCAAAAAGGTCCGAATTGTCTGTCAGTTCAACATCTGTATAGGCATAGACATTCAGACGGTTTTCTCCGGCCTCATAGATCACGCCCGGCAGGTTGTATTCCGCGCTTTCAATCTTCAGGATGTCATGGAAGAACATCATGCGCTTTTGGGGCGGGTTGTACAGATGTATTTCTCACTGCCCTTGCGCGGGTCAAACCACAGCAGGTTGGACGGTATCCTGCCGTATGGTGTCACACTGTGGCTTTCGGAATAGCCCCGTACCAGTTCGTTCATGAACTCCACCGTCACCGGACGGCCTTCGCCCATTGTCCCATTTTCGTCTATGTCCCTGACTTCGATAAAATAACCGTCGTCATCCGTGCTGTGGTTGTCATTCTCTTCCGCATAGACAATCAACGCCGCCCTCGGATGAAGCAGCGTCCTCAGTTTTCTTGTAAGTTCATTCGTTTCTACCATAATCTTTCAATATACAATGTTAATAAATTCATCCGCCCACTTGAAGAACCGTTCCGGATAGTCATCCATGATAAACAGGCGGTCGGTTTCCGGTGACAGGGCACAGGTGGTAATCGGGATGATATCGTATGTCTCCTGGCTGTTATTATTGTAATAGTCCACCAGATATTCGGACACCATGTCGTCGCAGTCATAGACCACCCTTATCTGCTGATCCAGACGCATCGGCTGAAAATCCGGTTCCTCCTCGTAAAAGGCATCATAGCCGTATTGCATGATACCGTGTTCCGGGTTAAGGAAGGGCAATCCCTTTTTCATCGCTCCGACAATGGAACGCTCGAAGTCGTTTTGCGGGGTGTATTTTTCAAGTGCCTTCGGCAAATCCTTGTAATAGGACTTTTTTTCAACATGCTTTAGCAGCCTGCCGATTTTCCCTTTCTCGTATGACCGTACCAGTTCCAGTCTTTTGACAGTTTCCTCTTCCTCCTCCTGCGAATCATCCTCTTTCAGCCACATGAATATATAATCCGTGTCCTCTTCGTCCAAAATGGTAGAGATTCCGTTTGCCCACATCAGCTTGTTAATGAATGTAATGGAAATCCTCCTGAGCGTAGAATTGAGAGATTCAACGAATTTCATCGGGAAATAGTACAAGGTCAGTTCGCCCCATTTGTGACACTTCCACAGATTGAAATAGAGCCTGCCGTTATCCTGTTCGATATTCACATTCATCCCTTCCCCGACAAGTTTGTCCATCTCGTCGTACAGATTGGCTATGCTTGCCCCGATACTTTTGCCGGAGTATGCACCGCTTCCTGTTTCAACAAAAGGGCATAGTTGAAAAACGAGTCACGCAGGAACTCGTAGTTTTCCTGCGTAATCACGTTGATGCCATTACTGCCGTATGAATCCACGACAATACTTTTCTGTGCTATCGGGGCAAGTGCCGTATTCAGAAAAGAATTACGGCCCCGCTTGGAGCCGTAATCCGTTCTGTCCTGTTCACACCGTGTCGTACATTCCGTTCTGTCTGGCCGATGATGAGCCTTGCGAGCAGTGCCGACTGATGTTCGTCCAATGGTACACATGATTTCTTCTATTGTCCTTCTTCATGGTTTCCTATCCTTTTGTCCCGATGGTGGTCTTGAACTCGTACACCGCCTTGTCATTCTTGATGACCGGTCCGTGTACCGTCGCCGTGGTCAGCTCCGGGTAGAAGTTGGAGTAGTAACTCATGACCATTTCGGGGCTGTCCGACGGGTTGGGATCGTCGAGCGTAATCATTCCGCTGCCTTTCTTGAACGTGAACGAGCGTGTCATTCCTGTGATTTCGAGTGCCATAATCTTAAACTGTCTGATAAGGTGAATACTTGGGTTCTAACATGGATTGGGGAAAATCGGGATATTCCTCGTAATCCTTGGGATTGTAATTGATTTCTCCGTCCGCGGGATATTGCGCAGGGTAGTCTTCGGGAGAGAATGCCTGTTCCTGCCAGTGCGTGTCAGACTGTGCCCCGTATGGAGGCTGCGGAGCCGTAGGCTGTTGTCCGGCATATTGCGGCTGTGGCGGAAGCGGTCTTTGCGGCGGTTGTTGCGGTGGCCACATCGAAGGCTGTTGCAGCGGTTGTGCCGTCATAGGCCGCTGCGGTTGTCCTGCTATCGGTCTCGGAGCCTGGGGCTGCGGCGGATAGGGCGGTTGCTGCATGGGAACTGCCATTGGTCGTGGCTGTGGCTGTTGTGCCGTTGCCGCCATAGGTTGCGGTTGCTGCTGTGGCTGTGGCTGCGGTTGCGGTGCCGGTTCATCCATCAGCTCGAACAGGCTGCCCTTGTTCATCGCCTTCTTCTGTTCCTCCACCATGCTGTCAATCTTCTTCAGGTCTTGCGGCTTGGCATGGAGGCGTGCCTGGCCGAGTGCGGAGACAGCCTCGCTGTGCTTCCCGGCGGCAATCAGTTCCTCCGCCTTCTTGAGATGCTTCTCGTACTTCTCGCGTTTCTCCTTCTCCTCCTTCGTCTCTTTGGCTTTTTCTTCCTTCGCCGCCTTGCTGTCGGCAGCGGCCTTGTCAGCCTGCGCCTCGAACTGCGCCATGTTGGTGATCAGTCCCGCCACCTTCTGTATCGGCCGGGCGACGGTTTGCAGGAATCCCGCGTCCAGTTCCTCCGGCAGTCCGCTGACCGTCAGGGGCACGATGTGGTTCTGGGCCTCGTCCTTCAGCCCGTTCGACTTCGGCAGTGTGGATACCGCCATTTGTCCGTTCGCTTTGCGGATGACTATCGTGAGGTCCACGCCCTCGGTCATCATCTGGTTGATTGCTGTAAAAAACATAACTGTAATAATTTAAAGTGTGAATAATCGTATTTTTTATCGGTTGAAGAACTCCGCCAGCAGCCTGTCCCTGTCGGGATGGTGGCATATTTCCAGGATGGGGTTCAGCAGCGTGGAGATGTGTACCGGTCCTGTGCCTCTTGGCGGGAACTTGACTACGGGATTCGGCTCCACTGTCCTTTTTCTTCTTGTTGCGGGCATCGGCATCTGCACCGGTGCCATCGGCGGTCTTGAGATGATTGCTTGGTTCATGACTTTATAATTTTAATTGTGAATATCCGGGCTTTGGCAGCCCGTTGAACTACAAGGGCTTTACGGTAAACGCTTCCGGAAAGGCAGGCTTTCGGGAAAAATACCGGAGCGCAGCGAGGATGATTTTTCCGCGAAACCCGAAGGGCCCGGCCTTGCCGTCCGAAAAAGAAGCGTTTGCCAACTTTGCCCTGTAGTTCACGGTCTGTCAATGGCTGTATGCGCTTCCCTGTCTTTTCCATGCGTGTCCTCGTCATTCTCATTTCCATAAGGCATGGGAAACAAAAAGAGCCGCCCGAAAGGACAGCCCTGTTCCGCGAGGTGATATTTGGACCTGTATGGTATATCCGCTTCATATGTCTGTATCTTTAGAAAACCAGATAGCTGAGAATGCAGAAAAGTATAGCCGCCGCTACCAGCAGGCAGGCTATTTTATATAAAAACCTGAAGAATCCCTTGAAACACACGATGGCGACTGCCGCCCATACGGGCGATATTCCTCTTGAGTGGAGATAGCTGAACACGATGAAGGCGACAATGGCCAATGCCATAATCCTTATCCATTTGGCTGTCCTGAGTTTTTCGATACATTCCCTTGTTTTCATGACCGTATATGGTTAATGGGTGAAACATGTCATTTCCAATTTCAGGGGCCGGAAAGCGGACCGCCTCCACCGGCAAGGTTTTCGGGGAAAATACCGGAACGCGAGTGAGGATGATTTTCCCCGAAACCTGCAAGGCCCGACCTTGCGGGTGGAAACGGGCGGTTCCGCTACCTTTGCCCTTGAATTGGAATGGCAGTGCATTATTTCCCCTTCCCTCCCTTGGGCTTGGGGAACGAGAGTTTCAGGTTGAAGTCCGCGTCAAAGGCTACCGCGGCGTCGAAAGAGGCCCCTTTCTTGCCCTTGACCCCCTTGATCAGCCTGGTGGAGCCGGAAGAGAAAAGCTGTTCCAGATGCTGGTCGGTCAGCTCCTTGTTCAGGAAACGGCGGAACACCAGCAGTCCGCACCCCTCATGGTCGCACTTGGCGACTTTTGCCTTCACTATCACATTGCCGGTCTTGCACTTGGGGCAGGTAAAGGCGCGTGACGACGGTTCGGGGAATTTGAGACGCAGTATCTCACCGGTCACTTTCCCGGTGTATTCCCGGATGGAGAGCATGAAGCTTTCCGGATCGAGGGTGTGCCCCTCTATCTGTGCCAGTGCCTTCTCCCATGTACCGGTCAGTTCGGCATCGGCCACCATCATGCCCTTGACCGACTCGTAGAGGTAAAGCCCCTTTTCCGTCGGGCGGATGCTCTTGCCGGAACGCTCGATATAGTCACGCTTGAAAAGGGTCGTGATGATGGCGGCACGGGTAGCGGGCGTGCCGATGCCCAGCTCCTTCACCGCTTCCCGTGCCTGTCCGTCAGCGATTTCCTTACCGCAGTTCTCCATGGCGGTGAGCAAGGTCGCTTCCGTGTAAAGGGGTCTGGGCAGGGTCTTTTTCTGTGCCAGCCCGTATCCCATGACCGGGATTTCCTCGCCTTCGGCAAACACCGCCGTTCCCTCGTTACCTTCCGGCTCGTCCTTTTCACGGTCTTCCTTCCGGGAGAACACGGCACGCCAGCCGGGATTGACGATGACGGCGGATTGTGAGCGGAAATCCATACCCTCGCACACGCACTCCATCTTCAGTGACTCTTTCTCGCAGCGTGGAGAGAAGGCTTCCAGCATCCTTCCGGCTATCATCTCATAAACAACCGCTTCCGCCTCGGACAGCCCTTCGGGAACGACGCCCGTGACGATCAGTGCATGGTGGTCGGTCACTTTCGTGGCGTCCACGCTCCGGGTGTTCAGGCCGGAAAGGTCGAAAGTCCGTCCGTATTCCCTGAACCAGGGCATGGTGATGACCTTTTCCAGCAAGGCCGGGACATGTGCCATGACATCCTCCGGGATATAACGGCTGCCCGTTCTCGGGTAGGAGACCAGTTTCTTTTCGTACAGGGACTGGGCGATGGAAAGGGTCTTGTCCGCCGAAAGGTCGTGGTGGATGTTGCAGTCCTTCTGTAGTGCGGTAAGGTCATACAGAAGCGGAGCCTGCTGAAATACCGTCTTTCGTTCTACCTTATTTATGGTCACCACAGAGTCGGAAGTAATGCGCCTGTACGCGGCCTCCGCCCCATTCTTGTCCCTGAAGTCCTCCGGGTGGAAGAACTGCCGGTGCACGTCGTCTTTTTTCAGCGCGATATGCAGCTGCCAGTATGGAGTGGAGACGAAGTTCCGGTTTTCCTTGAAGCGTGCGCATATCATGGCGAGCGTGGGAGTCTGCACACGGCCTATGGAGTTGTTCGCCGATCCGGAGGCTGTCGCCAGGGCGCGGCTCGCGTTCATGCCCACCAGCCAGTCGGCCTTCGCACGGCTGTCGGCGGCGGCATAGAGGCTGTCGTATCCGCTTCCCTCCCTGAGGTTCGCCATGCCCTCGCGGATGGCCTCGTCGGTAAGCGAGGAGATCCACAGCCGTCTGAAGGGCTTGGTATAGCCCAGATAAGAATATATCCACCGGAAGATAAGTTCCCCCTCGCGGCCCGCGTCCGTTGCCACGATGATGCTGTCGCATTTGGAGAATACTTCATCAATGATTTTGAGCTGTTTGCCGGCGGCGATGTCCGTCACCATCCCCCTGTCCGTGCGTATCTGCCGTGGCACAAGGCGGAACGGTTCGGGAATCATCGGGAGGTCTTCGGCGGTGGTCCTCGTGTAGCCGTATGTTCCCGGCAATGCCAGCGACACTAAATGTCCCAGTGCCCATGTCACCATGTAGCCGTTTCCTGTTATGTAGCCGTCCATTTTTTCTGTAGCCCCGACTACGCGGGCTATGTCCTGACCGACACTCGGTTTCTCTGCTATGATTGCTATCATGATTCGGATAAAATTTAAGCCGTTTCCCGCTTGCCGGTACGCGAAGACGGGAAACGGCGGTTATACATTCGGTTTACATATTATAAGAAGGCGGGGTTACTGTTCCACGGGCTTGATACCGAGGATTTCGAGCAGCGGGTCGCCGTCCTTGCGTACCAACTGGAGTGTGGCGTCCATCACCACGTCCACGCCGAGCAGCACCAGGCTGAGCGATACCACGTTTGTCTTCTCACCGCTGAGCAGCGTATCGAGTTCCCCGGCCATTTCCAGTTCATCCTTCAGGATGCCGATGGCTGCCAGCTCGTCCCAGTTCACGTCTTCCGCCTTGAAAGGCGTGTTGTTTTCCTTGTTCATTTCCATGTTCTGATTCTTTTGGGTTCAACATTCGTTTTGCTTTGACCGTCAGGCTATGCTCGCCCCCCTGGATTGGCGGTTTTCCTCTCCCTGTCTTTGTGTGGCGGACACCACGTTGCGCTGCGAGGCGTCGCGTCTGCGGTCGGGATTCTCGTTGTAGAAGTCCAGTCTGCCCTGGTTGAAGTTCGCCTTGACGTACTGCGAGATGGTCTTTCCGTCATACCCCTTGATGCCCTCGACCAGCACCGCCTTGCCGCTCTGGAGGTCGGCACGCTGCTTGCGGGTAAGCTCTACGTCCCATACCTTGGCCGGTATCTTGAACTCCTCGCGCTGGTCGAAGCCGTCCCGGGTGCGCGAGTAGCTCAGCCTGCCCGTTTCGAGGTCTGCCTTGATGAAGGAGGAGAATTCCTCTCCCTTGCGGTTCACCATGTCGTTGAGGAAGATGGGCTTCCCTTCGCGCAACTCTTTCTGTTCCTCGGGAGTGATTTTCACGCCATTGATTTCATTCGGGATGTAGATTTCCCGTGCGCCCTCCGGGGAGTCGGGATTGTAGCGGGTGTAGGACGGGCGGCCTGTCGCCTCGTCGAGTTTCACGTAGGAGGAGAACAGTTCCCCGTCCTTGCGCTTCATGCCCTCCACGAAGATGGCCTTGCCCTCGTTCAGGTCGTCAATCTGCTTCTTGGTCAGTTCGACGCCTCCCAAAGACTGCCGGTTGAAGAGCTTGTCGTTCTCGAAGATGAATTCCACGCCCCTGCGCTCGGCGTTGACCTGGAGGTGGGCGTCGAACGGGTTGCCCGATCTGGCTGTCATTCCTTCGACGAATATCTTCTTGCCTTCCCGCAGGTCGTTCTGCTCCTGCTCGGTCAGTTCAACTCCGCTGATTTCACGCGGTATGAAGACATTCTCGGCTTTCATCGCCACCACCTCGTTGGTCAGCTTGTCGATGCTGACGAAAGAGGGGACATACTCGCCGTTGCGGTTCTTCAGTTCCACGACACGCCCCATGTTGCCCGTCTCAAGCAAATTTTTCTTGTCCTCGTCCGAGAAGATGTGCCCGAAGTAGGGACGGTCGAGGTCGGGTTTCTGCCGGATACCGTGGATGCCCAGCACGATGTCTCCGGAGCGGGACTGCTGGAACGAGAGCCTCGCGTCGGTGCGTAGCACGGCGGAGCCGAAGTTCATGCTGATGGGCACGACCTGGTTGGTCTTGTAGCCCCTGAGCATCTGGTCGAGCAGCCCCCGTTCCTGGAGTTCTTCACGGGAGAGCCCGAAGTTCTTCAGCTGCTCCCAGTTGATCATGGACTCGTTGTAGCGGTACTGGGGCTGCTGCTGCGTGCCGTCACCTTGGGCGGCCTGCTGCTGTGTTTCGTTTTTCTTTGCCATTTCTTCTTGATTTTGATGGTTGATACTTTGGTTTTCCTTGTCGCGGGGGACAATCTCGTACTGTTTGAGGAATTCCTCCACCGCGTCTGTCTTTTTTCCGGCGGCGAGGTCTTCGACGGCCTGCCGCACTTTCGGGTCGTCCAGCGTGTCTTCCTTGATGGAAAGGATGCCGAAGCGTGTCGGGTCCTTGAGCTGGCTCCAGAAGTTCTTCAGGAAATTCTCGAACATGTTCGCGTAACGGTCGATTTTGAGGAAGGAGTTGCGGTGCTCCTTGTCTGCCGGCACTGTTTCGTACCTGCCGTCCTTGTCGAGCTTGCTGACCGCCTGGAGGAGCAGCTCCATCTTGTCGAGGATAAGGACGATGTCACTCATCTGCTCGTTCTCGGTGACTTGCGGTTTGAGGGGTTCGTCCCTCACGTTTTTCTTTGCCATAACTTTGAGTTTTTAGCGTTGATAATTGTTGTTGTCACCGCAAATATATAGGCATAATTTTGATAAATGACTATGTTTCAATGCGTTAGGCTATCCATTTCATCAAGTGTCATCATGTTTCACCGCGAGAGGAAAGAGTGTGGGCCGGAAAATGGGAAAAACGGAGGGAGAAGCCGGAACAACGCACCAAAGCCCGAAAGCGGAAAAAAGGGGGAAGCGTACGGACAGCCGCAACCAATCGAGGAAAAACGGCAGGGACGACACGGAAAACGGAGGCAAACCGCAAGGACGGCACGCAAACGGCAAAGGAAAAACTGTAATATGCAGAGTTGGGAGCGAGCGCAGCCCTTGTCCCCGTTTGAGGTATCCCCTGATGGGACAGGAAGAAGATTTTGTTTGGAAAACTCCGGGTGGCGTGACCCATTGGGATATCATAACGCGGCAAAATATCCCCCGGCAGATTTTTTCATTGACCTTGTATTATGCGTCGTAGGTCGCTTCGCTTGCCAAGTCCCAAACCTTTCCGCAACTCGGACGGCAATACCGGAGCGTTTTTTCGGGCGGAAAATTACCGCAGGGAATTTTATGTCCCGAAAACCGAAGGCTTGAACGTGCAGGTATTCGCCTTCCGAGTTACCTTCTTGATGGGACTTGGTAAGGGAAGCGACATTAATAAGCCCGGCTATTGCTATTGGAGAAATTTGGTACTTTTCCCATTTTTTTCCAATAGAATAATCGCACTACAGATAATTTTTACTACTTTTGCAACATGAAAATACCAAGAGACAAATACTTACAAGAGCTGCAAAGTGTGATGCACAACGGAATGATTAAGATTATTACCGGTGTACGACGTTGTGGAAAATCTTACCTTCTATTTGAGTTATTCAAACAATCATTACTTGATAATGGCGTGAATGAAGATCATGTTATTCAAGTAGATTTGGAAAACCGACGTAGTAAAGATCTCAGGAATCCGGACACATTATTGGATTATATTGACGGGCATATTGTAGATAACGATATGTACTACATACTATTGGATGAGATTCAACTTGTTCCAGAATTTGAAGATGTACTCAATAGCTATCTGAAAATTAAAAATGCAGATGTATATGTGACCGGTAGTAATAGTCGAATGCTATCCAGTGATGTAAAAACCGAATTTCGTGGTCGAGGATATGAAATCAGAGTACATCCTTTAAGTTTTTCGGAATTTCTCAAGACAGGACAGTACGCAAGCGAACTTAACGCTCTGCAAGACTATATGATTTATGGAGGAATGCCGCAGATTGTGTCTTTTTCTGACAAAAAGAAGAAAGAAAACTATCTTAAATCATTGTTTCAGGGTACTTATATACGCGATATAAAAGAACGGTATAATATTAGGAATGATGATGATTTGAACGAACTTATAGACATTATAGCTTCTAATATCGGTTGCCTGACAAATCCGACAAACCTTGAAAATACATTCAAATCTGTGAAAGGTCATAGTATCTCAGATACAACCATACAGAGTTATCTCGGGATGTTACAAGATGCGTTTATGGTGGAAAAAGCCATTCGGTATGACATTAAAGGTAAGCATTACATCAATACACCTTCAAAATACTATTTTGAAGATGTAGGATTGCGCAATGCCCGTCTGAATTATCGTCAGATTGACGGTGGCCACCTTATGGAAAATATTATATATAATGAACTGCGTATCAGAGGGTATTCTGTTGATGTCGGGCAAGTGGAGGTGAGAACAACAAATGCCGAAGGAAAGAAAATACGAAAACTATTGGAAGTGGATTTTATTTGTAACAGTGGGAACAAACGTATGTATATACAATCAGCACTTGATATGCCTACTCCTGAGAAAATTGATCAGGAAACAAATTCACTTCGTCATATCAATGATGGATTCCCTAAAATAGTCATAGTTGGAGGCTTAACCCCTTCTTATGTGAATACTGATGGCATATCAATCATGAATGTGATTGACTTCCTTAAAGATACAGAAATGGGGCTATTGTAAATAATTACAATATGGGCAAAATGGTGTGCTAAAAATGGTGCGTAGGTCTCTATACAAGATGACCTACGCATCATTTTTATAATCCAGGATTCCTTTTAGAGATATACAAGTTCAAGTATGTATACTCCAGCCGTGTATGGGAGTCAGTGTAACCGCATAAGACTGGTCCGGTTTTCCATGGTAAAGCAATCCTCCGACAATACCGCTGCTTCCGTTAGCGGCCACTTCCGCAAAACCGAATGAATGTGGGGCGAAATCCCGGTAGAGTTCAATTTCATACCTGCCGTTTGAGTTCTTCTCCCATTGTTTGAGGCGTTCAATGCAATTCTGAAATGTTGTGTCGCCGATACTTTTGGCGTACTCCACTACCTTATCGTAGTGTTCCTGACATCTGATTTTCATAACATGATTTAATTGGATTTATAATAGTTCTTCGTATGTTCCGAAACCGATACACTCTGCTATGGTGAAATCTTCCCTGCCTTTGTCCGCCATGGATTTCATATCATTCAGGCTGTCGCAGTAGAAGAATATTTCATCGTCCTTTTCCGTATCGGCATCCATAGCCAAAGCAATTCTTGCCTCTTCCGTTTCCAACGTATCGTTCCACCGTATCACGCAATCCGCGTAATGAGGTTCACATCCTTTTTCTGTATAGAATTTAAGATAATGGCTTCCGATTTCCTTTCTGACCTCATCCGGCTTTTTCCATGAACTGTCATCCACGATTTCAAAACCCAGCCCTTCGACCAGCAGGCAAGTTCCATTATCATATACCATCATGGTGCGTTTGCCGATGTGTTTTTTACGCATTTCCGCCCAGTCGGGTATATCCCAACGCTCGGTAGTCCATACCCCGCGATAGGCTTCAGATATGGAATTGTATTCGCTTAATGTTATCTTCTTCATGTCAATGTTTTTATAGGATACAGAAAGTTACCTTATAAGTCTTGCACGCCTTTCCGAATGCCGGATTGGTGTCGAATTCGTTGTATGACTCCCAATCCACCGACATGGTGTAACCGTTCGGAAAGTTTTCAACGATGAACTTGGTTATCATCTCCTTGTCTTCATCGGGCAGGAACAGTTCCTCGTCGATGCCGTACTCCAATGAAAAAATCGCCCATTCGGGAATGTTGTCCCAAACGATCGTCTTGCTGTTATTGTTATTCATAGTCCTGCTGATTATTGGGGTGAAACCATAAGTCTTTTTATAATTTCGTCAAGCTCCGTTTCCCACTTGTCCGCCCCCTCAATGAGTGACGGGTAGGTCAGCTGTTTCCACTGTCGGTAATCGAACAGTTTCATCCGTAGCGGATAGTAGTCGAACAGCTTCCTGTTGTCAGCGAATATTCTCAGGTGGTTGGTTCCCACCTCCATCAGTTTCAGTCCGTATCGGTCGATTATCTCTTTGAACCGTCCCATCGGTGTAAAGTTGCTTCTGCTCATACCTTTTGTTTTTTGAGTTAGACATCCCCGGCTTTGTAGAGCCGAGATTTTATTTCTTGCCTGCCCCGCCGTTCCGTGCCGGATTGCGCAAGGCTTTCGGGAAAAATACCGCAAGCGCAGCGAGGATGATTTTTCCGCGAAACCCGAAGGGCCCGGCCTTGCACAATCCATAAGGCACGGGACGAACTTTGCAGGCTGAAATAAAACAGCGGTGTCCTATTCCTCTTTTTTTCCGTCCTCCTGTGGAATCAGGTGTTTCAAATCCGGGTCATTGGCAATTCTTTCCATCTCATCTTCAATTATTTGCAGTACGTCCGCCTTGATACGGGAGTAGTTGCGGTCTATCTGCTGCTGCATGATGTCGTTACCGTCTGCATCCTTGAACTCGTTGATGACAGGGATTTTTTTGTAGGCTCTGGTCTCCGCCGCCACCTTCTCGTTATCGACGATGATACGGGCATGGAAAATCTTCTGCTCGATTTCCTCACCGAAGTTGTCCGCCACGCTGCCCACGAATGTACCCTGCGAGAGGTTGGCAATCTTGGAAGCGGGTATCAGGGAATCCAACTGCGTGTTGATGGAGGTGGATGTATCCTGCCGGTTGATGGAGATGGATTGCCTTTGTTGCAGGATTTTACCGAACCGCTCGGAAAGGCTCTTTGCGGTTTCACCTACCACCTGTCCGGAGAAAATATTGCCGACTGTATTTTGGATCACTTTCGCCTCTTTTTCACCGTAGTCACGGGTCAGCTGCGAGAAGTCCTGGAAGCCGAGACATACCGCCACCTTGTTGCTTCGGGCGGTGGCTATCAGGTTGTCGATGCCGCGGAAATAGATGGTCGGTAGCTCGTCTATAATAATGGAACTCTTCAGCTGTCCCTTCTTGTTCACCAACTTCACGATACGGGAATTGTACAGTCCCAAGGCCGCCGAATAGATGTTCTGCCTGTCAGGATTGTTTCCCACACAGAGGATTTTGGGCTGTTCCGGATTGTTCAGATCAAGTGTAAAATCATCGCCCGTCATCACCCAATACAACTGGGGTGAAATCATCCTCGAAAGCGGAATTTTTGCGGACGCTATCTGGCCCTGGAGCTGATCTTGCGCTCCAGATTGCCAGGCATCCATGAATGGGGAAAGGTAGTTTTCCAGCGAGGGATAAGAGGTAAGAATCGTGAAGATATCGGCATACGGCTTGTTAAGAAATTCTATCGCGTGGGGGAAGGTGCAATACTTGCCGTCTTTGTAAATCCGCAAGTACCAGATAATCGCCGCGAGCAGGATAATCGGTGACTCCACGAAGAAATCACCCTGTTTCTGTATCCAGGTCTTGTTCAAATTGAGCATTATCGTGTAGGCGGATTCATAGGCATCGGAAATATCCGCCATGAATTTGGGATTGATGGGATTGCACCTGTGCGAGCGTCGGGGGTCATCGAAGTTTATGACATAGAACTCCGGTTTAACCTTGTAATGTTCCTTGTGTTTAAGCAGGTGATTATAAGCTATTTCGGATAAATCCGGAAACTTGTAATCATAAATGTACATGGCAAAGGATTTCTCGATTTGCTGTTTGATGTAGTTGTTTACCACCGCGTAGGATTTCCCGCTGCCCGGTGTTCCAAGCACGATGGACGCACGAAAAACGTTTACAACGTTGATCCATCCGTCCCATTCCTTGCCCTGATACACGAACTTGGTCGGCAGGTTGACGGAATACTCGTTTTCCATAAAGCGGGTTTCCTGCATGAAACTCTCGTTGGCGGTGTTGAACACGTCCTCCATAAGGTTGTGTTTCAGCATACGGCTTATCCATACGCCCGACATCAAAAGAAGGATGTACCCGGCGGTCAGCGTTACCGTGTAAATGGCGGCATTGACCGTAGGATTGAACGGCAAATCAAGCATCCACCAGTTCATGAAGAACAATACAAGCCCCGAAAGGAAGGCGGTATATATCTTCCGCCAGGTCATCTTCTGGTTCTTCACGCCCTTCGTGCCCAAACATGACAGGGCAAGGAATATGACGGCGAATACTTTTGTCACCAGCAGGTTGCTGAAAAGCCCCGCCGTCCTCTGGAAATTCAGGAGTATCTTATCGACCACTCCGATGTTGATACCCGCATCCACGAATGCCCGGTAACAGAACCAATAAACGTGGATGACGACAAACACGATGGATATGGCACGCATGAACTCCATGACCTTTGCCAATCCTCTCAAATCATCTTCTTGTTGCATATTGAATAATTTTAATGGTGAATGAATACTGTTTTCAGGAGATACCCCGTGAGCGGCGTTTCTTTTTCTTCTTGCGTTGCAGCCTGCGTGCGAGAGCCTCTTCCTGCGGGTCGGGACCATTGGCTTCAAAATCGAAGATTCCGAAAGCCTGCCCGATGGCGTTTTCCATGTCGGCAGAGAAACTGCTTTGCCTGCTGATTTCCGGTGTGGGAGCATCCAAGTCAGGAATATTGTTCGGCCCATTGAACAATCGTTCAAAGGCATTTGCCGAGAACTCCTTTCCGAGCCGCGAGCCGTTATACACCTCCCTGTTCTTGTGGTCGATGAAAGTAGCACCGTAAATGCGGCCTTCATTATTTTCACGGAATACCACGTCTATTCCCTGCCTGTTGAGCAGGCGGATGAAGTCCTCCCGGTTGCCCCGGCAGCCGTGCATGGCGAGTGCGACACCGTTCCGTATCTTGGGTTGCCATTTCTTGTTCCGGTATTCACGGGCGTTATACCCGATACGCTTTTCCAATCCTTCATAGCCGAAGCGTTTTCCGATAAGGGAGGACTTGATGGGCGTACATACCGGCTTGCCTGTATCGTCTGTCATGGTATAGACAATGCCGTTGTAAGGCGTCCCTTCAAATTCGCCCCTGACCTGCTTCGCCTCGATGTTGAAGCAGGACAGCAACGCGCTGTACTCCCCGAATGACTGAAAGCGGTAAGTGGAGAACACGCTCTTGAGGATGTTGGAAACTTGTTGCTTTACATCGCCATTCTGATAGTCTGCTTTTTTCAGATATGGTTCCAACATTTCCCTGCGTTTGTCCTCCACCTGCTTCAGTCCGAACTTGCGTTCCAGTTCCCGGCAGGCTTTCATCGAGCGATTCCACTCGTAGGCGTCATCTATCTTTTCCCCTTTCTCGTTCACGCAGGTGGAAACGATATGGATATGCCTGCGGTCTATGTCCTCGTGGATATACACGATGTAAGGCTGGTCGCCGTAGCCCATGCGTTGCATATACTCCCTTGCCAAATCCGCAAACTGGCTATCGGTCAGTTTGTCGTCCACAGAAGGATTAAGGGATATATGCAGTATGGGCTTTTCCGTATTCTTGTTGGCGAGCAGGTAGTTCTCGAATGCCCAAAGCGTGTTCCTCATGACCTGCTCCGGATTACCCGTGACATCGGCAATCATGCGGTTGCCCGAAATGATGCGTGCCGTGGAGTCGTCCACTTTCTGCTGGTTGTAGATGACAGCCCCATAGAGCGAGGCGCCCCTGTTGATTTTCGCCACCATGTCATTCCTCCTCCCTCTGCTTTTTGATAAGGTAGGTTTCCTCAAACTCATGGGTCAGCATGATGATCCGCTTGCTCAGCACCACCAGATCTATGGTCGTCTTTTCCAGATTGCGGAGCAGGGCGTATGCCCGTTTCTCCCCGAAATTGTTCTTGATTGCCTTGACCGTCTGGTTGTAGTTGTTGCCGATGGCCTGGAACTGGTGGTAGAAATTGGTCAGGCGGATGTAGTAGTCCATCGTTGCCTTGTCGATTTTAACCACCTTGATTTCGTGTCCGAAAAGCATCGCCTTGATGAATTTGGAGCGTTCCCTCAGTCCCGATTTTTGAAACTGGATATCGAACTTTACGTTCTCTTCCGAGTTTAACCGTACTACATAACGGTGCACGGCAGGGTCGGATTTTGGCTTCCGCCCCACACCTTTTCGATTTTTTCTGTTCTTGTTTTCTTCCATACGCATTGATGTTTCCTGTTTCTGATCTTCCGTCCCGGATTCACGACTTTGGAGTGAATCCCATCCCGAGCCGGCAGGCGAGCGGCAAGTTGTTTTGAGTGCCCGAATTCATTTCGGGTGCCTCAAAACACAACTTGCTATTACCGCTTGGTAATGAATTTTCCTTCGTCAAATTAAATTTTGACCTTCAGCCTCATTCTTCGGCTTCGGGAAACCTCCGCAGCGGTATCCGTTCCGTTGTCGGTGCAAAGTTATGGCGGTTTATCCTGTTGTAAAATAGCGGGTTATATGTAACGTGATGACATATGGTGACACAGGTCGTCACCTCCCTTGAAACATAGTGATGATATGAAAAAATACCTTTTTATTTGCAACATAAACGGTAAAACAAACCAATAGTCAAGTAACTGTCCGTTGTATTGCTGGTTAGCGAAAACACTTGTTGCAACAGGTGGGCAGTGATTGTTTACTTGCTTTGTTAGGGCAGATAACTATCGGTTGGTCGGTTTGCCGATTGGTGAGCACAAAGTAACCATATCACTAACAAACCTTGTCACAAAGTAAACAACAGACAAGTAAAACAATAGTGTAATAAACTATTAAAAAAGTTCAGTTATGAAGAAGAATCCGTTATTCGTTGCGGTCAGCAACCAGAAAGGTGGGGTCGGCAAAAGTACCATGCTGGTAACGCTTGCCAGTCTCCTGAATTATTCGATGGATAAGAGTGTGGCCATCGTTGATTGTGACTCCACCCAGCGCAGCCTGTTCAATCTGAGGGAACGGGACATGGAGATGGTGGAGAAGAACAAGAAGTACATGGTGCTGTTGGAAGAGCAGAGGCTTAGGGGGTGCAGGATTTATCCTATCAGGCAGGCAAAGCCGGAGAATGCACGCCAGGTGGCCGGAGAGTTGGCGGCAAAAGCAGATTTTGATATCGTTTTCATAGATTTGCCAGGGTCTATGGACATATCCGGTGTGTTGCAGACCATTTTCAATGTGGATTATGTATTGACCCCCATTGCCGCTGACAATTTCGTTATGGACAGCAGTTTTGTCTTTGCCAAAAGCGTCATGAAGTTTTTGGAAAACCGGAAGAATATTCCTTTGAAAGACGTGTTCCTGTTCTGGACCAAGGTAAAGAAAAAGAAGCAAAATACTGAAGTGCTTGACAACTATATGGCACTGATGAAGAAACAGGGGCTGAAAATTCTGGATTCAGCCATTCCGGACCTCTGCCGTTATGACAAGGAACTCTCATCCCGGACCCGCACCTATTTCCGCTGTTCACTCCTTCCACCGCCGGCAGGACAACTTAAAGGCAGCGGATTGCAGGAACTGGCAAATGAACTGATTGTAAAATTTAACCTGTAATTGAGGTATGGCAAAGAATATAGTAAAAGTAAATGAAGAGGAAATCAGGGGGTATATGGTCGGTAACATTCCTGATGCCATTGAGAAAGAGGATGTCATCGTGGTAGAAGTTCCAGCAGAGGAAACCGATAAAAGGCCGGATAAGGAAAAGGAAACAGCCTCGGAAAATCCCGAACCTCACCCAAAGCGTAAAAGTGAAAGCGGTTTCCGTCAGAAGTATCTGGTGAATACCCCCATGCCCGGACGTATCCAGGTGTACCTGAACCGCAAGCTGTACGACGAGATAAAGAATTATCTCAATGTGATAGCTCCCGAAGTAAGTATCGCGAGCTATATCAGTAACATCATAGCCGAGCATATAGAACTCAACATCGAGGAAATCACCCGAATGTATAAAGACCGTTTTTCACCCCCTAAAATTCAATAGTCATGGAAACAACATTAATTTATTTTTCAGTAAAAGCCATGTCGGCAACCTATATATTATATAAGGTATGGATGTTTATATTCAGTCCGAAAGTTTATAAATTCTGGGACAATCAGCTTCGTTATATGCGTATGGCACGTATCCGGTTATGGAAATCACGTAAAAAACGAATGGTGGAAAAAGCAAGGAAAGCCCGGTATAGGGCAAGACTGGACAAGGCTGAAGCATGGATCGCACAAGCGGAGAACGATATCCTAAAAGTCGGGCATGAAAAGAAAACCGAAACGCAGCCGAATCCCCTGGACGAGTACAATGAAGTAATCGGCAAGACGAAGATAGTCTATCTTGAAGACCCGGAAGTGGCGAGAAAAACTCCCACACGTTCTGAACCTATGAAAAAGGAACCCATAGAGGAGGATAAGGATATAAATACGGATGACGTGATTGATGACTTTACTCCCAAAAAAGGACTGACTGAATCAGAAAAACGGGAACTCATGTCAAATGACGGGTGCGTTCCTGACCCGGATTTTTCAAGGGCATTGACTTTTGAAGAACTGAACAATGTCGCTGATGTGCTTATTTCGGGAACGGATGACAGAAAGAAAATCCGAAATGCTGCCGAAACCCTGTACCAACTTCAGGATACAGACCTGTTCAGTTTTTTTTCAACCGAACTGAGTGCTCAAAGCCAATTGGAAAAACTGCTCAAAGAAAATATGCCAAATGGAAAAGAGACATCAAAACAGTCTTTGGAACAGATTGGAATTGATTGGAATAAATACATGTAAATATGGAATCGAATATGAAGGACAAAAAACAACAAGCAGTACCGCAGTCAGAAGCAGAATCTTTTGGCATAAAAAGAAATCCTGCAGTTCGTGCCCCACGCATCTGTCTATCTGAAGAAGAAGTCATCAGAATTATGCGGAATGAAGACGCTATCAAAAAGAAGATAGGAAATCTTATTGATAGTATGCTTTGTGATGACTCGCAAATTTCAGAAATGGATAATACAAAAAATAAGACAGAGGCATTCGATATAGATGAATTCGTTTAATTGTTTCTTTTTGCTGTCATAGTTTCAGAAGGCATGTCGATGTGATATCGGCCTGCCTTTGATTTTTAAGTATTATTCAACTCTTTTGGCATTATCTAATCTCCTATGACAGTAAGAAATCAAAGACAAAATTTCTAAAGCATCTTGTTCACTCACTGGCCACTCAATTTTTGGTTGATGAGCTTCTGGATTCCTAAACATATTGCACAAACCTTCTAAGATTGCCTCGAAACCTTTCTGTTCATCTTTTTCCTGTTTGGATTTATACGAATTGATTACCAATATAGGATGATTAAACACATATTCCACTAACCGTATTCCATCAGTATTAATTAATGACAGTTGCCGTATTCTTGCAAATAACCCTTTGCAAGCTTCAAATACAGCATGAAAGTAGTTCTTATCAACTAGTTCTGTTGTGCAATATTTGAATATTTCTTGATGTGCATTCCTCATCTGAAGATTTACTAAAAGGTCATTTGCACGTTGTTGGGCTTCACTAATAGTTTTTGCAGTAGTAACGACCCTAAAACGGCCGTTTGATTGTAATTCATAACCTACATAAGATAGGCATTCATTAATCGCCTTTCTTTTTGTCTCAAAAATTTGATTATCTGTAAAACGCGCAGGGTTCAATACAATTTGGATGAATCTCAATATTTTGTTTGAACATTTATCAAAGTTCTGAACGGATGCAAGTGCACTGTAAAGCCTTTTCCATTTCGTTATTTCAGGAGTCACATCTTTAATATTACACTGCTGAAGGAAATAAGATATTTCAGATCCAGTAAGTCCATTCGATGTATCTCCTAGTATTTTTGAAATACGTTCCAATATACCTTGGTTTAAGCAATATCTTAGTTCCATAACTGTCAATATATATAAGTGTTATCAATAAATGTTGAACAAACTAATTTCATCAATGTCTATTACTGGAGTGTAACTATCCCTTACCCATTCAGTGCAAATTTTATATTGAGGAAACGCACCCTTATAAGGTTCATCTACCCAATCATTATTCCATAAATTAACGCCAGTCTCACCATTTACGATTTTACATATATTTTCAGTATATGTAACAGGGTGAGGCAAATTAAATGCTATACGTTGAATCCATATTTGAATTTCGCCAATATTCGGAAACCTCTGAAACTTCGCATAAACATTATTAACAATTCGCTCTCTTTCATCTGTCGAAGGAATTTTACTAAGGAGTTTACTGATGATAGAAAGAATTACCTTGTACGTTTTCGGACTATATAGTGCTATTTCTGTGAAAAAATTGATATCATCACAAGGTAATCGCCACAAATCGCAATTTTTTTGTTCAATCTTTGGGCAAAAGTTGTTAAAAGTTTTATTAGTGTACCGCTGTTTGGATGTTTTTTGGAAAATTGGTATATAAAAAGAGCCTCCTGCTGAAGATTGGACATTGTAGAGTATATCCTTTTCTGCGTTTTCCTATAAATTGGACCTTCTGAAATATATGCTTTCTTATCAGGTTTTATAGAATCACTGATGACATCTTCTGTCAGATATGTCTTTTTTTCCCATTCAATTGAAAATTGAGTTCTGCAAGAACTTCTTGAAGAAAGAATGCTATTCGTTCTGTATCCTCTTTTGAATTGCAAAAAATACGATGGTCATCTCGGTATCTTACTATATGATAGTTAGATATTCCATTTGTATTTAGTCTTTCGCTAAGTAGCTTATCTGCATACGCAAGTACTATTTCTGCAATAAAGTCAGATAACGTACTTCCCTGAGGTATACCATTTGTTTGACCATATTGCATACCTTGCATATAGTTGTCAATAATATTTCCCAATAGTCCTGACTTATTGCGTTTTTCTTTAGCTTGTTCTTTTCCCATCAATGCCCACGCAATGGTATGAGTATATATAGCACAGTAACAATTCGTAATATCGGTAACAAACATATATCTATAAGACAAAGCTAACTCAAGGCTTCTTTGTTCAACATTTTCCCACCAAGAACTTACTGATGCTGACATATGTGATTTGTCTGTGTCTCCTTTAACTTTAGGAATACTCGCAACTTCTATGTTTGGTACTTTCAGCTCAGCAAAGCGATCTTTTATCTCCTTCCAACTACTCTTATTTGTCATAGCCTTGACAAGCAGATAATAAAGGTATGGATTAATTAACTGAATAGGCCTATATGAATACTGTGCATCCTTCTTGACTAACATCTTATGATTTACGTTTTCATAATCAGAAGGCATTCTCTTAGGATCTTTTAGAATGTCTCTCAATTCTTTATTTCCGATAGAATTTTGGACATATTCTATCACGGGCTTAAAATCTATGTATTTGGGAAACTGCATATTACAATAGTTTTGCGATTCCAAGAAATACTGTCTTGCTTTTATATGCGAAAGTTCAAGAATGGTCTTCATCGACAATATTTTACTATATTTTTCTGATTGACTTTTATTATTGACGACACTTATGTGTTTATATATCTAAACTATCTTCTTTGAGTAAGAAATCAAATAACCCGACTGTGAGAATCCCTTCCTCATTTCGGCGAGGCATAATGTGATCTTTGACAACAATGATTTTCTTGAATGAATCATTGATATTCGTCAACGAACGGGATTCCTGTATTTCTTTCTCTCTATCCGGTATAGACAATGCCGACTGTATATAGTACTTCTTGCTGCCAAGAGTCGCTATAAAATCCACTTCAAGGTGGATGCGAGTCCACTTCCCGTCCTTATCCGGCTTCTTTATCTCCACCATTCCAACATCGACACTATAACCACGGACAATCAATTCATTGTAAATGATGTTTTCCATGATATGCGTTTCCTCTTGTTGGCGCATATCAAGAATGGCATTTCTTAAGCCAATGTCCGTAAAATAATACTTGGAAAGCGTATTGATGTACTTCTTTCCTTTAACGTCGTAACGTACAGCCCTATTCAAGAGGAACGATTCTGACAAGTAGTTCAGATATTTGGAAATAGTTTGACTGCCAATTTTCACATTTTTCAAACTTTTGAAAGTATTCGACAATTTTGTAGGGTTGCATGGAGCACCTATAGATGATGCCATAATGAGAAGTAATTCACGCATTTCATTCTCATTCTTGATTTTGTGCCTCTCGATAATATCTGCCAAATAAACAGTCTCAAATAGATTTTTCAGATAGTTTATCTTCTTTTGTTCGGTTTCAAATGACTGGACAAGAGGTAAACCACCGTAGGTGAAGTATTCGCGCCACGCATCTTGTTTGTCTCCACCTTTAGCCAAATAAAATTCAGAAAAAGACAGAGGATTTACATGAATCGTCTCTCCCCGGCCTCTAAACTCCGTTGGAATATCGGATGACAGGAAATGGGAATTGCTTCCTGTTACATACGTATCGGCATTTTCGATATGGCGGAAACTGTTCAATACATCGACAAATTCATCCATCAGCTGTACCTCATCAATAATGATATAGTAAAGTTCCTTGTCCTTGATTCTGTCGTGAACATAGTGAAGCATCATATCCGGATTCCTTAAATCCTTGTTCATCCGATCTTCAAGGTCAATCCGGATAATGTGATCATCTGCAATTCCATTTTCCAACAAATAGTGGTAGAATAAAACATTCAGCAGGTATGACTTGCCGCATCTGCGGATTCCTGTCACTACCTTGATAAAACCATCTTGACGGCTTTCTATCAGTTGCTGAAGATATCTGTCTCTTTTTATTTCCATCATCACATTAAATTTCTGCCAATATTGGCATTTTTTTTTACAATACAAAGGTAATGACTATAATCCGTCCATGCAAGGATTATATTATTTTTTGCCAATATTGGCACTTATATATTATGGACTATAAGATAATGCTGACAAACAAGTATTTAAGAGAAATCAATGCAAAAATTCTATCTTTGCAAAAAAAAATGAACGATGGCAATGACAAAAAGCGATATTGGAAAAATGGATGGTGGCGCAGAAGCGTCACGCGCCTTTCGGACAAGCAGGTACAGATGGCCCGTGTTATGTAAACTAAAATATTATGTAAAGTCAGAACGACACATCTTCGACAAACAAGCCTGTAGTTACATATATATTTGAAATACTTTCCATTATATTTTGTTTTTATCATTAGTTAGCCAACTTTCTATATTTTTGGAATCACTATCATTGGGGTATATCATTACGATCAATCTTTTTTGAGGAATAAGATATTTGCTTTTGAATATATGGTCCCAATTCTTTTCTAACATCAAAACAATCAATTAAAGGGGAGACAAAACGATGCTTCTCTCTCAATAATTCTCCAAGGATTTGTCTTCTGATGTGTTAAGAATAAATAGGCCTTCTTGATTTTTCAAATTAGGATTAGTAATAATATCATAGGTGCAAGTAAATCCCAGCAGAGGAATTGAGATGTTAGTTATTCCCATTTTATCCCCATGAATAAGAATATAATCCAAGGATGAATAATTAGTATAGTTTAAGTTAGCAATACTTGTCGTTACAGAACTGGTATCTATTTTAGAAATTGGAATATCAAGCTTTTTGTAGTTCTTTTCAAGATTCAACACTCCATTCGTATTAACCTCTTGAATGCTGCAAAAGCAAGGCTGGTCATAATTAATTCGGTAAATCGAAACATAGTCATCAATCGTTCCATTATTTGAAGGCGTCATCCTATCAAAAGCGAAAAAGAGCGTGGTAAGTGGATTATAAGTAAAATCGATTAATGGTGAAGGTTGGCTATAATGTTGTAACAATGCCAAGGATAACAAAGTCATTTGTTGGAATTTTATTGGAACTAAAAAAGTGGTAATATTACTATTTTGTTGTATTTGACTGATTAACGACAAAATGTAATTATTGAATGAAGTATGTGCATTAGATAGATCGTTCCATATCCATTGCCTTTGGGCGGACAGAGTACAACTTAAATTTTGCTTCATTTATAGAACGAAAGGCATAACCATTAGAGTTGGTTTGAATTTGATTGAAGTAATTATCAAACTCTTGTTCTGTTTCAATCCTTATGCAATTATAGAACTGCTCCTTCTCTGCCAAAGTCTTGTATTCATTTAAACTTCCCATATTCCATTAGAATTTCAGTATTAATTAGCGATTATTCTTCGTCATCCTCTTCATTGTCTGTATTCAAAGTATCAATAAGCAGATATGATGGCTTTTTTTAAAATAAGGATATTTCACATTAAGAATCATTTCATTTTCAGTCAAAATAGTATATTCTGGATCTACATATCGTTGCGAGAAAAAACATCAATAATATCATCGACAATGTAGATTCTATAATCAGAATTAAACATATAAAAAGTCGGAGTATTGATTATAAATATACCTTCAACATTATATCCGGTTATTTCAGGTTGTTCTTTACCATATATTTGTTTGTTATGATAGTTTAATTCCTCAAGATGCACTTCTATAAAACCTACTTTTCTCTGAATCTGCTCATCATACCCTTTCTTTTTTTTTCTAAAATTAGAAAAAATCATATTTTCTGAGACATCATATCATATCTCCCTTGTAAGTGTTTACAATCAGCTACGTATATTTTCTTGAATTCGTGGCTAATAACGATAAAATCAATTTCTCCAACATTTTCGATATTTAGGCTTAATCCTCCTTCCTTTGTAATCAAAGCTGTAATATTTCTATAATAAGGTAGCCCTACTTTTAATAATCTACTTTCAACATCATCATCTAGCCATTTTGTCATGAGCATCTTCTTTCGAATGGACATACTCTTTAAAAAACATTTATTTTGCATCCATTCGCTTGGTGCTTTTCCCCAAGGAATACAGTTGGACGTTAATTGCATAATACTTTCTTTAAATCCATTAATTCCAACAATGGCAAAAATCTTGTCCCTCTATATTCCAAATCAATATCGGCCGATACAAATATCTATACATTGAATGAGGGTTTGCATACCAAATCATGGAACTTCAATTTGTTGTTTCGATCTAATGTTAGCCCTTCAAATAACACTTTAGCCTGTTTGTAATCAGCATTAAACATTGATTGAGCATTTAAAAGGAAGAGCCTCCCAGTCAAATCCACAATATTGACCTCCTTTGGGCATATTAGTTCTATGAATTTCTTGAATAACAGTTGTGAGTATTGCATATTGAATTCCAAAACAATTATCAATAGCTTCATACATATCTGACATCCCATTTTTCATCCACAACATATTTGTAGGATTGATTTTAAAGACTTTATTAATTTCTTGAATAATGTAGTTGTAGTGATGTTTATGATTAATTACATACTGATTTTTCTTCGTCAAAAATAATTTCAGCAACATCTTCAATCATATCTTGTTCTGCATAAATATTAGCACAAGTAAAAATCATATCGCCCAAAAACATCAATTCATTGAGAAGGGACTTTTGCTCTTTTAAGAAATTCCATATTTGAAATTTCTTTATTATGTAGCTTTATATCACATGCTTGTTCAGTATCCATTTCAAAGACTCTTCGGTACAGTGCAATATATCCTCGATCTAACTCAGCAGGGTAATCTGCATCACTAGCAAGAACTGCAACTTCTGTTGCTTGTTCATGTTGTGACAAAATTAACTGATAAATCTAACGGATTTTTCTGAATGGCAAAGTTCTAGAAACTTATCACAAAAAATAATTATAGGAGAATGTTATGGCATTTCTTACGAGATCATGTGTAGAGTATGGAGGTTCTCCAAAAGTATCCAACAATAATTCTGATAATTCATTTCTATATTTGTCCTCTAACTCAACGGATAGTTACTCTTGTATATCGTGAGATTTAACACTTTGTATTCTTTCATATTATAGGAATTTAATTTCTTCAAAATAGGACAGGCTGTTTTATTTTGCTTTTTTCCTTATTTTTCTATTTACATATTTTATCGGGGCATCTTCTAATATCGCAACTAGGTGTTTAACTTTGTTCACCATACCTAAAACAGAAGGCGTTTCTTCATGCTCAACAATTTGGTTGATCTTTCTCAACCCTAAAGCATCTAATGTCCTTTTTTTGGTCTTTAGGACTTCCAATACGACTTCTTATTTGTTTTATTTTTATCGTTGCCATTGTTGATCTTATATTTTTCACAAAGATACGGATTTAGCACCAGTTGGCTATGTTATTTTGATTATGTTTTTTACCTATTGGTAATTCTTCCTTCGTCAAATGCTGTGTCACCATGTCACAGAGACATAAACAGCCATCATCTTTTTATGATGATAGCTGTTTGACAATATTCAAAATAATCACTTAAAGCCTTTCAACCAAGATAGAAGGTCATCATTTGCAACCCATTTTGGAGATTCTTTACTAACCACACCAACATAGGCACTTTCTATTGCTTCCCGTTTTTGTTTCGAGTCGACTCTTGCATAGATCTCAGTCGTTAGAACTGATTCATGACCAAGAATATCACGAATGTAAACCCAGATTGACACCAGCTTGTAAGAGATGCATTGCCTTCGAATGCCTTATAGAATGAGGGGATAGTTTGGGAATTAGTGTTGAATCCTTATCCCTCGCTATGCTGGCATAAGTTTGTAGAATATTTGCAACACCCTGCCTCGTAAGCTTTTCATTACGACTCTTGAAAATAATGGATGGAAATTATTGCGATTTTCGAGCAGCCTATTTTCCGCCAAATAATGTTTCAAATGGAATACTTGTTGTTCCATTAATGGTACAATTCTCGGTTTGTTACCTTTCCCTATAATTTTCACTGTATAAAGGTTTGGTCAAGCGTATCATAGCTGGTGTCAAATCTATTATTTCCTGTACTCTCGCTGCACAATCGTACATTAGTGATAGCATGGCTAAATCGCGTCGCCCTTTTGGGGTTGATTGATCTGGCTGCTGTAATAAAAGCTTAATGCCATCAATAGTTAGATAATTAACACTTTTTCTTAGACGTCTTTTTTGCCTTGACAGATAATATTTGCTGCCATTCGTATAGATTTTCCGGCAGTTCATATTGAAGGTAACGGAAGAAAGAATGTAATGCAGCAAGACGTACATTTCTTGTAGCAGTACTGCAATGTCTGTCAGATTGCAGCCACTCTAGAAATGCTACAACGCATTCTTTTGAGATGTCTTTTATAGCTAATTTATTGACTTGTATCTTTCGCTTTTCTTCCATAAAAGTAATGAACAAGATGAAGGTGGTCTTGTACGACTCAATAGTATTCGTACTCAAACCTCGTTCTCCCGGAAGGTATTTTGATAACAAATCCGTAAGACTTTTTTTGAAAAATCAGTTGGTTTCATAATTTTATTGTTTTATAAATGTCTGGGAATAAATAAGGATATAATTCGTTGGTTTTATGAAGTACTAATGGAAACATTTCTGCCGTTAATCTCACATACTTGTCAGTTGAAGTGACTGACTGATGTCCGAGATAAGTCGATAAGATGGGCAGAGAATAATACATATCTAACCCGTCTTCCGCCATTGAAGCAAGTGTATGTACACTGAAAGTGTGTCGCAAATCATGCAATCTTGGCCCAATACCTCTACCTTGATAGGATATTCCGGCCTCATATATTAATTTCCTAAACCACTTATATGCAGCTTCACTGCCAAAAAGGTTTTCCGTTAGGCTTTATAAAGAAGCGCCTCGAATCGTAATTGGTGCGATATTGCTGACTGTGTTTAAGGTATTCTTCGCATACAATAGTGAGAGAATTTGAAATTGGAACCATGCGATCCTTGCCGTTTTTATTATCGTGTAAAACAAGGTATTTTATCCATAAGATTAACGTCTTGGCATGATAAACGTAATGCCTCATTTATTCTTATGCCAGTACCATAAAGGAGTCTGAACAAACAAGGAATAGCAAAAACCGAAGAATTAGGACTATTTTCTGCCGGTTGAAGACAATTACTCGTCAGAAAAATATTTTCTATTTCATCCCTTGAAAAAATATAAAGGTATAAACGTACTTTTTGCACGTGGCATCTGTGGAACATATGATTGATAGCCAACGCTACATAAATATGCTGAAAATACTCTTATAATCTGAACCCTATTGCGTCTGGTTTTGACCGATTCGTTTGGTTTTTTAGCACACCATTGAGTTGCCAATCCTTTAGATATACCAATATCATTCTCATCGTTATCATATGCAAAACCTATCGAACCGGGCGCATTCCTGTTCAACCATTGCATATTTATACCCAAAAGTTCTTTTTTTGGCATCTATGAATTGCTTGATTAACGGGCCATAGACACTATAATAATAATACCTGCTCATATTACGCCCCTCCTCTCTTGTGCATAAAACGATTTTGGAACTAACGGGACATTAAGGGCACATTGCCTGAGAGTAGTTATGTCGATCCCGCAGATAATACATAGTTGATTCTGTATGTGAATGTCCTAAAGCTTCAGATATAATTGGCATAGGGGTTTCTGCTTTTAATAGATTGCCAGCGAAGCTATGTCGCAGAGCATGTGGACCATGTTTTCTATTTGTACAATCAATTTTTGCCTTTTTTATATTGGAATGCACTATCCCTGTGAGGATGTGTGGATTTATTCTCCTATACGGAGCATTAGCCTGTAGAAATAAATAGCTTTCTTCTGAAACAGGACGGCCATGTTTCAAGTAATTGATAATCGCATTGCCAATTTCGGGTAAGAGAGGGAGGGATATATTTTTCCCTGTTTTTTGTTGCGATAGTTTAATTAGCGATTGTTCCCATAGAATATTCTCAAACTTAAGCGCAACTATGTCAGAAGCTCTTAGGCCTAATTTTGTAGCCAAAAGTATCATTGCATAATCACGTTTTACCTTTCGCATCACCTTGATCAATGGATGCAAGTAAAGTTTTTTTATCTCTTTCTCTGAAAAGGTTGATGGTAAACGAGGTTGTTGTTTATAAGTACATTGGGGCAAATCCTTTGAATAATCAATATCTAACAAATGTTGGTCGTGTAAATATTTTAAGTAGCATTTGACGACTTGTAATGCATGGCTCTTAGCGGAGAGTTGTAAAGGATCAAGTTCTTTAAAAACTGGAGTGTGTTTGAAAGGTTAATTTGCTCAATACCAGTCACACCTTCCTTATTCAAAAAAAATGTATAGAATTTGTACAGATAAGTCTTATATTTTGTAACTGTTCCACTTTTTTAAGATTGTACATTAATGTAATATCGGAGAGAATATTCATCATAGTGATTCCTAGCGCATTTTCAAATATTTTTTGGCTTGGTATCTCTTGGTCCTGTTCTTTTTTAAAACTCCTGTTTCCTGAAATTTCGCAAAAAAGAATCGACCATATTAACCAGTTTTTTACTTAAACGAGGAAGTTTAGTATATTCAAATTCACCCAAAACAGATGAAAGATAACGGTTTCCTACTGTTCTGTTATAGAATTCTATCTGATGTAACGACATGAATCTTTTTATTCTTTCCCATTCATAACGATAATGTCTGATATTGTCGGCGCACCGATTTATACTTAACAAATAATTGTGGTACTGTTCGATCAAATCATCGAACGTCTGCTGTCTTCTTTCCATATTTTATTTTAATTAATTTGGCATCATTGCCAATATTAAAAACAAAATATAATGGAAAGTATTTCAAATATATATGTAATTATGGGGCTTATTTATCGCTGATGTGTCGTTCTGACTTTACATAACACTTTAGTTCACATAACACGAGTTATGTAAAGCTTGTCATAACCCGTGAACTGGGTCTGAACCCCGACAAGCTCGGCAAGATAGACAACCACAAGCAGGAGGCATGGAAAGCCCCGCTTCCGCAGTTCATTGAAAGTATCTATTTCAAACGATTCAAGCGTGAAAACCCGGAAACGGTCAAGCCCTTAAAGCAGATTATGGCTGAAATGGAGGTCAAGAAGAAGCAACAGAAAGCGAAGAAGGAGGAACGGAGGAAACAGCGTGCCCTCTCTTCCGGTTCTGAGGAATAGGTAATGTATATATGAAAAGAAGCGAAGTGTGAAGGCCGACCGGCTTTCACACTTCGCTTTTCCATTCCAATACAGACAGCCGCTATTTCATCCTTTCATAAAGATTGATGACCGACTTTCCGCTTTCCAACGCCTTGTTCACCGTGTAGAATGTTCCCCCTTTCGGTACAAGATCCCAATAGGCTATGACTGTATCCGCTTTACGCACCATGTATTCATCCTGCGAAGGTAGCAGCCCTTGTGGTAATTCTCGGAAACCATGACCACCCGGTCCATCCTTTCCAACAGACGGGCATACAACAGCTGGTCTTCCGCTTCAAACCACAAGGGCTGTTTCCGAAAAGGTACTGCCGCTATGAGCTTGATATCTTCGTATCTCTCCCTGACCTGCAAGACCGCCTCCGCAGCAGTCATATCAAATCCGCTGGCCATCCCGGTGTAGTATTCCTTGTATCCCTGCCCGTACAGTTCTGTTACCACTCCGGTCACAGCTTCCCTGATTTGTGCAAGTATCCGGGAATCGTTTCCGGACCCTTGCAGAATACGTTCCTTACGGTGTCCCGTGAAAGCCACTGTCTGATTGTTTCTTGTTTCCATGTTATCTTCTGTTTTTTGTTTTTACATATATCCATTCAAACCGAACGGTATTTTATTTCCTGAAGGCTTTTCCGCCCCGGTCCGGAATCCCGCAAGGCTTGCCGTGAAAAAATACCGCAAGCGCAGCGAGGATGATTATTTCACGGCAACCAGCCCGCAGGGCCGCCTTGCCGGGTTTCCCGGGACACGGGGCTACCTTTGCCGGAAGAAATGAAATGCCGCTTTCTCCTTATCCCTGTTTTTACTGTTTCATATTGCCGGGAAAACCCTTTTTGAATGCTTGAAAACCCCTTGCCGATGTAACGTGACGTCATAAGGTGTCACAAGTCGTACAGTTTGTAAATCAATGGATTAAGCACTATATATTCGCAGTCGAAATCATTTTTGTCTCACCAATTAAAAGTTTCGACACATGAAAAAAAGATTCTTTTTGGCAGCCATGACGCTGCTGGTTTCAATGGGGGCTTTCGCCCAAGGCAACGGTATCGCCGGTATCTCGGAAGCGACCAACATGGTCACTTCGTATTTCGATCCCGGAACCAAGTTGATTTACGCCATCGGCGCCGTTATCGGCCTTATCGGGGGCGTGAAGGTATATTCCAAGTTCTCGTCGGGTGACCCGGACACTTCAAAGACCGCCGCCAGCTGGTTCGGTGCGTGTATCTTCCTGATTGTGGCTGCCACCATCTTACGTTCATTCTTCCTGTAATATGGCGAAGTATCCTGTCAACAAGGGAATCGGTCGCAGCCCGGAGTTCAAGGGACTCAAGAGCCAGTACCTGTTCATCTTTGCCGGAGGGTTGCTCGCCCTGTTCGTGGTGTTCGTCATCATGTACATGGCAGGCATAGGCCAGTGGGTCTGCATCGGTTTCGGGGTCATCTCCGCATTGGTGCTGGTCTGGGCGACCTTCAGCATGAACACGAAATACGGCGAATGGGGGCTTATGAAACTCCATGCGCTGCGCAGCCATCCCCGCTACATCATCAGCCGGAGAAAGTTCCTCCGGTTGTTTTCTTCAACGAACTATATTAATATGCAAGTAAAATGAGAACAAAAATACCACCATAGGCTATTTTGTTTGACGGGTAGAAACAAATCCATCCACATAAGGAGAATCTGACTTGATTACGGCAAAAAAAGCCTGTCTGACGAGTTTGTTTGCAACAGCAATAAGAGCCACCTTAGAAGGCTTCCCATTAGCTTTCAACCGTGTGTAACATTCTTTTGCAGGTTGTATTTCCACGTAATGCCGACCAAGAGGCGACATACAGCAGCGAACGCAGACTCGCATCCCCGTTTCGGTTAATCCCACCTTTGATATGTACGGATGTTCCGGACTGTTGGTAGGTCGGGCATATCCCGATAAAACGGGAAACTTGCTTTGCATTGTTGAAATAGGAGAATCCTCCGGTAGCAACAATCAAGGCTGTAGCCAAAGTGATGCCAATCCCTTTGATAGATGTTAGTAGTTTAACCTGCCTGTCAAACTCAGATGAAGCCAAATCTGCAAGTTCAGATTCCAAAGACTCAATTTGGCTTGCCAAAAAAAGAAATAGTCTTATCCAACGCTTTCATCCCGTTCTTGTCTTGGAGGGAAGCACAACGAGGGAGCTTTTTCAGGTTCTTGCTCGCCGTAAGCTGTTTCTTTAACTGCCTGATAATCGTTTTTTTTCTGTTTCAACAGCATGACGGTTTCAGACGGCATCTTATAAACGGGAGGATTCATTTTCTCACCGTACATGGCAATCATGCAGGCATCTTTGGGGTCGGTCTTGGTGACGGTCATCATCATGCGTGAAAAGTGCTTGATTTGTTTGGGATTCACCATACTTGCGGCTATACCTTGCCTGTCAAGCAGATAAAGAAGCAGAGAGCCATAATTGCCGGTAGCTTCCATCACACAATGATGTTCTGTTACGGAAAGCGAGCCGATGAACTTCCTGATACCTTTTACGGTATTAGGGTAAGTTTGGGTCTGATAACCCGATACTTTCGGAAAAGCAGCTACGAAGCTGTCCTTGCTGATGTCAATTCCAATGTAAGTCATAACGTCTTTAATTTGGTTGAATACATCCTGTAACCTATCGTCGCCAACACGGGATCACAAGTCCCAACGAACTATCCAGATTTCAGATGTAAAGGTATGGGGACTGAACGTTAAACCCGGTTTCATAAACCAACTATTAATCGGTCTTTGTCCATACCTATATCAAAGGTATAAATTATCGAATTATTAACCAACGTACAAATGTACG
>VOFJ01000606.1_pt1 | contig 33864 bp, 52 predicted proteins | sample 5384081 | NCBI WGS metagenome assembly VOFJ01 (sample SAMN12384729, study PRJNA508395) | human gut metagenome | isolation source: healthy gut I | host: Homo sapiens
CAGGCGTTTCAGATCCTGGCCGATAACGCCCTGGTGCTGGCCCGCCTGGATCTGGTTACAGGGGAATACCGCATCGTCAAGCGGGACGAACGGCTGATGGGTGTTTCCGAAGAGGAAACGCTTCAGCTGGAAAGCTACTGCGAGCAGCTGGTGGCCGAAAAAGCCATCCACCCGGAGGACGCAGCGCAGTTCCGCGCGCAGGCGAAGCTGGAGCTGCTTCAGGCGGCATTGTTCCGGGAGCGGCGCTCGGTGATCCGCCGCTTCCGCCAAATGGTGGCGGGGGGAGTATGTCTGGGTACGCATCGAGGTGCTGCCCTGCAAAGACTGCAGCCCGGAAGACCCCTGGGCTGTGGTGGTCGCGCGGGAAGAATTTCCCGAGGAATAACGGTTTTATCAAGGCCCTCTGCCGTGGTGCAGGGGGCCTTGTGTGCTGTCTGACGGCAAAATCTAAAGCAAAGATTAAGATTTCCTAAGAAAAATCCAATGGAAAAGCCGGGCCGTTGCTGATATACTGAGAACGGTAAACGCTGGAAACGTGAAAAATGGGAGGAGACAAGATCATGGCGGCACAGACGATACTCATTGCGGAAGATGATCCGGACATCCGGGACGGTGTGCGCATTTTGCTGGCCGGGGAGGGCTACCATATCCTGGAGGCGGAAAACGGCACCCGGGCGCTGGAGATCTTCAACCCGGAAGTAGACCTGGTCATCCTGGACATCATGATGCCCGGCATGAGCGGGCTGCGCGAGTCTGCGAGGAGCTGCGCAAGGTGTCCACGGTGCCCATCCTGTTCCTGACGGCAAAATCGCAGGAATCGGACAAGCTGCTGGGCCTGACGGCGGGCGGCGATGATTACCTGCCAAAGCCGTTCTCCTTTGCGGAGCTCAGTGCCCGGGTCAAGGCACTGCTGCGCCGGTACTGCGTCTATCTGGGCAAAGGGCAGGCACCGCAGAAGCCGCGCAACACTACGCTGGAAGCGCACGGCGTCCAGCTTGCGCCTGGACTGCAACCGGGTATGGGTGGATGAGCGGGAGGTGGACCTGACCGAGACGGAGTATAAAATCCTGCGGATGCTGATGCAGAACCCGGAGCGCATCTTCTCCGTGGAGATGATCTATGAGACCGTGTGGGGGCGAGCCTTACTACTTACTTCCAACGGCACGGTCATGGTCCACATCCGCAACCTGCGGACCAAAATTGAAGCCGACCCTCAAGAACCCCAAGCGGGTGTGTACCGTGTGGGGCAAGGGGTACCGCTTTTGTGAGTGAGGAGCGTGTATGAACAGACAGAGCCTCGTTGCAAAAAAATGCTCCACCTGCAGGTGGCGTCGGCGCTGGTGTGCATTCTGCTGTATTTTTGCGCTCCTGTTTGCCACGCGAGCGGGGCTGCGCTTCTGGTTAACCACTCCGATATTCAGCAGCGCGCCATTGTCCGGCAGGTGGAACGATTTCAGAAATACGTTACAGCACAGGAGATCTCTTGCAAAAGACACCCGATGTAAAGGCGATTGATGAGTGGGTGGGGCAGCAGAGCTTTTTGCTGATGAACATTTACCGCGGGCATCGGATGCTCTACTCAAACTTTTCGTTCAGTTTTGGAGATGGCCCGGATGAGGAGCGGGAACCCGGTTCAAACTTTTCGTTCAGTTTTGGAGATGGCTCGGATGAGGAACGGGAATCCGGTGAGAGCTGGCAGGAGTTTTATCCTGTCCAATTCTCGGATGGCCCAGACGGCAGGTACGCGCTGTTCTGCAATGTGGTGCTCAACTGGTGGGTCCTGTTCAGTAAATTGCTGATCGTTTTCTGCGTGGGTTGTTTCTGGTGGTGTTCTGGTTTGCCTGCCGCCGCATTGTGAAATATATCATCCAGCTCAGTGAGGAGATCCAGGCCATGGAGGGCGGCGATCTGGATCACCCCATTACCATCCGCGGCAGCGATGAGATCACCACGCTGGCGTCCTGTCTGGACTCCATGCGGGTGACTTTGCGCCAGCAGCAGGAAGAGGGAGGCGCAGGCATCGGCCAAGGTGAAGAACCTCATCACCGAAATGTCCCACGACCTGCGCACTCCACTGACCACGCTGCTGCTGTATACCGAGATCGTCCGGAGCCGCAAATATGAGAACGACGCCCAGAAGGATGACTACCTGAACAAGATCGATGCGAAGGCCCGGCAGATCAAGCAGCTTTCGGATAATCTGTTCGAGTATGCCCTTGTCACCCGGGACACCGTCGTTACATTGGACCCGCCAGCTTATTTCTCCCGCATTTTCGAGGAACCGCTGGCTGAGATGGTGGATACATTGCAGCAGCGTGGCTTTGCCTGCGCGCGCTGGACCTTGGCAGTGAGGACCTGATGCTGACGGTCAAGATGCAGTATATCCGCCGCGTTTTTTGATAACATCACGTCCAATGCCATCAAGTATGCCGACCCCGGCCGGGAGATCTCCGTTGCTTTTCGAAAGGGAAGAAAAGTGGGTGGGCCTGCGTTTTGCAAACCATGTGCTGCCCGGCCAGCACCGGGAGGAAAGCACCCAGGTGGGCTTGACCAGCATTGAGACCATGATGGAAAAGATGAACGCGGTCTGCCGGGTGGAGCAGGGGACAGAGCAGTTTGCGATCACGCTGCTGTTTCCCATCACCTGAGAGCGCCGGAAACGGGTGTCAGCGCGGTTTCTGACGTGCTTTCATAAATTGTTCACGATTCTTAAGCCAAATTTAAGAAAATCCTCGGGAATTTCTGAAGAAAAGTCTGCTATAATTCCGTTGTATCATATAGAGGGCATTTTGGAAGCCCCATCCCCCGTAAAAAAAACCCAGGAGGCCAATGTTTATGCTGTTTAGAAAAAAAGCCAGCGGAGGAACGCTCCCCGCAAGAACTGGAAATCGCGCTACAGGAAGCGGAAATGCCGCAAAAGGGCCTGAAGCCCTTCCTGCACAAAAATGGGAAGAAGCTGGTGGCCGTTCTGGTCATCGCGGCCATCCTCGTTGTGCTGCTGGTGCTGGTGCCCCAAGGGCCAGAAGAAAGCGGTCAATGCGGAGACCGCGTATACCCAGGTGACGCCCGAGAACCGGGACATCACCAATGTGTACAGCGAATCAGGCGTGCTGAACGCCGCCAACAGCCTACACCGTCAAGGCGACGGTCAAGGGCGATGTCCTGACCGCGGATTTTGAGGTGGGCGATGTGGTGGAAAAGGGCGCGGTCCTTTACACCATCGACAGCTCCGATGTCGTCAGCGGCGTGGAAAAGGCAGAGCTGAACCTCGGCCAGGCCCAGCGCAGCTACGATGACGCTGTGGACGCCCAGTACATCCGCACCGACATTGCCGGCACCGTCGCTTCCTTTAAAGTGCGGGTAGGCGATGTGGTCAACGCAGGGCAGGAAGTCGCCACCATCCGGGACGACACCACCCTGCTGCTGGAGCTGGAGTTCCCGGCGGCGGACGCCGCCAACTTTGCCGTGGGCCAGAGTGCGGAGGTGCTGCTGGACAGTACCTTTGAGGCCATCACCGGCAGCGTGCAGTCCGTCTCCGGTGCGGATACCCTCAGCAGCGGCAACCTGCTGGTCCGCACCGTGACCATCGCGGTCCGCAACACCGGCAACCTGACCGCTTCCCAGGCGGCCACCGCCACCATCAACGGCGTCAGCGCCCTGTCTTCCGCTCGGTTCAGCTACCAGCGTGAGCAGAGCGTTACCGCCCAGAACAGCGGCACCGTCTCCGCTCTCTGCGTCAAGGAGGGAGCTCAGGTCAGCGCCGACACGGCCCTGCTCCAGCTTTCTGGCAATAACCTGACCAAGCAGGTGCTCAACGCCTCCGACAACCTGCGCAGCGCCGAGCTTCTCTGTGGAAGACACCCAGAAGCAGGTGGACAATTACACCATCACCGCTCCCATCAGCGGCACGATCATTTCAAGGATGTCAAGGTGGGGGATACCGTGGGCACCAGCACGGCAACGGCCGATACCATGTGCGTCATCTACGATATGAGCTACCTGGAAATGACCCTGAACGTGGACGAGCTGGACATCCTCAACATCAAGGAGGGCCAGAAAGCCACCATTACCGCCGATGCCGTTTCCGGCCAGACCTTTGAGGGCGTGGTTACCAGCATCTCCAAGGCAGGCACCACCACCGGCGGTACCACCACGTACCCCGTTACCATCCGCATCGACGAGATGGGCGACCTGCTGCCCGGCATGAACGCCACGGCAGAGATCGTGACCGAGAGCGCCGACAATGTTCTCTCGGTGCCCAATGCGGCCATCACCCGCGGCAATTACGTCCTTGTAACCAAGGATTCGCCCAGCGCCGCCAACGCGGATGACAGCATGACCGCTCCGGACGGCTACGTTTACGTCAAGGTGGAGACCGGTGTCAGCGACGATGACTACATTGCCATCACCAGCGGCCTGACCGCGGAAGACACCGTGGCCTATGATTCCAGCTACAGCACCACCACCCTCGCCGGGGGGGGATGTACAACTGGTGATGGACGGCGGTGATATGGGGCGGCGGCCCCGGCGGTGCTCCTGGCGGTGGCGGCCCGGGAGGTGGCCAGTAATGAGTGCACTCATTGAGTTTGACAACGTGTGCAAGTATTACCAGATGGGTGACACGACGGTCAAGGCGGCCGACCATATCTCCATGAAGATCAACAAAGGCGAGTTCGTGGCCATCATGGGCCTTTCCGGCGCCGGCAAATCCACCTGCATGAACATCATTGGCTGTCTGGATGTGCCCACGGCGGGCACCTATAAACTCAATGGCCGGGATGTGGGCAGAATGAGCCGCGATGAACTGGCCGAGATCCGCAACAAAATGCTGGGCTTTATCTTCCAGCAGTATAACCTGATCCCCAAGCTGAACCTCCTGGAAAACGTGGAAGTGCCCCTGATGTACGCCGGCGTCCCGCGGCGGGAGCGTCACCGCCGTGCGCCGCCGCACTGGAGCGGGTGGGTCTTGGCGATAAGCTCCGGAACAAGCCCAACCAGCTTTCCGGCGGTCAGCAGCAGCGTGTTTCCATCGCGCGGGCACTGGCAGGCCGTCCGGCTGTCATTCTGGCCGACGAGCCCACCGGCGCACTGGACAGCCACACCGGCCGTGAGGTACTGAAAATGCTGCAGGAGCTGCACCGGCAGGGCAATACCGTGGTGCTCATCACTCACGACAATTCCATCGCCGTGCAGGCGGAGCGTATCATCCGGCTGGAAGACGGTCAGGTGGTGTACGACGGCGACGCCCACGCGCCTGAGGCTGTCGTCCAGCCCAACCTGGTCATCCCGGACCCGGTAAAACCACAGAATGAAACCAAACAGGAGGGCAGCGTATGATCTACGAAACCTTCCGGGAAGCCATCCAGAACATCTGGAGCAATAAATTCCGTACACTTCCTTACCATGCTGGGCATCATCATTGGCGTGATGGCTGTTATGGTCATTGTGGGTCTGGGCAACGGTATGACCACCAGCATCCAGAACGAGTTTGCCGATATGGGCACCAACCTCCTGTAAGACCGTGCAGGTCATGGGCTACGGCTCCCGTTCTGTCAAAGTCAAGGACTTCTATGAACTGGTGGAAAAAAAACCTCGGATGTCCTCGGGGCTGTTTCGCCCTCCATCAGTATGAGCGGAACGGTGAAAGTCGGTACGGACGATGACAGTTACAGCAACACCTCCGTCAAGGGCGTCAGCGAAGTGTATCTGAACATGGGAGGCTACACCATCGCGCAGGGCGTCCCCATGAACTACGTGGACATGGACGCCAACAAAAAGGTCTGCATGGTTGGCGATTACATCAGCCGGGTGGGCTATGGCGGCAATGCCGTGGGCCAGAGCATCAAGATCGGCAGAGAAGTGATATACGATTGTGGGCGTACTGGAAGCCAAGGTCGACGACACCTCGGATCAGGAGGGCAGCAGCGATGACTGCGTTTTTGCTGCCCTACACCACGGCCATGCGTGTCTCTGGCATCAGCACCGCCAGTTCCTACGCTGTCCTTGTGTCCGATGAGAAGAATATTTCCAAGGGCAAGACCGTATCTGGAAAATGGCCTGCAGGAGCTGCTTCAATTCGGACAGCGGCTATATGGTCATCAGCCTGAGCGCGAGATGCTGGATATGATGACTCCATGGTGAACATGGTCGTCACCATCCTCACAGCCATTGCGGCGATCTCTCTGCTGGTGGGCGGCATCGGCATCATGAACATCATGCTGGTGTCCGTCACCGAGCGCACCCGCGAGATCGGCATCCGCAAGGCGCTGGGTGCGAAGGAAAGAACATCCTGGGCCTGTTCGTGGTGGAGGCGGGCACAACGTCCGCTCTGGGCGGTATCATTGGCATTGGCCTGGGGTACACCGTCTCAGCCCTTGCCACCAAGGTCCTGGCCGTCATCATGACCGATATGCCCATTACGGTCACCCCCACCGCCGGCTCTATTGCCGTGGCCTTTGGCATCTCGGTGGGCATTGGCGTGCTGTTTGGCTACCTGCCTGCAAAACGTGCCGCACGCCTCAACCCCATTGAAGCTCTGAGATATGATTGACCTCTCAGCTGCGCCGCCGGTCATTGGCCGCGCGGCTCACAGCTCCCCTGACAGGGGGAGCCAAGATTTAAGGAGTGAAACTATGAAGAAACGCATTCTTGCGCTGCTGTTGGCGGTCTGCGTGGCCTGCTCCATGCTCATCCTGCCCGCCTCGGCCAGCGGCTCCAACACGGCAGTCCAGACAGCCGTTACGCTGGGCGGCCTGACCTCCGACCAGACGGCAAACCTGGCCGCACGCCTTACCCGCGGGCGCTGGACCAAACTGATGGTGGCGTTCTCTGCCTACCGGGAAAGCGCCAAGACCCAGGGCTCCACGGGTACCCTCTTTTCGGATGTGGGCAGCGGCTCCGCCTATGCGCCCTACGTCCGCATTGCGGTCCAGCAGGGCTGGATCAGCGGCTACCGGACGGCAGCTTCCGCCCGGACAATGCTGTCACGCTGGAAGAAGCCTGCACCGCGGTCCTCAAGCTGCTGGGCTATGACGTGACCACTCTCAGCGGTACGTTCCCGGCCGCACAGCTCAACAAGGCAAACGAGCTGGGTCTGCGGGACAACCTGACCAAGACCCAGGGCGAGGGATGACGCTGGAAGACGGCGCTGTCCTGCTCTACAATGCCCTGACGGCCACCACCGCGGAGGGCAAAGTCTATGCCTCTTCGCTGGGCTTTACCGTGAACAACGGCGTGGTGGATGTCTCTTCCATCCTGCTCAGCAATGTCAAGGGCCCCTTTGTGGCGGGCCTGGGCACCCAGCTGCCCTTTGCGCCCACGGCGGTCTACCGCAACGATACCGTGACCACGGACGCCACCCTCAACGCCTATGACGTTTACTACTACAACGAGACGGCCCAGACTGTATGGATCTACACCCGCAAGGCCGCAGGCCGCATTACGGCCGTGGCTCCCTCGGCCAATGCCCCCACTTCTGTTACCGTGGCAGGCACCGAGTACACCATCGCAAGCTTCCTCCTCTGTGGCGGCACAGCTCTCCCGCCTGAACGGCGGCGGCGTGGGCCAGGTGGTCACCCTGCTGCTGGGCATGAACGATGAAGCGGTTTCCGTTCTGACGGGCGACGCCGCCAACGAGGTGTTCTACGGCGTGGTCCAGACCACCAGCCGCAGCCTGGTGGAGAACAGCGGCCCGGATGTGCAGCAGACCGCGGCCGTTGCCTGCACCGATGGCGTGACCCGCAGCGTGAACGTGGACAAACAGTTCAACTATCCGGCAGGCAAGCTGGTGGCCATCACCGTGGATGAAAACGGTGAGAGCATCCAGAGCCTTGAGACCAAACCCACCAGCGGCACCGTCAACGCCGAGGGCACCGCCCTGGACAATACGGCCCTGGCCAGTAACGTGGAAATTCTGGACACGACTTCCGGAGGGTTTGGCTGGGGCAGTTCGCCCCAGCCGCCTATCGGGGGTCACTCTGAGCGGCACGGACGTCAAATATTATACCACCAATGAAAAAGGCGAGATCGACCGCCTCATCCTCAGCGACGTGACGGGTGATCTGTGGGAGTACGCGGCACTGGATGGCATCCAGGCAGCCACCGATTATGCGGGCAGCAAGATCGACGAGAAAATCAACGAGAAAGTTTCCTCCTCCTCTTCGACAAGCTCGTCTCTGGCAGGCATGACCACGACCACCGAGGATGACGACCAGAAAGCCAAGCAGACCGCGCTGGATGTGCGCAACATCATGCTGCCCAGCACCAGCGATGTGCTGTATGGTCTGGTGGATGGCAGCATCGTCAGCACCACCTGGAACCAGCTCACCGGCAGCACCGACCGGCTGGCTTCCTACGTGCTGAAAAAAGGTGGGCAACAATGTAGGCGGCGTGGCAGGCAATATCATTGATTACTTTGCCTCCGGTGCCAACTATGTCTGCTATGTCAACGGCAAGCAGGTCACCTATACCACTGCGGTCAAGTACCCGGTCATCGCGGGAGGCGTGGCCCATTGGCAAATCCGCCGACGGCAAAAAAGTCAACGCGATGGTCCAGCTTTCCCCGGTGGTGGTGGATAAGCTGGGCGCCGGCTGGGTCATGAAAGGTGATACCCGCTATGAGACCGCCGACGACATCCAGGGTCTATCTGTGGAACCAGGGAACTTATTACAAAGTTTCTCTGGCCGACCTCAATCCCCAGGATTACAAACTGATCGGCTGGTACGATAACCAGGGCCATTCCGCAGGCAATAAGATCCGCCTGCTGGTAGCCGTACGCACCAACTAAAAGCGAAACAGAACCAAAGCCCCTGCGCAGGAGTTTCTCTTGCGCAGGGGCTTTTGGCATTGGGCAGCTTGAGCGAGCGACAACCACCAGCTCCGCTGGGGAATAAAAACGGCTTTAGCCCTCGACAAAGAGAAACCTCCCCGTAGAATAGCGTGTGGGTTTGCCAACCACATTCTAGGAACAGGGAGGTTTCTCTTTGAAAAATCTTTACTTTGCCGCTGACGATCTCGGAGGCCAGCAGATCGTTCAGGATGCGGGGCGCAAGGAGAGCCGAAAATCCGCATGACACGGATGGTTAGCAGTGGCTAATGTGCAACAAGCACAAAAATAATTCTCAAACATTGGCAAGTAGTAGATTAAAAAATGATGTTAAAGTATTGACAATTTGCTCCGCACGGCGCTATAATGCAGGTACAGTAATTGATTAACACTTTTAATCAATTAAAGATTTTTACCGGATGAGATTTGAAGCTTGATAAAAAATGACGAATCTCAAACAAAAAACGATTGCTTGCTTGAAGAACGAATTGATTAACACTTTTAACTAAAAAGGAGAAAATGATTATGAAGTACTTCCTGGACAGCGCAAAACTCGATGAGATCAAGCTCGCTTACAACACCTTTGGCATTGACGGCGTTACCACCAACCCCGCCACATCATGCTGAGCGGCAAGCCGTTCCTGACGGCCATTACCGACATCGCCAACTGGATCAAGGAAGAGGGCCTGGAGGGCTACGAGAAGTTCCCCGTCTCCGTGGAGATCAACCCCATCTGGACGACACCGAAGAGATGATCGCCGCCGCAAAGAAAGTCTCCGCCATCAGCGAGAACTTCGTCATCAAGATCCCCTGCACCGAGGCTGGTGTGGCTGCTGCCCGCCGCCTGGAGAAAGAGGGCATCCGCACCAACGTGACGCTGGTGTTCAGCCCGGCACAGGCCATCTGGCCCGCAAAGAACGGTTCTCTCTTCGTTTCTCCGTTCCTGGGCTGGAAAGAGGCCAACGGTGAGGACTGCAAGCAGTACATCAAGGACATCGTGGATATCTATAAGAACTACGGCTTCTACGGCAAGACCCAGATCATTTGCGCTGCCATCCGCACCCCCAAGCAGATCGTGGACTGCGCGGTGGCAGGTGCCGACATCGTCACCACCGGCCTGGCCGTCTATCAGGACGCCATCAAGCACGCTTACACCCGTCAGGGCATTGAGACGTTCATCAATGCATGGGGGATAACACCGTGACGGAGTAAGCGGAACACAAAGCAGCGAGTGAGCAGGAGCAAAAGGAGAAGCACTATGAAAATCGGCTTTATCGGTCTGGGCATCATGGGCGAGTCCATGTGCGAAAACATTGTCAAGAAGCATGACGACACCGTCTACTGCTTCGATTTCATCCCCAAAAAGTGGAGCTGCTGGCCTCCAAGGGGCGCGGTTCCCTGCAAGGACTCGGTGGAGCTGGCCGAGAAGTCCGACGTCATCATCTCGATGGTGCCCAAATCCGAGCACTCCATGAGCGTGTACAAGACCATCCTCCCGGTGCTGGGCGCGGGAAAGACCTGCATTGATATGTCCACCATCGACCCCAGCGTCTCGGTGGAGATCAGCAAGATGGTCAAGGCTACGGGCGCTGCATTCATGGACGCTCCTGTCGTCAAGAGCAAGCCCGCCGCTATTGCCGGCAAGCTGGGCATCTACATGGGCGGCGACGAAGCCACCTGCGAGGCCATGCGCCCCATCCTCGCTTACATGGGCGAGAACATCATCCGGATGGGCGATAACGGCAAGGGCCTGGTCATGAAGATCTGCCACAACGCACTGGTCACGCAGATCCAGAACGGCGTCAACGAGACCCTTTCCCTGGCACAGCTCAACGGTATTTCGGTGGAAGACTATGCAACGGCCATCTCCTACGGCGGCGGCCAGAACTTCTATCTGGACGGCCAGTGGCAGAAGCTGCGGGATGAGGACTATACCACCGCGTTCTCTCTGGCCAACGCCGCCAAGGATGTGGGCATCTGCATGAACCTGGCGAAAGAGTGCGGCCTGGACATGCCCGGTGAGGCAAACGTCAAGAAAGTTTACGACAAAGGGCATGGAAGCCGGAATGGGCGGCGACGACGACTGGCGCTCGACCTTTAAACTGGTCCGGGGCCACTGATAAAAGGGAGTGCAGTGATGGAAAATCGGTTAGAGCATCTGAATCAGGTCAACGATGTCCCGGTGCACAGCGTGCTGGATCCGGAATTCGCCTCCTATGGCCGGGTGGTCACGGGCTATGATTTCAGTGAGATGATCGCCTACATGGAGCAGAACACCCCTATCCCGGAAAATGGCAACATCTACGTTGCCAGCGTGTCCGAGATGGAAGCCCTGGCCGTGAGTGCCGAGGTGCAGAAAAAATTCTACGGCGACATGCCCATTGAAGTGGGCTATTGCAATGGCCGCAATACCACCTGGAACGGCTTTGAGTATCACAAAGGGCAGCGAGATCAATGTGGCTGTCACGGATTTCATGCTGATTTTGGGCCATGTGTGGCAGATCGAGGACAACACCTACCGGTTTGAGAACGCAAAAGTCTTCTTTGTGCCCAAGGGCACGGCGGTGGAGATGTACCAGACCACGCTGCACCTCTCGCCCTGCCGGGTCTGCGATGCAGGCTTCAAGGGTGTGGTCATCCTGCCGCGGGGCACGAACACCCCGCTGGACGAGAAGACCCCTAACGGCGACCCGGAGAGCAAGCTGCTGCTCCAGCGAAACAAGTGGGTCATTGCACACCCGGAGCGGGAGCCGCTCATCAAGCAGGGCGCTTACCCCGGCCTGCTGGGCGAGAACAAGGAGCTCCACTATTAAAGGGCCAAATGGCTGAGAAAGGGCAACCATGGAGATCATTTGCAAAGACCGGGTCTTTACCCTGAAAAACGGCGGCGATGTGCTGCTGCATACCGACGCCAACACCCCGATGGTTTATGTCGGCTACGGCGAAGAGCGTGTGGAGATGTACCGTGGCAACTTCAAGCTGGAAGATCACCTGCTGGAGCGCCGCCCCCTGACCCTGACTTCTGCCCGTGTGACAGAGCAGGGGAATAGAGCTGGATCTTGAGGGCCAGCTCAAGCTGCTGGTCACCGAGAAAGAGGGGCGCTGTCACCCTGACGGTGGCGGAAAAAGCTGAGGGAATCAACCGCTTTTGGCTGCATGTGGAAGCGGCCGAGGACGAGCATGTCTACGGCTGCGGCGAGCAGATGAGTTACTTTTTGATCTGCGGGGCCGCCACTTCCCGCTGTGGTCCAGCGAGCCGGGTGTTGGCCGCGACAAAACGACCTACGTTACCTGGCGCAGCGACGTGGAAAACGGCGGTGCGGGCGGTGATTATTACAACACCAATTACCCGCAGCCGACCTACGTTTCCAGCCGCCATTATTACCTCCACATGGATACCACGGCTTACGGGGATTTCGATTTCCGCAACCCGCGCTACCATGAGCTGCAGTGCTGGAACGTGCCGGGCTTTATCCGCATCGAAGCTGCCCCCACATTCGTGGAGCTGCTGGAAAAGCTGACCGCGTTCCTGGGCCGCCAGCCGGAGCTGCCGGAGTGGATCTACAACGGCCTCATCATCGGTGCCCAGGGCGGCAACGAGCGCAGCTTTGGCATCGTGGACAAGAGCCTGGAGCACGGCATCAAGGTCTCCGGCCTGTGGTGCCAGGACACAACTGGTGCGGCAAGCGGGTGACGAGCTTTGGCAAGCGCCTCCAGTGGGATTGGCAGTACCATAAGGAGATGTACTCCGACCTGCCCAAACACATAGAGGAGCTGCACGGCCGGGGCATCAAGTTCCTGGGTTACGTCAACCCCTACCTCGTCAACGATGGCGAGCTCTACGCCGAGGGCAAAAAGCGGGGCGTCTTCGCCAAAAAGGCGGATGGTTCCGATTACCTGGTGGATTTCGGCGAGTTCTACTGCGACGGGGTGGATTTCACCAACCCCGAGGCCTACAACTGGTTCAAGGATGAGGTCATCAAAAAGTACACGCTGGACATTGGCATCGACGGCTGGATGGCAGACTTTGGCGAGTATCTCCCCACCGACGATCTGGTGCTGGCAAACGGCGTCAGCCCGATGATCGAGCACAACCACTGGCCGGTGCTGTGGGCAAATGTAACTACGACGCCGTCAAAGAGAGCGGCAAGCTGGGGCAGGTGGTCTACTTCATTGAGAGCCGGTGGCACGGGCAGCCAGAAATACTGTACGCTCCTGTGGGCCGGCGACCAGAGCGTGGATTTCAGCCGCCACGACGGCCTGTGCACCGTCATCTGCGCGGCACTGAGCTCCGGCATGGTCGGCTGCGGCCTCAACCACTGCGACATCGGCGGCTACACCTCGCTGTTTGACAACTGCCGCACCAAGGAGGTCTTCCTCCGGTGGGCGGAGATGGCAGCCTTTATGCCCGTGATGCGCACCCACGAAGGCAACCGCCCCCGACACCAATTTCCAGTATTACGACGATGACGACTGCATGAAGCAGCTGGCACGTCTGGTGGATATCTACACCATGCTGGCACCCTACACCAAAACGCTGGTGGCTGAAAACGCCGCCAAAGGGCACCCCGGTCATGCGGCCCTCTTCCTCCAGTACGAGGACGACCCCCGCGGCTATACCGAGCAGTTCGAGTACCTCTACGGTCCGGACCTGCTGGTGGCTCCGGTGTGGCAAGAGCGGCAAGACGGAGTGGGAGGTCTACCTGCCCAGCGACGAGTGGACCCATCTGTGGACGGGCGAACACTACGCCAAAGGGAACCCACACCGTTCCGGCGGAACTGGGCGATACCCCGGTGTTCTGCCGCAAAGGGTTCCCAGTGGGCGGAGCTGTTTGACAGCATCCGTGCAAAGTACGGGAAGTAAGCTATGCGGAATCAGATCCTGTTTTACATCGTTATTCTGCTGACGAACATCATCCACGGCATCACGGGCTTCGCGGGCACCATCTTAGCCATGCCGCCAAGCCTGATGCTGGTGGGCTACGACATCGCAAAGCCAATTTTAAATGTGCTGGCCATCTTCTCCGGCGTGTATGTTTTTGTGGGCAACTACAAAAGATCGCCTGGAAAGAGCTGGCCAAGATCGTGGTGGTCATGGCACTGGGCATCTTTGGTGCCGTGTTCATCAAAGGGCTGTTCGTTGGCAAAAGAGCACCTGCTCTACAAACTGCTGGGCCTGCTGGTCATCGGGCTTTCGGTACAGGGCTTTTACAAGCTCGTGCACAAGCCGGACGCCAAAACAGAACCGCCCGCGGAGGAGCAGGGAAGCAAAGGCAATGCCGGCACCTATGCACTGCTGGTGCTGGCCGGTATCATCCACGGGCTGTTCGTCAGCGGCGGCCCGCTGCTCACCGGTTACATGACCAAGCGCATCAAAGACAAAACCGTCTTCCGCGCTACCATTTCCACAGTGTGGGTCTTCCTCAACACCCTCGTCTTCCTGGAAGATGTCCAGGCGGGGCTGTGGGTGCCCTCCACGGTGAAAATGCTGGCCATCTCGGTGCCGTTCCTGCTGGCGGGCATGTTCATCGGCAGCAAGCTGGTGGCCCGCATGAGCCAGCTGGTCTTTATGAAGCTGACCTACATTCTGTTGTTCATTTCGGGGCTTTCGCTTCTGGTGAAGTGACCCCCGTGAAAAGCGCAAATCGAACATCTACAAACAAGAAAAAGAGAAATGTGAAGGAGAACACTACTATGAAACGTCGTGAATTTCTGTCCATGAGCGCTGTTCTGGCTGCTTCCGGTATCCTGGCAGGCTGTGCCGCTTCCAATGCAGGCAGCACCAGCACCGCAGCTTCCACGGCTGGCTCTACCGCAGCTTCCGAGGGCCCAGCAACGGCGGCGAGACCATTAAGATCATCTGCCCCTACGGCGTCGGCGGCACTGCGGATATCGTGGCCCGCAAATATGGACAGGTGGCAAACCAGACCCAGAAGAAGTACAACTTCATCGTGGAGAACATGACCGGCGGCGACGGTTTCGCCCGCAGCCACCTACTTTGCTGATGACAGTACCTCCGTGGCAAAAGAGCTGCTGGTCTTTGGCTATGGCGTCTGCTACCGCCATGATCTGGGCAAAGAGTTCGGCACCGAGGAAGTGGATTTTGACCGTGATGCCATGTATCCCATCGGCACCATTGATGACCGTACCTGGATCGTGTACACCACGCCCGACCAGACGCTGGCTTCCATTCTGGAAAAGGCCAAGAACGGCGGCATCAAGATGTCCGGCGGCAACCCCCTGTCTGACTGCCATCTGTCCTGGGGTTCCCTGATCGCCATGGAGGGCGGCAAGGTATCCGTGGTTCCCTACGACGGCGGTGCAAACCAGAAAAAGGGCCTGACCGACGGCGAGGTCGATGTCTTCGTCGGCACCACCCAGGCTGCCAAGGACGAGGTCGAGGCTGGTACCCTGATCCCCCATTCTGGCCATGAACGACCGCGCGTTCGAGGGCTTCGTCACTCCGTCCGGACCCATTACCGTCCCCCACCTGTGCAGGCGATTCCAAGGCTCCGGAACTGAACCCGGCCAACGATTATGAGTCCTGCATCCTGCCCGCGGGCGGCGTGCTGGCAGCCACAAAAGGGGCGCCGACCAGGCATTCATCGACGAGATGATTGAGATCACCAAGGATGTCTGGAATGAACCTGAGTTCAATGAGTGGATCGCCTTCCATCCTGCTGAACCGCTTTGAAGTTTATGGCGACGAGGCAGAGGCCTTTATCAATGAGGCTTGCGAGAAGTCCATCAACGCTTACAAGAATCTGAGCGGTCAGGCCTAAACCTGAAGCATAGAAACAAGTGCCGCATCGGTCACGTTTCGCATGAACCTTGTGCTGACGGGCTGCCGGTGCAGCTCGTCGGCACTTTTTAATTGGCAAAAGAAACTTAGGAAACCGATGTCGGTTTACCGTACGAAAGGAGAACGAATTTCGATGAAGAAATTCAAGATCAAGACCAATCTGGTCTCGGGCGTTATTATGGGAGTGGCCGCACTGCTCCTCATTATCCTGCTGCCCAGTCAGGTCCGCGTGCCGGCCTTTGATTCCGGTGCCCCCAGTCCCCGCATCATCCCCGGGATCTGCCTGGCGATTATGCTGGTTTCGTCCATCGCCCTCATCATCCAGAGCCTTGTCCTCAAGCAGGAAAAGATCGTGGAATTCGACTGGGCAAAAGAAAAGCCCGCCATCCTCCTCATTCTTGGCATGTGCGTGTATATCGGCCTGATGCTCTGCATTGGCTATGTGCTGGCGTCTCTGATCGTTTTCCGCTGGCGCTGTTCTACGTGGGCGAGCGCAAGCCCGGCCCCTACATCGTGGTTCTGGTTTCGGCCTTTGCCATCTTCCTGCTGTTCAAGAACGTCTTTAACATTTCGCTGCCCGCTCTGGGCCTGTTGGGAGGATCATCTGATGTCGGATTTTGCATTGATTTCGCAGGCTATCCCGCAGGTGTTCACCCTGTATAACATGATGCTCATCTTCGGCGGCCTGATCCTGGGCATGGTCATTGGCTGTGTCCCCCGCCTGAGCGTTACCCTGGGTATCATCCTGATGCTGCCCCTGACCTATACGTTCGATGACCCGGCTTCCGCCATCATCCTGCTACTGGCCGTTTACGTCGGCGGCATGTACGGCGGCTCGATTTCCGCCATTACCCTCAACACCCCGGGCACCAACTCCGCCATCGCCACCACGTTCGATGGCTACCCGCTGGCCAAAAAAGGGCAAGGTGAAAAAGGCACTGGATACCTCGCTGTTCGCTTCCGTGTTCGGCGGCCTGTTCTCGGCAGTGTTGCTGCTGCTCTGCGCTTCCCTCATCACCAAGCTGGTGGCGAACTTCACCTCCGTGGAATACTTCTCTCTGGGCATCATGGGCATCAGCCTGATCGCCGGTGTCTCCGGCAGCAGCCTGCCCAAGAGCCTCATCTCCGGCATGATCGGCCTGCTGATGGCCTGCGTGGGCATGGACGCCGTCACCGGCGTCACCCGCTTCTCCTTTGGTTCTGCAACTCTGAAATACGGCATCGACATGCTGCCCGCCATGATCGCCCTCATCGCGCTGACCCAGGTGGTGCAGAAACTGCGTGACTTCAAAGTTTCCGGCGGCAAGCTGGATGACGCCCGCAAGATCGACAAGCAGGGCATCACCAAGAAAGAGATGATCAGCATGCATCCTGCCCGCCTGCCTGCGTTCTTCCGCAATCGCAAAGTGTTCTGGGCGCAATGCCCGGTGTCGGCGGCGGTGTGGCACAGTTCCTCTGCTACAACGAAGTCCGCCGCACTTCCAAGCACCCCGAAGAGTTCGGCAAAGGCTGCCTGGAGGGCATCGCTGCCGCCGAATCTTCCAACAACGCGGTCGTTGGTTCCGCTATGATCCCTCTGCTGACGCTGGGCATCCCCGGTGATGGCGTTACCGCTCTGCTGCTGGGCGCGTTCGTGCTCCACGGCATCCAGCCCGGCCCCCCACCATGTTCACCAAGCAGGGCGTTATGGCCTATACCATTATCATCGGCTGCCTGGTCGCTAACATCCTGCTGGCTCCCTTTGGCCTTGGCATGACCCGTCTGGTGGCTAAGATCGTGCAGGTGCGCTACACCTATCTGGCTCCTGTCATCATCATGTTCTGCTTTGCAGGTGCATTTGCAGCCACCGGCAACACCAAAGAGCTGATCATCTGCGCAGGCATCCTGATCTTCAGCTACATCCTGACGGTTCTGGACATTGATAACACCCCGCTGATGCTGGGCATGATCCTGGAAGACATCATGGAGCAGAACTTTGTCACCGCTTCCATGAGTTATGAACGCAACTACAGCATTTTCATTACCCGACCCATCTCCGCAGTCATCCTCATCATCACCGTGGTGCTGCTGGTCTCCATGATCCGCGTCAACCGCCGTGTTGCCAAGCTGAACGAGCAGCAGGAAGCCGAAATGGCCGCTGCTCATGCGGAAAACGACTGATAAAATTTGATTTTTCTTCTTTCTTTCTCTCCTTCATGTCTGCGGGGCTGGGGTGTGCCCGGCCCCGCATTTTTTGAGGGGAGGCGGCAAAGAAATAAAACCAGAAATTAAGAGAGTAATAAAAGGAGTAATTGATTATGGGATTCCAAGTAGCTTATGTGCCCATTGGTGTTGGTACGTTCCATCTGGAGAGCGCACAGGATCAGTTTGAAAAAATCCATTGCCATGCTCAAGGGCCTGAATGCAGACTGCACCGTGCCCGAGAAAATGCTGCTGACCATCAACGATCTGGACGCATACCTCGATACCCTCAACCCCGACCTCATCGTGCTGCAGAACATCACCTTTGCCAACGCCGCTTACGCCAGCGAGGTGCTCAAGCGCTTTGCCTGCCCCATTGTGCTGTGGACCCCTGCGGGAGCCGGTCATCGACGGTACCCGCCTGCGCCTCAACAGCCTGACGGGCGCTTACTCCGCCGGCAACGCCATCACGGCGTTCCGGGGCGAGGGCAAGTTTGAGTATATCTTTGGTGCCCCCGGCGAGGCTGAAGTGGAGCGGGAAGTGGGCGCTGCCATCCGTGCCGCCAAGGTCAAGTACGACCTGCGCCGCCTCAAGATGATCTCCATTGGCCACACGCCCCAGGGCTTCGGCTTTGGCCGCGCGCTGGACGCTGAGATGATGAGCACCTTTGGCACCACGCTGGATTCCATCGAGGCCCGTGAGCTCATCAACAAGGCCAAGGGTTACACCGAGGAGGAGCTGGCCGACGAGCTGGCTGAGGCCCGCAAGACCATTGTCGGCCTGGAGGCCATCCCGGAAAACAACGTGGTCAACTTTGCCCGCCTCTATAAGGCTTATAAGAGCTATGTGGGCGAGAACCACATCGGGGCCCTCTGCTCCCGCTGCTGGCCGGATTTCTTCACCGAGTTTGGTACCCCCGTGTGCAGCGTGCTCTCCTGCTCAACGCCAACGGCGTTTCCGCCAGCTGCGAGTCCGACGCTTACGGTGCCCCTCTCCATGTTCATTGGCAGCGACCTGACCAGCCGTTCCTGCTTCTTTGGCGACCCCGTCTCCATGAACGAGAAAGAGGGGACCATCACGTTCTGGCACTGCGGCATGGCTGCCTGTGACCTGGCCCGCAAGGATACCGGCGCGCAGGTGGGCGTCCACCCCAACCGCAAGATCGGCCCCGTGATGGACTTTGGCTGTGAGGCCTGTGAGCATGTCACCATCTTCCGTGTGGGCCGCAAGCCGGACGGCAGTTTCCGCTTCTTCATCGCGGAGGGTTCCGCACTGGACAAGCCCAAGCAGTTCAACGGCACCTCCGTGGTCGTCAAGACCGTGGAAAGCGCCAAGGATGTCGTCTATGGCACCGTCAAGGGCGGTTGGGAACCCCACTTTGTGGTGGTGTACGGCCAGGTGGCCAACGAGCTGGAAAAGCTGGGCAACATGCTGGGCGTGGAAGTCTGCAAATTCTGAAATCCTAAAACAGAAAACAATCGCCTTGAAATAAGCAACTTTCTCTTGCTACTATGAAAAACACGGAGTATACTTGATTTAAGTAAATTTAAGCAACTGAGAATGCTTGATTTAAGTAAATTTAAGCAACTGAGAATGCTTGATTTAAGTAAATTTAAGGAACGGAGAATGCTTGCCAGATATACAGGGAAAGAGGTGTGGAGATGGCATACAGCGGCCTGAACCTCGGAAAACGTCAAAAACCAGAACCGCAGCTCCATTTTTAAAGCTGCTGAACGACCACGGCCCCATGCCGCGCAAGGATCTTTCGGCCCGGCTGGGCCTGACCCCGGCCAGCCTGACTACCCTGTGCGGGAGAGCTGCTGGCCCAGAACATTCTGTTTGAGCTGGGCGAGGTACAGCAGGAGGATAAACGCGCCGGGCGGCGCAAGATCCTTCTGGGCATCAATTACGCCTACCGCCATGTCCTCTCCATCAGCATCGAGGCCCCCGCCACCAGTGTCACCCTGTGTGACCTGCGGGGAGAGCACTGCATCACTCGCCGCATCCCCACGGATACCAGCGTGGAGCCGGAGCTGTTTTTTAAAGCGGGTGGCCAATGTGGGCAAAGCCCTGCTCTGGGAAAACAGCATCGGCAGGGAAGAGCTTCTGGGGGCGGGCGTCTCGGTGCCCGGCCCGGTGGATCGGGAAAAGGGCGTCAGCACCCACGCTTACCGCGTCTGGGATCAGCCCGTGCAGGTAACTGCCCCGCTGGCTGAGGCGCTGGAGTGTACCGTGCTGCTGGAAAACAACGTCAAGGCCTTTGCCCAGGCCGAGCTGATTTATGGCCTGGGGCGGACGGAGGAAAACCTGCTGCTGCTCAAATGGGGCCCCGGCGTGGGCTCCGCCATCATTGCGCAGGGCCGTATCTATGAGAGCCGGATGTACAAATCGGCGGAGATCGGCCATGTGCGGGTGGAAAAAAAGAACGGCAGGCTCTGCCGCTGCGGGCGGCACGGCTGCCTGGAAACGCGGGTGGCCAGCCACCCCATTGCCCGCCATCTGCGGCAGGTGTGCAGCCCGGAGACGACCCCGCTGCTGTGGGCTGCCGTGGGCGGCAAGCCCGAGAACATTACCGTGCACAATCTGGACACCCTCGCCGCGCTGGACGAACCGGCCATGTGGGAGGCGCTGGATGCGGACATTGAGGTGCTGGCCGATGTGGTGGGCAGCTGCCTGACCATGTTCACGCCGGATCATCTGATCCTGTACGGGTATATGTTCAAGCTGCCGCACTTCCGGGAAAAATTCCTCGCCGCCTGTAAGCGGTACGACCCCGCCTACGACGAAAATTATATCCGTGTCTCAGAACTGGCTGAAAAGCTGGAATACATCGGGCCGCTGGCGGTTGTGACCAACGAGCTGTTTTATCAGGGCTGAAAATTTTATCAGGCAAACAGGCAAAAAGCGTGCTGTGGAGCAAGAGAGCGCAAGGGCTTTGCAAAGTTCTGGGCGGCGCTTGCCCCACAGCTTTTATTTTTACCAGAAAGGAGAGTTTCCCCATGTCATACATCATGGCACTGGATGCAGGAACCACTTCCAACCGCTGCATCCTGTTCAACCAAGCGGGCGAGATGTGCAGCGTCGCGCAAAAGGAGTTCACCCAGTATTTCCCCAAACCCGGCTGGGTGGAGCATGACGCCAACGAGATCTGGACGACCCAGCTCGGCGTGGCGCTGTCGGCCATGAACGAGGTCGGCGCGTCGGCGGAGGACATCGCCGCCATCGGCATCACGAACCAGCGCGAGACGACCATCGTCTGGGACCGTGACACCGGCGAGCCGGTCTACCACGCCATTGTCTGGCAGTGCCGCCGCACAAGCGAGTACTGCGACGAGCTGAAGGCCCGCGGCCTGACCGACCTGATCCGGCAAAAGACCGGGCTGGTCATCGACGCCTACTTCTCGGCCACAAAGCTCAAGTGGATCTTGGACAACGTGCCCGGCGTGCGTGCGCGTGCCGAGCGCGGCGACCTGCTGTTCGGCACGGTGGAGACGTGGCTCATCTGGAAGCTGACCTGCGGCAAGATCCACGTGACCGACTACTCCAACGCCAGCCGGACGATGATGTTCAACATCCACACACTGGACTGGGACGACGAGATACTGAAAATTCTCGATATACCGCGCTGTATGCTGCCGCGTCCCGTGCCCAACAGCGAGTTCTACGAGTACGCCGACCCGATGCACTTCGGCGGCGAGATCAAGATCGCGGGGGCGGCGGGCGACCAGCAGGCCGCGCTGTTCGGCCAGACCTGCTTTACCAGGGGCGAGGCCAAGAGCACCTTCGGCACGGGCGGCTTTCTGCTGATGAACACCGGTGAGAAGCCGGTATTCTCCCAAAACGGGCTGGTCACCACCGTGGCGTGGGGGCTGGACGGAAGGGTAAATTACGCGCTGGAAGGTTCGATTTTTGTGGCGGGCGCAGCCATCCAGTGGCTGCGGGACGAGCTGCATCTGCTGGAGGACGCCCGCGACAGCGAGTACATGGCGCAGAAAGTCAGGGACACGAACGGCTGCTACGTCGTGCCGGCGTTCACCGGTCTGGGTGCGCCGCACTGGGACCAGTACGCCCGCGGCACCATCGTGGGCCTGACCCGGGGCGTCAACAAGAACCACATCATCCGCGCGACGCTGGACAGCCTGTGCTACCAGATCAACGATGTGCTGGCCGCCATGCAGGCGGATTCCGGCATTGATCTGACGGCGCTCAAGGTGGACGGCGGCGCGTGGGCGAACAATTACTTCCTGCAGACGATGGCGGACATCAGCAATGTGCCGGTGCAGCGCCCCTCCTGCGTGGAGACCACGGCATTGGGTGCCGCCTATCTGGCAGGCCTGGCGGTGGGGTACTGGAAATCCACCGACGATGTGCTGCAGAACTGGTCGGTGGATCGCACCTTTACGCCCAACATCACCCCGGAGGAGCGCAAAAAGCGGGTCAAGGGCTGGAACAAGGCGGTCCGCTGCGCCTATCACTGGGCCAGGGACGAAGAGGACGAGTGACATGGACCGTGCAGAAGACGGACGCCTCCGGTTTTTCTCGGAGCTGTCGGAGCACCAGATCTCAGCCGATGAGTTTTTCAACGTGGTCCTGCTGGACTCGCTGGCCCGGAATTTCGGGCTGCAAAATGTGCTCATCTCCTACTTTGATCCGCAGGGCAATTTCCTCTCCTGGACCCACCGCAACGGGGTGCTGGCCGATTGCGAGGAGCACCCTTACCGCCGCTGCCAGCCGGCCGACGTGGTGCGCCAGACGCTGTACCGGGAGGCCGTGCAGGATAAACTGACCTACAACAACGTCACGCCCCGGCTCTACCACTCCACCAAACTCATCCCGCCGGAGGATTATGAGCAGAGCAGCTATGTGCGTTTTCTCGAAGAAAATTTCGGAGCCCGCTACAGCGTGACCATGGCATTTGGCATCAACGCGTATATTCAGGTGGCGTTTTTCAAGAGCCGGGAAGAGGGCGATTTCACGCCCGAGGAGCTGAGCCAGCTGGAACAGATTTACGTTTACATCGCCAACGATTACAAAACTTCAAGAAATACGAGCAGGCCAAGATCATCTCCAACATCCAGAGCGAGATCATCCTCTCGGGGAAAAAGCCTATCTCGTTACGGATGATTTTATGCACATCATGAGCTGCAACTACGCGGCAAAGGTCTGCCTGGATGATATATTATCCTGGGCGGGGCTGCCGATGGGTTGATGGAAGCAGGCCCCTGCAGCTGGCTCCCGTTTTTGCTGGGCAGTGAGCTGGGCCACGCCGAAAACCGGGTGCAGACCCGGGTCATCCGGGATTATATTTTCAAAATTTACACCTACGACCAGCGCTATTCCAACGGCATTGTGGACCGTTACCACTGGATCACCATTGCCCGGGCGGAGCAGCCTGCGGCAGCTGGCAAAAACAGCGAGGCCCTGCCCGCGGGCACCGGCCAGCCCCCTGACCAAAGCAGAGCTGCGGGTGGCCCGCCTGCTGGCCAAGGGCCTGACCTATCAGGCGGTGGCGGATAAGCTGGTGGTGAGCTACCACACCGTGAAGAAACATGTGCAGAATATCTACCTCAAGTGCGGGGTGAACTCCCGGTTCCAGCTCTACCGCTGGATGGAGCAGAACGATCCGAAAAAAGTGACTCCTGAGACAGAAAAAGAATATCTCCCGTAAAATGCTGGGTGGAGCGCGCCGGAAACGGCTGATCTGCCCGGCATTTTTGTGCCGTAAAAATAGGGAATGTTCCCTATATAAAATCAGCCTGTTGTCCACTGTTTCTGAGAGGCGGCATCTGTTAGAATCAAGCCAGAAACGATCAGAGAAATAAACTGGGGAAAGGAGGCGGGCAATGTGACGGAAACGGGCATCGTGTTCAACGTCCAGCGTTTTACCATTCACGACGGCCCCGGATGCGGACGGAGTTCTTTTTCAAGGGCTGCCCGCTGCGGTGCCAGTGGTGCGCCAACCCCGAAAGCTGGGCCCCGCAGCCCCAGGTGGGGTTTACCGGACCAAGTGCATCGGCCGCAAAGTCTGCGGCGGGTGTGAGGACAGCTGCCCGGAGGGAGACATCTTCCGCTTTACGGCGGGCAAGCTGGCGGGCATTGACCGGACAAAATGCACGGACTGCCTGGCCTGCTACGAGGAATGCCCCCTCCGACGCGCTCAAGCAGTGGGGCAGGCAGATGATGACGGTGGAGGAGTGCATGGAACTCATCCGCCGGGATCAAGGCTACTATGAGCGCTCGGGCGGCGGCGTGACCGTCTCGGGCGGGGACCCGCTGGTCCAGAGCGATTTTGTGGAGGCCCTCTTCCGCGCCTGCAAGGCGGAGGGCTACCACACCTGTTGCGAGTCCACGTTCTGTGCCAACTGGTCGGAGGTGGAAAAGGTTCTGCCCTATACCGACCTCATCATCTCGGACCTCAAGCTGATGGATTCTGCCCTCCACCGCCAGTATACCGGGGTGGGCAACGAGCTCATTCTGCAAAAACCTCCGCCGCCTGGCACAGGAGGGGCGGGAGCTCATCCTCCGCATCCCGGTCATCCCGGGGGTCAACGATGGGCGGCAGAACATCGAGGCCAGCGCGGATTTCATCCTCAGACAGCTGGGCGGGCAGGTGCGAACCCTGCAGCTTTTTTGAGTTTTATGCGGCTGGGCGAGGAAAATACAAATCACTGGGGATCCCGTACCAGATGGAAGCCGTGCGCCTGCAGCGCCGGGCGTTCCAACGGCGGGTAGAAGAAATTGCAAGGTATTTCAACAGCCGGGGCATCCACTGCCTCGTGGGCACCAAGGAAAAAGAAGAGAGTCAACCGGAATAAATCATCACACCAAGGAGGAACATCCATGGCAACTGTCCACACCACCGCACGCGGCACCGAGCCGTACGATAAAGTTTACTGCCTGGGCTATCAGGTCCACCACGAGGACTGGTCGCCCTACCCCCGCATCAACAAGCTGCGCCAGACTTTTCTGGACCGTGGTTATGATGTGGATGTAGAGCGCCTGCGCCTCGTCACCGAGAGCTATCAGCAGCACGAGCACCTGCCCGAAAAGCTCAAAGTGGCCTATGCCTTTGAGAATGTGCTGCTGCACTGCGGCATTGAAATTTACGACGATGACCTCATTGTGGGCGAGATCGCTTCGCCCGTCAAATCCGCGCCCATCTACCCGGAATTTTCCGTCAACTGGATCCTGGACGAGGTGCGGAACCACCCCTTTGAGGAGCGGGAGCACGACCAGTTCTATATCCGCAACGAGAAAGAAAAAAGCAGGAGATTTTAGACCTGTGCAGCTGGTGGAAAGGCCGCACGCTGGACGATTACATCAACGTCCGGCTGGACGATGACCAGCTCAAGGGCTCCGAGGCGGGCAAGAAGATCTACCAGACCAACCTCTATCACTATGCGGGTACCGGCCACCTGGCCGTGGATTACGCCCGCCTGATGCGGCTGGGCTTTGACGGACTGTTGGAGCGGGCCAAACAGAAGCTGGCCGCGCTGGATATGCACGACCCCGAGTTCTGCACCAAGCGGGAATTCTATCAGGCGGTCATCATCATGCACAGCGCCGTGAAGAAGTACATTGAGCGGTATGCCGTGCTGGCCGAGGAAATGGCCGCCAAGGAGCCGAACGCCAAGCGGAAAGCAGAGCTGGAGTAGATCGCCGTCAACTGCCATGCCGTGGCAGGCGGCACGCCCAAGACATTCTGGCAGGCGCTGCAGCTGTTCCACTTTGCCACCATGCTCATCTGCGTGGAGTCCAACGGCCACTCCATCTCCTATGGCCGGATGGACCAGTGGCTTTACCCCTACTACGAAGCTGACAAGAGCATCTCCAAAGACTTTGCGCTGGAGCTGCTGGAAGTGGAGTACGTCAAGCTCAACAACCCCACCAAGCTCAAAGACCGGGGCAGCATGGCCCTGCGCAATGGCCGCGGCTTTGGCGGCGAGAGCCTGACCATTGGCGGTGTGAAGCGGGACGGCACCGATGCCACCAACGACCTGACCATGCTGATGCTGGAAGCTTCCGCCCACACCCGGATGATGAACCCCTGGGTTTGCGTCCGGATGCATGAGGGCACCCCCGAAGAGCTGCGCATCAAAGCCGTGGAGTGCATCCGGGCGGGCTATGGCCACCCCAAGCTCTTCAACGATGGCCCGGCCATCAAAGGCATGATGCGCAAAGGGGATGACGCTGGAAGAAGCCCGGGATTACTGCGTGGTGGGCTGCGTGGAGATTAGCCTGCCCGGCAAGGAGTATGGCTGGCACGATGCCGCCTATGTCAACACCGCCAAGATGATGGAGATGGTGCTCAACGGCGGCCGCTGCATCGACTGCGGCCCCCACTGCCCCCTGCTGGAGCCAGTGCGGCGCGCTGGGCAAGCATCTGGGCCCCGACACGGGCAGCCTGGACCGCTACGCCAGCTTTGAGGAAGTCAAACAGAGCGTGGACACCCAGTTTGAGTACTGGACCAACCAGATGTGCTCCAGCCTCTGCGTCATCGAGAACGCCCACCGTGCCCTCAAACCGCTGCCCCTATGTCTCAGCTCTGTTTGAGGACTGCATGGAGTCCGGCCACGACCTGACCGAGGGCGGTGCCAAGTACAACGGCATCGGCCCCCAGGCCAGCGGCATGGCCACCTGTGCGGACTCCTTGGCCGCCATCAAGCAGCTGGTCTTTGACGAGAAACGCTGCACGGGTGCCGAGCTGCTGGAAGCCGTCAAGCACAACTGGAAAGGCTACGAGAAGCTGTATGCCCTCGTCAACAGCTCCAAAGTGCACCACTACGGCAATGATGACGATTACGCCGACGAGCTGTTCAAGTTCATGTTTGAGACGTACTGCAAGCACATTGCGGGCCGCAAGACGCCGCGGCGGCATCTTCAGCCCCGGTGTCTACTCCGTCAACGCCAACGTTGCCATGGGCCTGAACACCAATGCCTCGGTGGACGGCCGCAAGGCAGGGGAGGCCATCTCCGATAATATGGGCCCGGTCCACACGGATTTTGGCTCCCACGATATCAACGGCCCCACGGCCATCGTCAACTCGCTGACCAAAGTGGATCACAGTCTCGCCACCAATGGCACCCTGATGAATCTCCGCTTCCCGCAGGAAGCTGTGGCGGGCATTGAGGGCCGGGACAATCTGGCAAGCTTTATTGAGGAGTATATCCACAAGGGGCGCCATGCATGTCCAGTTCAACATCATGAGCGCCGCCACCATGCGGGCCGCCCAGAAAAAGCCCGAGGATTACAAGGACATGCTGGTCCGCGTGGCAGGTTACAGCGCCTACTTTGTGGAGCTGGGCAAGCCCCTGCAGAAAGACCTGATCCAGAGAACCGAACTCCATTTTTAACGGGTAACGATAGAAAGGAAGAGCAGCCATGAAAGACTTCAACTTCAAAAATTCCGCAGAACATCCAGTTTGGCATGGGCAGCCTGAAAAAGCTGCCGGAGATCCTGGCCGAGAACCACTCTGACAACATCCTTCTGGTGTCGGACCGCGGGCTGGAAAAGATCGGTGTCGTCAAAAAGTACAGGAGATCATTGAGGCGGCCGGCCTCAAGTGCACCAGTTATCTGGACGTGGTGCCCAACCCCACCGTGGCTGTGGTCAATGAGGCAACGGCCCTGTACAAGGAGTGTGGTGCTACCAGCATCGTGGCCCTGGGCGGCGGCAGGCTCCATGGATGTGGGCAAAGCCGTGGGTGTGCTGGTCAACTATGGCGGCAAGATCACCGATTACGAGGGGGCAACCACAAGGTGCCCGGCCCCATCGTGCCCATGATCGCCATTCCAACCACGGCAGGTACCGGCAGTGAGGTGACCGCCTCTGCCGTCATCACGGACACGGGCGCAACTACAAGCTCTCGGTCTTCAGCTATGAGATCCTGCCCAAGTACGCCGTGCTGGACCCGGAGCTCATCATGACGGCCCCGGCTTCCATCGCCGCTTCCTGCGGTGTGGATGCCCTCATCCACGCCATGTAGGCTTATGTTTCCCGCAACGCCACCCCGTTTTCCGATGCCATGGCGGAAAAGGCCATGGAGCTGATTGGCGGCAACCTGCGCCGCTTTGTGGCAAACCGCCAGGATGAAGAGGCGGCCTGCGCCATGATGCTGGGCTCCAACTTTGCGGGTATCTCCTTTGCCTGGGCCCGTCTGGGCAATGTCCACGCCATGAGCCACCCGGTGAGCGCCTACTTCAACGTGCCCCACGGTGTGGCAAACTCCATCCTGCTGCCCAATGTGGTGGAGTACAACGCTCTGGCCGACCATGGCCGCTATGAGGTCATCTACAACTACATCCGGGAGGGCAATGGCCCCATCGAAAACTTTACCCCGGATATGCTGGTGGAGGAGCTGCGCCATCTGAACGAACAACTGGGCATCCCGGCTACCCTGTCGGAAGTGGGCGTGACGGCGGATAAGATCCCCCGCCATGGCCGAGGACGCCATGAAGAGCGGCAACATTCCGCCAACCCCCCGCCAGAGCACGGTGAAGGACATCATCAAGCTGTACGAGAAGACCATGTAAAAGGAGGCGTTTCCCATGCAGGCAGTGCTTCGGAACGAATTCTTTACCCTGACGGTGGACACCCTTGGTGCGGAAGCTGTCAGCCTGAAAAACGCAGCCGGGGAGGAAGTGCTCTGGCAGGCTGACCCGGAGGTCTGGCCTCCCCGTCACGCGCCCATCCTCTTCCCCTGGACGGGGGAACTGCCCCAGAGCTCCTACTCTCACAAGGGCAAAACCTATCATGTGGTCAAGCAGGGCTTTGCCCGGGATGTGGAGCAACACATTGGTGCGGGTGGATGAGCACGAGATCGTCATGAAACTGCGGTCCAGCCCGGAGTTGAAAGAAGCGTGGTTCCCGTTTGAGTTTGTTTCTGACCAGCATGTTCCGGCTGGAGGGCAAGACCATCCACCATACCCTGACCGTGGAAAACCCTGGGCGGGAGGAACTGCGTTTTGGCATCGGCTTCCACCCGGCATTCAACATCCCATTTGACGATTGCCATACCACAGAGGACTATGAATTTCGGTTCGACCAGCCGGAGAGCCCCGTTATCATCGATGCGCGGCCCCATGGTCTGCTCAGCGGGCGGTGCTATTACAAGTGGAAGAATGCTGAAAAAGATCCAGCTGACAGATGAGTTGTTCTCCAACGACAGCTTCTGCATGGCAGGTCTGCACCAAAACGCTGGGATCTATGAAAAGATACCGGGCGGCACATCGTCTGCAATGTGGAGGGCTTCCCGTACAAACTGATCTGGGTGCCCTGGCAAAGCCCGTCCGCTTTGTCTGCATTGAACCGTGGCACTCTCTGCCCAGTGCAGAAAACGATCCCCAGGAGTGGAACGAGCGGGCAGCAGCCGTCTGCCTGGCACCCGGCAAGCGTTGGAGCACCACCCTTTCTACAACTGTGGAGCGATAAAGTTCCGACACAAAAGAAAACCCCGGACAGCAAGCGTTTGCCTGTTGTCCGGGGTTTTGCGCGTATCGGGAAGAGCGGTTTTACTCCGACCGCAGGGCCTTGACCGGGTTGCTCTTGGCGGCACCCATGGCCGGGATGAGGCCCGCCAGAATGGTGAGGAGGGTGGCCAGCACAATGAGGAACGCGGCGGCGTCCAGCGGCAGGATGGCCGTCAGGGTGTCACTGCCCGAGACCTGCCGGATGAGCATATTGCCCGGGATGAGCAGGATCTCGCTCAGCACGATGCCCATGATGCCCGAGCACAGGCCGATGATGAACGTCTCGGCGTTGAACACCTCGGAAACGTTCATCTTGGAAGCGCCAATGGCGCGCAGAATGCCGATCTCTTTCCGGCGTTCCAGCACGCTGATATAGGTGATGACGCCGATCATGATGGAGGAGACCACCAGCGAGATGGAGACGAATGCCACCAGCATACTGCTGATCATATTGATGATCTCCGTCACGGAGGTCATCAGGGTGCCCACCAGGTCGGTGTAGCGGATGGTCTTGTCTTCCAGACCCCTGTGCTTCCATGGAGGCGTTGTAGGCGTCCAGCTTTTTCAAGATCATGGCCTTGCTGTCGAAATCGTGGGGGTAAATTTTGATCTGGCTCGGGGAGGCAAGGTCTGCATAGCCAAAGGCGGAGAGGTTGCCCTCATAACTGGATTTGGAAGAGCGCAGCGTGGATTTCATCAGCTCCTGTGAGGTCGTCGGTGCTCATGTTGAGCTGGATGGCACTCTGGAACGTCTTGGTGTCGATCTTGATGGCGTTTTCCATCTGGCTGCCAAGCTGGGCCAGATTCTTTTCCAGCATCGTTTGCAGGTTCTGCTGGAACGACTGCATCAGCGGGCCCATGGCGGACTGGATGGAGGACTCCAGTGCGGCAGAGATCTGCGTCTGGAGCGCGTCGGTGATCTGGTCGGAGTAGCTTTCCAGTACAGTCTTCAGCACGCCGGAAACGGCCTCGGTCAGCTGGCCCTGAATGGCGTCGGTGTCCACCAGATCCGGCATGGATTCGGCCAGCAGCTGCTGGAACTGCTCCGACTTCAGGTAGGCGGAAAAACTCCACTTTTTAAAGTTGAGGATGCCGTTGCCGATGATATAGTTTTTGTATCCCTTGAACACTTTCTGCACAAAGGCCTGCAGGGCGTCCGGGGGGAGATGGAGAGGTCCAGCCCGGCAAAGGCCTCGCTCAGGTCAATGTCCGGCAGGTTCTCCATCCCGCCCAGGCTGTCGGCCAGAGCGTCCAGATCAAGCTTGAAATTGGATGCGTCCATGAGAGAGGAGAGGTCGAACGCCCCGCCGCTCAGGTCAAAAAGCACCGTCCAGATCAAAGTTCAGGGCGCTGGGATCAATGGAGAACGCGTGTTTGAGGGCGTCGGTATCCACAGAGAAGATCGTGGAAAGGTCCAGCGAATTGACCAGACCCCTTGGAATCGCCAAAGGGTTCCCCGGTCAGCACATTGGTGGTGGGGTCGGCCATCTGCTGCTGAACGATGGCGCTGGTCTTGGCCTCCTCGATGACATGCTGCGTCAGGGCAGCAGGGTAGGCGATGCCGGAGGAGAGCATGGCGGCGGAAGCATCCGCCTTGGGCTGAACGATGCCCACGATGGTCAGGTCTTCGCCGCCTGCCACCAGCTGCTTCATATAATCGCTGTCCTCGGATTTGTCTTTCCAGATGTTGTACGTCTCATCGTACTCGTAGCAGTCCGCGCCGCGCACCACCTTGAAATTCAGGCCAAGGAAATCCTCGTAGGAATAGGTGCGGAAATCCTGCGGCAGATCGACGTTCTGGTTCTGCGCAAACTGCTGGATCATCTTGTCCAGCTCGGCGCTGTCCCGCAGGCCCATGGCGTAAAGCACATAGTCAATGATACTTCCGTCCTTGCCCAGCACCGCCACGCACTCGTTGGCGGTCTCGGGCCAGCGGCCTACTTTTTGACATCGTACTGGGAGCTGTAGAGATCACTGCTCTCGGGCAGCTGGTAGAAGACGCTGGTGTCCATCATGCTGGACATGAGGCTGTTGGTGGAGGACGAAGAGCTGATGCCCAGTGCCGAGAGCGTGGAATCCGGGTTCACTTTGCGGATGCTGCCGTCCGCGTCCTGCCGGTAAATTTGAGGCGAAACATTATAGGAATACTCAATGGAAGTGGCGTCGTCCCGGATGGTGCACTCGTCGCTCTCGAGATATTTTTTTGAGAGAGGTCAGGTCGTTGGAACTGATGCCGGACACCATCTTGGTCACAAGTTGCTTGACCGGGATCTTTCCCTCTTCGGCTACGGTCATGGAGGTGTACTGGGTGCCCGTCAGGGTGGTGAACGCGTTGCTGGACGAGAGCAGGGGAGGTGATGTCCATGCCGCTGCTCAGAATTTGCAGCGGGTACTCGCTCAGGGTGGAGCGCTCCATGTCGGCGATGTAGGCATTGACGCCGGTGGACAGCGAGATGATGAGGGCAATGCCAATGATGCCGATGGAGCCTGCAAAGGCCGTGAGCAGGGTGCGGGCTTTTTGGTGCGCAGGTTGTTGAAGCTGAGAGCCAGCGAGGTCCAGCCAGCGACATGGAGGCCCGGCCCATGTTCTTGTAGATGGGCGGGGCCAGTTGGGCATCGTCCGGGGCGTAGGGCTGGGTGTCCGAGATGATGACACCATCCCGCAGCTTGACGATGCGGGTGGCGTACTGCTCAGCCAGTTCCGGGGTTGTGGGTGACCATGACCACCAGCCGGTCCTTGGCCACTTCTTTTTAAAAGCTCCATGACCTGGAGGCTGGTCTCGCTGTCCAGCGCGCCCGTGGGCTCGTCCGCCAGCAGGATGTCGGGGTTGTTGACCAGCGCGCGGGCAATGGCTACCCGCTGCATCTGGCCGCCGGACATCTCGGTGGGGTGCTTGTGCAGCTGGTCGCCCAGACCCACCTGTTTGCAGGGCTTCCACGGCCCGGCGGCGGCGCTCAGCGCCCGATACGCCCGAGATGGTCAGGGCCAGCTCGACGTTGGCGAGGACGGTCTGGTGGGGGATGAGGTTATAGCTCTGGAAGACGAAAGCCGACGGTGTGGTTGCGGTAGGCGTCCCAGTCCCGGTCGCGGTAGCGGCGTGTGGAGATGCCGTTGATGAGCAGGTCACCGCCATCATAGCGGTCAAGGCCGCCAATGATGTTGAGCAGTGTGGGTTTTGCCGGAGCCGCTGGGGGCCCAGGATGGCGACAAAACTCATTGTCACGGAGGTTCAGGCTGACATTGTTGAGGGCGACCTGTTCCAAATCGCCTGTTTTGTATTCCTTGCGATTTCTTTTAAGCTGAAGCATATACCTGCCTTTCTGGGCAACGGCCCGGAGCCGGATGCGTGTTTCCGGCCCTGCAAACCGGCTGCCGGAGGTCTGCCGGACGCGCGCCGACAGAAAAATAACAAGATAACCGTCTTATTCTATCAAATGAATGTGAACAAACCATGGATTTATCACAGGAAAGTTTTGCGCGGCTAAAATTTGACAACAAAAGTTTGAAAACTGCGAAGAAGCGCTTGCTTTTGCGGGTGGGTAATGTTATTCTTGGTGTAGAGGCGGGGCATTATACCCGCTGACGGAAAAACACCGGACACGCCCCAAACTGCATTGCTGCGATTCACAAAGCGTCGATATGCGTCAACAAATGCAAGGCTTCGACACTTTTTGACGCTTTTTGGGATTGAATCTTCTCCCCTGCTTTATAGAATTATAAAATGTAGAGACACATTTCGACGCAAACCGCAAGCAGGGAGGAATGGAATATGAGATCGACAAAAACGGCGGCAACGCGGTATTTTTGGCGGCTGGAGGGAGGCGCGGCGGGTGAGCAGTGAGCGGAAGAACACCGGGGCTGCGCGTTGCACTGGCCAGCTATGATGTGACATCAGCTGCGGGTGTGGCACCAGTATATCGTGGAGCAGAGTGCGGAGATCCTGTGCAGCGAGTACCGCAGCGGCGAAGAACTGCTGCAGAGCCTGGAAACAGGGCCGGAACACGGAGGTCGTGGTGCTGGGCGGCCCGCTGGAAGATATGGACAGCCGGGAATTTCTGAGCGGATGAGCCGCCTGCCGCAAAAGCCGCTGCTTCTGCTGCAGGACAATGCCCGGCGGAAAGAACCGCTGTGTCCAGCCTCTCGCCGGACGGCCCCTGCTACCTACCTCATCCGCCAGAGCAGCCTGAAAGAGCTGCTGGCAAGTTTGCTGACGGCGGCCGGGCAGGAGTCTGGAACCCTGAGCAGCGCTTTGGCCGGATGTATCAGGAGTGGGGCATCATCCAGCCGGACAGCAACTGTGATTACCTCACCGAGGCGGTGCTCACTGCCAGCCAGTCAAAGGCAAGCTGGCCATCCGCAAGGAGATCCTGCAGGTGGTGGCCGAGCACCACAATGTGACCGTCGCGGCGGTGGACAGCGGCCTGCGCCGTTTGATCGACGCGCTGGAAACGCGGCAGATGCCCGCGTGGAAAGCATTCAAGGAGAAAAACGCATCGGGCAGGGCAGGAAGTGACCGCAGGCAAGCTGATCTATACCCTGCGGGCACAAATCAGCCAGGAATACGGATACTGACACAAAGGCAG
>VOFJ01000843.1_pt1 | contig 33853 bp, 61 predicted proteins | sample 5384081 | NCBI WGS metagenome assembly VOFJ01 (sample SAMN12384729, study PRJNA508395) | human gut metagenome | isolation source: healthy gut I | host: Homo sapiens
ATCTGATAACTTCGTTCGATTGCTGAGGCCAGGGCCTTCAGGTCAGCTCCCGGCTGCAAGCCTCAATCTGGGCCGGAGTCATGGCCGCCTTTTTGGCGCCGAATTTTAGAGCGCAACGCTTTCTTATCCACAGACAACCCTCCTGTTACTTTCTTTTTTGTCCTTATTGTACCGGAAACGGAGGATTCGTCAATCTAAAAGAAAATACCGCCCAGGCAGGGTATGTGCCAAGTAGACTTGTCAAGTTTTTTGGATATTCCCCAGGCATTATTCTCGAAAACGCCACCTCGCTGCCTTGCAAATTGGCATAGAACACCTATGTGTTAGCCCGTCAAGTCTAACGAAGTCGAAATTATTTGTGTTTAAAAATAGAGATATTTTTGCTGTCTCTTCATCCACTCCCCGTTTATGCTAATCTTGACGTTGTCCAGAACTCGTAGCTGTGTTTCGATTTCAGAGGGTAGTAATTCTCAATGAAATAAATGACAAAAAGACCAGAACGTAGGTATTTTGCCCTCATTTTCTTCAGATTAGCAAAAGCAGTGCTCAAAAAAAAGAGCGGCAGCTTACTCAGGAAAAAAAACTTGCCAATGGCTACTTGACACATGCGTTTCCTGAAGATTCTTCTGTGACAGATTGACAATTGTCCCCCTAGGACGGTATAATATCCTTGGGAATTGTGGGATTCCCGAAGTGATTCTACTATGGACTGGGTATGGGCCCGGTCTTGAAAAAGAAAGGAATATTGCCATGATTTACTCAGCAGAAGTGCAACACATGTGCTCCGTGGCAAAGGGCGCAAAGCACGACCCCGCACCCATTCCCGAGGAGGGCAAATGGGTTCAGGCCAAGGAGATTCTGGGATATTAGTGGCTTCACCCACGGCGTGGGCTGGTGCGCGCCGCAGCAGGGCGCATGCAAGCTGACGCCCTGAATATCAAAGAGGGCGTCATCGAGGAGGCCCTGGTGGAGACTCTGGGCTGCTCCGGCATGACCCATTCTGCCGCCATGGCCGCAGAGATCCTCATCGGTAAGACCATTCTGGAGGCGCTGAACACGGACTTGGTCTGTGATGCCATCAATACGGCCATGAGGGAGCTGTTCCTGCAGATTGTTTACGGCCGCAGCCAGTCTGCGTTCTCCGAGGGGGCGGCTTGGCTGTAGGCGCCTCCCTGGAGGACCTGGGCAAGGGGCCTGCGTTCCCAGGTGGGCACCATGTTCGCCACCAAAGACAAGGGCCCCCGTTATCTGGAAATGGCCGAGGGCTATGTCACCCGCGTTGCTCTGGACGACGATAACCTGATCATCGGCTATGAGTTCGTCAACCTGGGCAAGATGATGGACGCCATTAAGAAGGGCATGGACGCCAACGAGGCGTTGGAAAAGGCCAAAGGGCCACTACGGCCAGTTTGATAACGCCGTAAAGTATATTGACCCCCCGTCAGAATAAGAGGAGGACAGCACAATGGCTTTGTTTGAAGGTTACGAAAGAAAAAATCGACAAAAATAAACGGTGTCCTCGCTCAGTATGGTATTTCCTCTGTGGAAGAGTGCAAGACCATTTGCGAGGAGAAGGGTTTTGACCCTTATACCATCACCAAGAATATCCAGCCCATCTGCTTTGAGGATGCTGCTTGGGCCTATACCGTAGGCGCCGCCATCGCCATCAAGAAGGGCGTGAAGACTGCTGCCGAAGCCGCCGAGGCCATCGGCATCGGCCTGGAAGCTTTCTGCGTGCCCGGCTCTGTGGCCGAGCAGCGCAACGTGGGCTTGGGCCACGGCAACCTGGGCGCCATGCTGCTGCGCGATGAAACCAAATGCTTCGCGTTCTTGGCCGGCCATGAGTCATTCGCGGCCGCGGAGGGCGCCATCGGCATTGCCCGTTCGGCCAACCGCGCCCGGAAGGAGCCCCCTGCGGGTCATCCTCAACGGCCTGGGCAAGGACGCCGCCCAGATCATCAGCCGCATCAACGGCTTTACCTATATAGTGCAGACCAAGTTTGACTACTACACCGGCGAGCTGAAGATCGTCAAGGAGTACAAGTACTCCGAGGGTGAGCGGGCTGACGTCCGCTGCTACGGTGCCGATGATGTGCGGGAGGGCGTGGCCATTATGCACCACGAGGGCGTGGATGTGTCCATCACCGGCAACTCCACCAACCCCCACCCGGTTCCAGCACCCCGTGGCCGGTACCTATAAGAAGTGGTGCAGCGAGAACGGCGTGAAGTACTTCTCCGTGGCCAGCGGCGGCGGCACCGGCCGTACCCTGCACCCCGATAACATGGCGGCGGGCCCGGCCTCCTATGGCCTGACCGACACCATGGGCCGTATGCACGGCGACGCCCAGTTTGCCGGCTCCTCCTCCGTCCCCGCGCATGTCGAGATGATGGGCTTCCTGGGCATGGGCAACAACCCCATGGTCGGCGCTACCGTTTCCGTGGCTGTGGCTGTGGAAGAGGCGCTGAAGGGCTGATTTCTGAGGGAGTTGCCTTTGGGCTTTGCCACAAAGACTCTTTGTCTTGTGGCAAGCCCAAATTTTTGTGTAAATATTTCAGAGTATCTGGCGGTGATCACGGAGCGTCACAGCTCAGTGAAGGTAAATCGCTGGTGGATGCTGCCGGTGTAAACGTCAAAGACCAGGCTGGCGCCGGCTTGGCGTTGGTCGATCCGGAGGTGCTTTTTCCAGGTGAAACAGGTCCTGCACATAGGCCGCCGGGTCCTGGAGGGTAAGCTCCTCCATGGGTGGTTTTTGGGGGTGCCGGTCGCCGGAGCAGGCGGTGAAAGCGCTCCCGAATCAGCTCGTATTTCTTCATGCTCATGGCTCCTTTTGTAGATTTTTTCTTTAGAGTATCACACAGAGGAGGCAAAAGGCAAGAAAAAAGATTGAGAGTCAGGCATTTTTCTCTGGGGTCGCGGCGTAGGATTTTTTCAGGATTTCAACGAGGGGCTTGCAGCGGCCTCCTGAGCGGGGATGGTGCAGATATGCCGGTTTTGCTGGTCATATAGATACCAATTGTTAAAACAAGCTGGGGCCTGCCAAGGGCCTGCCAGGGGTAAAAACGAATGCCCTTGAGGCTGTAAACGGCAAGACCGTCCGGCTCCAGGGCAATGCCCCAGGCCCAGTTCAGAGGGCGACAAGAGGCTGCCAGCAGAGAGAGAGAGGGAAAAACCAAGGAGCAGGGAGATGGTCAGGGGCAGAGCAAAAACGCCCAGGGCGGCAAAGGCCAGAAGCATGGAAAAATACAAGGGCGTCCCAACCTGAGAAGGGGAGCGCTGAAACGTCATCCCTGCCTGCCGGGGTAGGCGGAAGGGATGTTTCCGGTGCAGGTGGAATAGAAGGAGGGCAGCCAAGGCGGTCCCCAGCAAGGTGGAAAGGGAAAGCCACCAGCAGCCCAGGGCGCAGAAGGCTGCAAAGACCAGGGCCACCAAACCAAACCAGAGGCAGGAGGAGACTCCGTGCAGCTTCAGACGGGGGTCCGTCACAGGTGTGGGCAAATAGCTGGCGGCCAAGCGCCAGCAGCCAGAACCCGGCCTGGCGGGACCAAAAAATGTGGCAAGACTGACGGTGGTTACAGAGGCGATGGAAGCGCCAATGATCCCGGGAACGGCTGTCCTGCCCTGGTGGTCAAAGGCGCGAGTGCAAAGGGTGGTAATTCATGGCGTTCTCCTGTCTGCAGCGGGGGCTGCATGTTTTCATAGTTTGCCGGCGACCCAGGCGCGAATGTGCTCTGGGGTGACGCCGGTGTGCGGGGTTCCATCCCACGAGGCGCAGGGACCGTTTCTACAGGACCGCTGACATCCGGAAATGTGATAGCTGAAGTTGCCCCCGTGTGCTGACGCCGCCGGGCCTGACGTCATAGGTCTTCTCCACAAACTGGGTCAAACCCGCTTTGGAGCAGTTGGGGCCGCCGCAAAAGCTCTAACCGGTGGGCGGCTCCTGCCAGCCGGAGGCTGGGATACCGTCGGACGATGGCGGCCAGGAAGGAGCACTTCACCCCCAGGGCTCCGGCAATCTCCTCCAGAGCGGCCTGGGGCAGGGACCCTCCGCAGTGGTCCTGCACCTCCCGCAGAAGCGTCAAAAGGGCCTGTTGATCGGCTGGCCCGCCCAAATAGCGGCAGCGGGCCAAAGCCTCTTCCAAGTCAAAATTCCAGTTCATAACAGTACCTCCTAAAAGCTGACTTGTGCCAGCTCCACCATTATAGCATAATTATATCCGAGATAAAATATGTTTGTTAGAAAATAGTGAAAAAAAAATTTTTCGGGGCGAGAATTGGGATACGGTGTGGAAGAAATTTATCTTGTGGAAATAAAAAATGGAACAATATGCCAGAATTTTCCAGAAATTTCCAGATTCTGTCTCCAGGGGGATTTTCTTTTAAAAAGGATGACATAAAGGTGCTAATGAAGTGCGGAATGGGTGGATTCTGCTTTTTGAAAAACTCCCTATTGACATTCTCCCTTTTAAGCTTATAATTAAAATCAAGATATTTAACGTAAGGGAGCGGCGCGGTGAGCGCAAAGTATAGCCTTTTTTCTTTGAAAAGGGAATATCTTTTGACGTGAAAAGTAAATATGCTGCATCGTGTCACCCATTAAGACTGCCAAAGACGGCAGGTGCGGTGATTAGAAATCCGGTTAGAGTCCGGAGCTTTGCCTGTTGCTGTAAATGCAGGAGCTTGTATTCATGGAGCAATCCGGTCACTGGGGAAACCTGGGAAGCCGGAATCCAAGCGCAGAAGCCCTTTGCTTCCCAATGCATGAGCCAGAATACCGACGATGCTCGAGTTGAAGGGCGCCCCCAGGGGCGAGGGACAAGAGTGAGGCGAGAAAGGACGGTCGCATTGGCATGAGGATGCCAGAGTGATCTTTTTATTTGCCAAAAACTGGAAACGATGCAGCGCATTTGAACCCTGAGATTGCCAACAGCCCGGGCTGTGACAATAAATTCTCCCTGCATACAGGCTCGCTGCCTCTCTGACGAGAGGGGCGCGCGGCGCTGTATCCCATTTGGACATGCGGACCTGCCCGCAGTTTCCCAGGTGGCAGGTTGCTGCGGTACCTTTCGGCCTGCAGTGCAAAACCTTACGAAAATACATATTAAAGGAGAGTTCTCATTATGAAGAACATCAAAAAAAAGTTCCTGTCCCTGCTGCTGGTGCTGGCCATGGTCTTTGCCATGAGCAGCGCCGTCTTTGCTGCGAGCCCCAGCGACGATGCCACCGTAACCGTTTACGTGACCAAAGGTATGTTTGATGAGGGCGGGTTTGACCGCCAGAACAACACGTACGCAAAAAGTACAGAAGTATCTGGGAGGCAACCCTGCTGCTCACCTGAATGGCACATTTACGGATATGGAGCCTGTGGAGCTGGATGTTGCCACTATTAAGGCTGTAATGGACCGGACCATCTACGCTGCTCCCAGCACCCTGTCTGCCGACCCCAATGTCCTAGATGCGATTATTGTTGCCTTTAATTTCTATGGCTACGATAATATTCAGGGCGGCTGGGATTCCAATCCTGTGGAAGGGGAACCTGGCGGATATATTAACTCGGTTTATCCTGAAACTCCCTCCTACGGTCCGGGCATGAAGGAAACCATTGATGGTGTGGAGTATGATGTGTATACTGGCTCCGGCTGGAACATCGCTTGCACCCAGAACGGCGTTGTGAAGGAGATTGAGAGCTATGGCTCCAACTTCGTGCTGGAAGACGGCATGGTGATTGTATTCGACTTCAGCCCGTACAGACTGTATTATCCCAGCGCCAATAACTAATGCTCGATATGATCATCGGTGCATAAAGCAGGGGGGTCGAGGCGGCAACGCCGCCCCGGCCTTTCAAAAATGAGGAAAGGAAGCGGAAAGAATGAGTCTACGAAAAATGGAAGAAGACTACTGTCTTTGCTGTTGGCTGCGTTCCTGCTGCTCGGAATGCTGCCCCAGGCGGCCTTTGCTGCAGAGGTGGACACTGGAGTGGCGGCATCCGGTGAAGGGACCCAGGACCAGCCTGCCGGAGAGAAGCTTGTAGATTCTGGCGAGACGGCTATACCGGAGGAGGGCGGGGATTTTATCGGAATCCACCGGCGACCTGAGAGGATTTCCCTTTTTCTTACAGCACACTGCCAAGGTGGAGCGCCTACAGGTGGTGAAATCAGAGGAGGGAGCGTATACCCTCTATATCCCCAGTCACGGGGTCTGCCAGGGCAATCGTGTCCTGCGCATTGCAGCTGACGCTGGCTTAGACGGGGAGTTCCGCGTCACCTACCGAGCCTTTCGGGATGCCGATGATGGGGGAGCTTGACTACGAGGGGACGGAGTTTTTACTGTGACGCCAAACGAAGACGGCGTAGTAGAGCTGTCCGATTATTACAAGTTCCTTGGAACAGAAGATGGCCAACCGCTGTACACCCAGGAAATTGTCCTGCAGGTGGGCAGCGGAGATGGCGCAAAGACATATCAGTTGAACGTCAAACCCTATTGTGAGCTGGAGTCGTTTATAGTCGCGGAAACGGCCGGGAACAAGTACCGGCGGCCCATCCGACAGGACAGCGAAACAGACTATGCCACAACTGTGCTGAGGGGCAGCGAGGTCAGCATCCTGGTCCACGGCGTCATAGAAATTAGTACCTTCCAAAATCGCACAATTTACATAGACGAAGAGCCGGTCAATCAGATTACCTACACTGCCGGAGACGAAAAATGAGAAAGTGATCACTGTCCGCATCTGCGATGGCCACTATGGATTTGAAGAGCGCACCTATCGGCTGACCATAAAGGTTCTGGATGCGGATCATTTCCCGGTGTTAAAAAAACTATACAAAGACTAGTACGATTATGGAGCACACCCAGTTTGATGAACTTGTGCTGACCCTGGAAACGGAAAATACAGATGAAAATACCACCTATGAATGGACGCTTAGAAATAAGCCATCTGGAGGGAACAGCCCCTCGTATACGGTGGACACGGCCAAAGCGGGGCAGCACAACATCCAATGCAAGGTGTCGAATACGGTAGACGGCTTTACCTATACCAGCAGAACCGGTATAATCATTGTGAAAATCCAGGCCTTTTGTTGTGGACCAGCCGGAGATTCTCACCCAGCCGAAACCAGCAGAATACATGGCTGGTATGGCGGCGGAGCCTTTGACTGTTGAGATCGATAAGATGTTCCGGGTGAATTACTTCTACCAATGGTACAGCAATACGGTGGAGAGCAATGAAGGCGGTACCCCCATTGAGGGGGCGACTGGGGAGTCTTATGTGCCCTCTACAGGCACGCCGGGCACTACTTGGTACTATTGCGTGGTTCACGCCACCTATCAGGACTTGACCAGTGAGGCCTGCGTGTCAGACTGCGCCAAGGTACAGGTGAATGAGCTGACCCTGAGCATGAAGGGTGAGGGCACCGCTCAGAAGCCCTATTTGATTGAGAATGCGGACCATTTGGCGGAAATCCGGCAGATTGTAGACGGGGGACTCACCTTTGCGGACGTCCACTTCCAGTTTGCCAACGACATCACCCTGCCCGCGGACTGGACGCCCATTGGCAGCACCAAAAACGGTGTGGATACCAGTGGCCGAGGCACCAATATGAACCCTTTTAGTGGCGTCCTGGATGGCAATAACTTTACGGTGAACATCCCGGAGGGCGGGTTGCCTTTGTTCAACTACGTCCGGGAGGCCACCATTCAGAATCTGAACATCTATGGTCCCAAGATTGCAGGCTACGGACTGGTGAATAAATACGCGGTGGACTACGGAACTGACAGGAACTACGCATCAGGCGTCCCGGAGACCGTCACCATTGACCACTGCACCCTGAAAAAGGGCAGCGCAACCCTGTACTCCGGCTTCATCGGGGGCTATGCCTCCGGCGCGAACACCGTCTATATCCGGAACTGCACGGTAGAGGAGGGGGTTGTCATTGGTTACCCCTTGGAGGAGGAGCCAGTGCACAACCGGCACAGATACTTTATTGGCTCTCTAGCCAGCGAATTCAACGGCGTGGTGACCAACTGCACCAGTGCAGCTACGGTCAATGGCACGAGTAACGGCAGTGTAGGCGGCCTCGTGGGCGGCAAGGGGGCAGTCCATGGGCCTGTTTGTGGTGGAGAACAGCTCCTTCACCGGGACGATTACGTCTGGCGGAAGAGTGGGCGGCATTGTTGGGGCAGGGGTATAACTGTTCCAATTCTCCCTGTGTGACCATCCACAACTGCTATGTATCTGCCGACATCACGGGTAGCAGCTATGTGGGTGGCATCTTTGGCGGAGAAGCGGGCGTTATCCAGTGCTGGGGCAACGGCATTGGAGGCATACAGGACAATGTGTTCTGCGGCACGCTCCATGCCACCAAGGAGGAGGCCTATGTGGGCGGCATTATCTCCCACGTATATTCTTTGAATAAGTATAACATCATTGAAAACAACTACTATCTGGAGGGTTGCGGCGCGGAAAGAGGACTTGGTTTTGTCCAATACGTGGACACCAGCGCGGAGCACGAGACAGAGAGCGGCGCTATTTATTTCAACACTGGAGAGGGCCTTCCAGATATCGATGGCGTCACGAAGGAGAACCTCAACCGCACAGATGACCCCTTGGGCAAGGACGCTGGGAAGGTGGCAAGAGCTACGACGGAAGAGGAGTTCCAGAATGGCACGGTGGTGGAGCTTCTGAACAACTCCGAGTCCAGCCTCCACAACTGGATTCAGGGGGAAAAGCACCCGGTGCACAGCAGCGCGCCCGTTGTGTATGAGCTGACGGTTTCCGGTGAGTACAAGACCACCTATCTGGTGGGGGAGGAGCTGGATCTGTCCGGCGCAGTGTTTACGGCTACGTGGAGCGATGGGACGGTCACCAACCCCACTCTGGAGGAGCTGACCATTACCGGTTATGACAGCAGTGTGCGGGGCCAGCAGACGGTGAAAATCCGTTGTGGCGCAGCTACCCTGGAGCTCCAGGTCACGGTGCTGAAGCCTGCTGGGGAGGATATTACGGTCACACCTTTACCCTCCTGGGTGACACGCGCCACGGAGACAAGAGCGGTGAGGTCCATACCCGTACCCAGGGAAATCTGGAGACTTGGGTGGCCGAGACTGCCTACACCGTGGATGTCAATGCCACTGTGAAGGACGTTCTGGACCTGGCCCTGAAGGAAAACGGCATGACCTGCTCCAACCCCACCGGGAACTATGTGGAGTCCATTACCAGAAATGGCGAGACTCTGGGAGAGTTCGACAACGGTGACAACTCCGGTTGGCTGTATACCCTCAATGGTGGTTACCCCAGCCTAGGTGTGAGCCAGCAGTATCTGGAGGACGATGACGTCATCGTCTTCCACTACACCGATGACTACACCGTGGATTGGACCACCACAGAGGACCAGGCAGTCACGGCGGTCATCAGGCTGATCGATGCCATCGGCACCCCCGTCACCCTGGACAGCGAGGCGGCCATTGTGGCGGCCCGGGAGGCTTATGACAAGCTGACGGAGGCCCAGAAAGCTGCTGGTCCGGAACTACGACGCCCTGACTGCGGCGGAGACGGCTCTGGCAGAGCTGAAGAAGACGGACGAGGACCAGGCAGCAGCCGACCGGGTAAAGGCCCTGATCGACGCCATTGGCACAGTTACCTTGGACAGCGAAAAGGCCATCGGCGAGGCCCGGGCCGCTTACGATGCTCTGACGGATCTCCAGAAGAAGCTGGTGAGCAATTACCAAAAGCTGGTGGACGCAGAGAGTGCCCTGGCCTATTTGAAGATGCCCCATGCAGACGCGGCTGCCGCCTACAAGGCCACGGGAGATTACCTGACTGCCTTGGGCAAGGGAGCATACCCCCACCGTTGGCTCCATCGGCGGCGAGTGGGCGGTGCTGGGCCTGGCCAGAAGCGGCAGAGAGGTTCCCGCAGGCTACTACGACAACGTGGTCTCTTATGTGAACAAAAAATCGACCGGCAGGGGCCGCCTCCACAGCAGCAAGTCTACGGATAACTCCCGGCTGATCCTGGCCCTCACGGCCATGGGCAAGGATGTGACCAACGTGGGCGGCCACAATCTGCTCCAAGGCCTGACGGACATGAAGTTTGTGAAGAAGCAGGGAATCAACGGCCCCATCTGGGCGCTGATCGCTCTGGATTCCCACGACTACGAGATCCCCGCCGCAACCTCCGGCGCAGACCCTGTGACCAGGCAGAAGCTCATTGACGCCATTCTGGCCGGGCAGCTGCCTGACGGCGGCTGGACCATCAGCGGCCAGATTGCAGACGCGGATATGACAGGCATGGCCATTCAGGCTCTGGCCCCGTACTATAAGACCCAGGAGAAGGTCCGGACCGGGGTGGATCAGGCCCTCCAGGTTCTGTCAAGCTGCAGCAGAACGACGGTGGCTTCTATACCCTGGACCCCAGCGGGAATCCCTACTCCAACAGTGAGTCCTGCGCCCAGGTGGTGGTAGCTCTGACAGCCCTGGGTCTGGATCCCCACACCGACTCCCGCTTCATCAAGGGTCAAACGGTCACAGTGTGCTGGACGCCCTGTGCAGCTATGTGGTAGAGGGCGGCGGCTTCCGGCACCTGACCAGCGGCGAACGCAACGGCATGGCCACCGAGCAAGGCTATTATGCTCTTACCGCCTATTTCCGGCTGAAGGACGGGAAGACCAGCCTCTATGATATGAGCGACGTCACCATTCAAAGGGGAACCAGGAGGATCCGACGAAACCTACGGACCCTGCAAAGCCCACCGATCCCTCGAAACCCACGGATCCGGCGGCGCCTACAGACCCGGCGGCTCCTACGGACCCGAAGAAGCCCAGCAATTCCGGAAAGAAACCCAGTAACCCGGCCACCGGGGATGACAGTCCCATTGCCCTGTACACGGTGACCCTGATCCTGGGCCTGCTGGCTGCGGCAGCTCTGCTGGCTCCTCAGGTAAAAAAAGAAGCGGACGCAGAAATAAACAAAAGTCCCATGTAAGGTAGGCAAAACCCTGGCAAAAGAGGGCGTCAAGACCCGCCCCTCCCCCTTGCGGGAGGGCGGTGCCTTGGCCGCTCTCCTTTGCCGTTCTATGCGTATAGACCGGGTGAGCGACAGATACCCAAACATGGGCTTCCCTTGCTCCCGCGCCAGTACATAGCTTTCGGCTCTCCTAGCCCTTAGCGGTACGCACATGCCCCCAGAGGGAGCCAGGGAGCTGCCAGTGATTTGCCGGTTCTCATTTGTGCTATGACAGGAGGATACTGCCCGATGAAAAAAACGGAAGGTTGCAAATTTAATCATGGTGATCCTGATCCTGGTGATTGCGGCGGCCGGGGTCCTGACGGCCGGCTTCATTCGTGGCTGGTTTGACCATGACGCCCAGGCGGCTACCCTGAGGGAGATCCGGGGAGTTGTCACCATGCAGCGGGGGGCGTCGCGTATCCGGTGGATTCGGATACGGTGCTCCGTAAAGGGGATACCATTGTCACATCTTCCCGCGGTACCGCTTCCATTCAGATTGGGGAGAGCTTGATTTCCCTCAATGAGAAGACGGAGTTGAAGGTCCAGGAGTCTGCGTCTGCGGCCTGCGCTCTGGGAATGAGCGCAGAGAGGCGTTCTGCTTGGCAACATCTGCAAACCCTATCACCTTGACCCTGGGGGAGGATCAGCCGCTGCATCTTCAGGACACCGCCGCCTTTGCCAGCGTCCGCAGCGGAGCCCGGAGCCTGAGCGTCTACGCCGGCCAGGTTTCCTGGGGGCGAGCAGACGGCAGCGGCCGGGCAAATGCTGAGCTGGGCAGGGGATACCCTTTCCATAGAGGCGGCGTCCCTTCAGGCTCTGAATGAGTTCGCCATCTCCTGTATGCGCCGGGCCAATGAAGTGGTGGAGCTTTGCTACAGCAAGGAAGATCTGGACCGGCTGGAGGCGGATCGCGCCGCCGCCATGCAGGAGCAACTGCAGCAGCAGTTGAAGGTCACAGAGCCGGAAACCCGGCCCACGGAACCCACGGCCCTCACAGCCCCCACGGCCCCCAACAGAGCCTACCATGACAGAGGGGGAAACCCAGCCCATAGGTACCGATGCCCCCTGATCTGAGTCCGGCGGCCTCAAATCCCCAGCCGACGCAGCCTCCGGCGACGCAGCCTCCGGAAACGAAGTCACCGGAGACGGAGCCCCCCGCCACTGAGACGGAAGCCACGGAACCGCCTCCCCGGAGACGGAGCCGCCCCTCTCCTGTTCCATTGCGATTTACTGCAACACAATTTTGGACAATTGGGATAACCTGGATGGGGATAAGGCGGGCTATGTCCCCTCCGATGGGGTTCTCCTCTATCCGGTTACGGTGGAATTCGAGGATGGGAAACGGTATTTGACGTTTTTTGTGCCGGGCCTGTTCTTCTGCTGGCATTCAGCTGGAGTACAGCTGGACGCCAATGTACAACAGCTATTATGTAGAGGGCATCGGCAACCTCTATGAGTTCGATGTGGGCAGCGAGTCCGGCTGGATGTACGCCGTCAACGACTGGTACCCCAACTACGGCTGCTCCCGCTACACCCTGAGCGATGGGGATGTGATCGTCTGGTGCTACACCTGCAACGGTCTGGGGGCGGATGTAGGCGGCGGAATGGGTTAACGGTTATGGACAGAGATCCCTTTTCTCGCTGCCATCCTGCAGTCCAGTTTCTATTCTTCCTGGGGGCCATCGGCTTTGGGGTGGTGATCCAGCATCCCGCCTACCTCCTGGCCGGGTGGGTGGCGGCGGCTGGATACTATCTGCTGCTCCACGGCCCTGGGGGATGGAGGCAGGTTATCATGTGGCTGCCTGTATTTGTTGCTCTGACAGTTCTCAATCCGCTGTTTAATCCCCGTGGCGAGCATGTCCTCTTTACGATCTTTGGGCGGCCCTACACCGGGAAGCCCTCGCCTATGGTGGGGTCATTGCCGGAGTGTTTGTGGTGATGATGCTGTGGTTTGGCTGCTACAACCGAGTGATGACCAGCGATAAATTCATGTGCCTGTTTGGAAACTGGGCTCCCGCTCTGTCTCTCCTTCTGGTTATGGTGTTTCGTTTGGTTCCCCGCTTTTTCCGTCAGACCCGGCAGCTGATTGGCGCGAGAAGGTCTGTGGGAAAGGGGACTGGGAAGGGATACCGGGACAAGGTGGCCGCCGGCATGACGGTTCTGTCGGCCATGACCTCCTGGGCTTTGGAGGGCAGCGTGATCACGGCGGCTTCTATGCGCAGCCGGGGCTACGGCAGCGCCAGGCGCAGCTGCTTCAAATTTTCCGTGTCACGGCAGGGGATAGACTCTTGCTTGTGATGATGCTTGTTTTACTGGCAGCGGTGCTTGGCACCGCCACCCTGGGCGGTATGGCAGCGGACTTTATTCCCCAGTTGTCCTTTGCGCCGATATCCGGCGGCTACGCCTTGGGCTTTCTTGCATATTGCAGCTATCTTTTTGATTCCAACGGTACTTCATTTTAGGGAGGCTCTCCAATGGCACATTTTGAGATCCAGGATCTGACGTTTACTTACCCCACCGCAGGCGGGCGCCCGTCTCTGACGGATGTCAGCCTCTCCATCGCTCCGGGGGAGTACGTGGTGCTCTGCGGCAGAAGCGGAAGTGGAAAGACTACGCTGCTGCGGCACTTGAAAAACGGTACTGACGCCTCAGGGGAAGCGCAGTGGACGGGTCCTCTTTGCGGGAAGCCGCTGGGGGGAGGTGACCCCGGAGGAACAGGCCTCCCGGATTGGCTATGTGATGCAAAACCCGGACGATCAGATTGTGACGGACAAGGTCTGGCACGAGCTGGCCTTCGGACTGGAGAGCTTGGGCTGCGACCAGAAGACTATGCGCGCCCGGGTGGCGGAAATGGCCTGTTATTTCGGCATTCAGGACTGGTTCCATCGGGATGTGGACAGCCTCTCCGGCGGGCAAAAGCAGCTCCTGAACCTTGCGTCCGTCATGGTTTTGCAGCCGAAGGTGCTGATTCTCGACGAGCCGACGAGCCAGCTCGACCCGATTGCCGCCTTCCGACTTTCTGAATACAGTTCGAAAGATCAACCGGGAGCTTGGGACCACGGTGATCCTGACGGAGCACCGTCTGGAGGACATTTTTCCCGTGGCGGATCGGGCGGTGGTGATGGAATCAGGTAAAATCATTGCCGCGGACACGCCCCGCAAAAACCGTCAGCCTCCTGTGGGAGCAGGGTCACGCTATGTTTTCCGCCATGCCGGCCCCGGTGCGGGTCTTTTACGGAGCCCAGGGAACAGGCCCTGCCCCCTCACCGTGCGGGAGGGCAGAAATTGGCTGCTGGAAGCCTTCCGGAAGCCGCCGGAGGTGGGCGTCACTGCCGGAAGCGCCCTCCCAATGGGAGGGAAGCCTACGGCCCTATCCCTGAAGGAGCTGTGGTTTCGCTACGAAAGAAATAGTCCCGATGTGCTCCGGGGTGTTAGCGCAGAGGTGCCGGAAGGGAGCCTTTTTGCCATTGTGGGCGGCAACGGAGCGGGGAAATCCACCACCTTGAAGGCAATCTGCGGGATTTGCAGGCCATACCGGGGGAAAATCCGGGTGTTTGGCAAGCGTGTGGAGGCCTACAAGGCGGCAGAGCTGTTTCAAAATTGCCTGGCCATGCTGCCACAGGATCCCAAGAGCCTGTTTGTGAAAAAACGGTTCGGGAGGACCTGGAGGAAATGTGCCAGGACCGGGAAAAAATTACCAGTGTAGCCAGAACCTGCGAAATTGAGCCGCTGCTGGATTCCCACCCCTATGATCTCTCCGGCGGGGAGCAGCAGCGGGCAGCTCTGGCCAAGGTCTTGTTGACGGAACCCCGTCTTCTTCTGCTGGACGAGCCCACAAAGGGTATGGACAGTTACTTTAAGGAGAAGCTGGCCCAAATTCTGAAAAAAAAGCTGAAGGCTCAGGGTATCACGGTGGTGATGGTCTCCCACGACGTGGAGTTTTGCGCCCAATACGGGGATCTGGTCAGTATGTTTTTGACGGGCAGATTCTGACCACTGCCACGCCCCCGCCGTTTCTTTGGCCGAAACAGCTTTTACACCACGGCGGCCAACCGGATGAGCCGGTGTGTGTTCCGGGATGCAATTACGGCAGGGGATGTGGTGGAGCTATACCGTGTCAATGGGGGAGGAGACCGAAATGAAGCGTAATGTTCACTGGAACGGGAGCAGGCGGGGGTGGCTGACGCTGCTGATTTTACTTGTTGTGATTCCGGCCACCATTTACCTGTGCTACCGCGCCGGGGGGACGGGTGTACTATCTGGCCAGTGTGCTGATCATTTTGTATACCATGGTTCCCTTTTTCCTGGTTTTCGAGCGTCGCAAACCCCAGGCGAGGGAACTGGTGGTGTTGGCGGTCCTGTGTGCCATTGCCGTCGCGTCCCGGGCGGCGTTTAAGATGATCGATCACTTTAAGCCGATGACGGCCATTATTATGATCTCCGGCATGGCCTTTGGCCCGGAGGCCGGTTTTTGGTGGGCGCGGTCAGCGGCTTCAGCAGCAACTTCCTCTTTGGCCATGGCCCATGGACGCCTTGGCAGATGTTTGCCTTCGGCACGGCGGGCTTTCTGGCCGGGGCGCTGTACCGTTTGGGCTGGTTAAGCAAGAAACGGCTTCCCTTGTCCCTTTTGGCTTTTTGCAGTCCTTCTCCTGGTGGGGCCGCTATTGGATACCTGCGCGCTGTTTACCCAGACGGCGGCGATCAACTGGGAGACGGCCAAGGCCATTTATCTGTCTGGAGTTCCGATCAATTGCATCCATGGGGTGGCGACCTTTTTTTGACCCTATTTTTCTTCAGCCGCCCGCTGTTTGAGAAGCTGGATCGGGTACAGCTAAAATATGGGATGATGGAGGACGGCTATGGGGTTTGAGCGCTGTCATCCGGCGGTGAATCTGATTTATTTTACCGCAGTGATCGGGGGGTACGGTGTGCTTCCGGCACCCGGTGTATCTGGCCATTTCTCTTTGCTCCGCCTTCTTGTACAGCGTGAAACGCAAAAAGGACGCGCCGAGCTGTGGCGTTTGGCCTGTGTTTGGTTCCTCTGGTTGTGGCTCTGGGGCTTTTTACAGCAGCTATCATCATTTTGGTGTGACCAATTTGCGCCAAAACTTCATTGGCAACCAGATTACCCTGGAGTCTTTGGTCTATGGCCTGGCATTGGGATGTACCTTGGCTGGGGTGGCTATGTGGATGAGCTGCGTGTATGCAGTCTTCTCCGCAGATAAGGTGGTGTATCTTCTGGGGGAGAGTCAGCCCCAGACTGTCCCTGTTTCTATCCCTGCTTCTTCGTCTGGTACCGGAAATGTGGGTGCAGGCCAGGAAAATCCACGTGGCACAGCAGGGCATTGGCAGGGGGGCTCCGTCAGGGGAACATACTGCGAAGGCTCACAAATGGCCTTCGGATCTTTTCCATACTCATCACCTGGACGGTGGAGGCCCTGGCTGCCGCATCAGAATCCATGCGGAGCCGGGGCAGTGGACGAAAAGGACGTACCGCCTTTTCCATTTACCGGTTTGATAACCGGGACCGTGGCTTTGTAATGGGGCTTTTTACCTGCCTGACGGTGGTATGGATGGGGGTTTTACTGGGCCAAACCAGGATGCGGTACAATCCCAGAATTATGATGAACCCGGTTACCCCGGTATCTTGGGTATTCTTTGGGGCGTATGCCCTGCTATGTCTCCTGCCTGTCGGTCTGGAGGTGTGGACAAGTATCGCTTCCACCGGGCCAGGAGAATGCTGCTGTAAGCGGCAATGGACAGAAAGGGTGGTTCTATGAAAAAAGGTTCGTGTGGCGGCGCTGAGCGTGGCGCTCTTGGCCGTGGCAGTCTCAGCCTACCAACTCTGGGAAATCTACGCCGGTTATCACCAGGCGGACCAGGTTTACCAGGATACGGCGGCGCAGGTTATCCACACAGAGTCAGCTGGGGCTCCTGAGGACGCGCCTACATGGCCTGGGGAAAAGCCGAAACGGACTGCCCCATTTCTGTGGATTTTGCTGCCTTGCAGCAGGAAAATCCAGATGTGGTGGGATGGATTTACTGCCCCGGTACCGTGATCCAATACCCAGTGGTTCAGGGGAAGACAACGAACATTACCTGAGCCGGATGATAGATGGCACCTATAACTCTGCCGGAACCATCTTCCTGGACTGCCGCTGCGATGGGAGTTTCCAAAGCAGCAATTCCATCCTCTACGGCCACAATATGCAAGATGACAGCATGTTTGGGACCTTGGAGTATTATGAGGAACAGGCGTACTTTGCGGCGCACCCTGTTTTTGTATTTGCTGACACCGGAAGTCGATTACGAGGTGCAGCTCCTGGCAGGACTTCATGTACCTTTGGATGACGAAATCTATGAGACCGACTGGACGGAATGGGACTTACAGGACTACCTGCGGGATATCATAGAGCGTTCCGACTTTGACTCCGGCGCCAGCTACACCGATGCAGAGCGCATCCTGACGCTGTCCACCTGTGGCGCCGGCTCCCGGGGACACCCGCTATGTTCTCATTGGCGCTATGACAGAGCTGGACCGGCGCGAAACGCCGCGAGTGGCGGCAGAGTGAAGGGCTTCTCAAAGGTCAGACAACAGTGTGTTCCGGTGCCGCCGGTAGTATAGGAGCCCTGCGCCATCGGCTAGAAGCCAGCCGATGGGGAATGGAAATCCATATGCCCCGTACCCCAGCGGGGCCGGCCAGGGCATATGCCAGGGCCACGCGAGTACCCAGGGAGATCACAGTGAGAATCAGGGACATAGCGGGACGCTTAATTGCCCGGTATAGGCCATACAGAAGGAACAGACAACCGATGCCCCAGTAGCATGTACCTTCGATCCGGAGATAGGTCACGCCGGCCGCAATGGTAGCGGTCTCCTGGGGCTGGACGAAAATCAGCATCAGAGGCCGCGCCCAGAAAAGAACCAAAACCGATACGGCCAGGCAGAAGACAAGGGGTCAGCCTGACCGCTTTTTGTATGCCTTCCCGGATCCGCCCATACTGCCGGGCTCCATAATTTTGGGCAACGAAGGTGGAAACGGCGTTTCCAAAGTCTTGTACGGGCATGTAGGCGAAGGAGTCAATTTTCACCGCTGCCGCAAAGGCTGCCATAATCACAGGACCAAAGCGGTTGACCAACCCCTGAACCATGAGAATGCCGAAATTCATCACTGACTGCTGCATGCAGGTGAGGAGAGACAGGCTGCCAATTTCACGAAGAATGCTGACATTCCAACGAAGATCTGCCAGGTGAGGCCGGAGATCCTTGCGGAGGAGCAGGGTGTACAGGGTGATGCCCAAACCGGAGGCAAATTGAGCAATCACCGTGGCCAGAGCCGCGCACCGTCCACGCCCCAGGGGACCACCAGGACCAGAACCAAGTCCAACACCACATTTAATACGGCTGAGATCCCAGAAAGAGTAGCGGCGTCAGGGGAGTTGCCCAAGGCGCGGAGGAGGCAAGCAAAAAAATTATATAAAAAAGTGGCCAGAAGCCCGGAAAAAAAACCACCAGTAGATACTGACGGATCAGGGGATATACCTCTGCAGGTACCTGGAGGAAGGTGAGTATCATCTCCAACCCCAGATAGACAACTCCGTACAGCCCCATGCAGACGATGAAAATCAGCAAGAAGGCTTGCACCACGGCGGTGCGCAGGCGTTCGGTGTCAGAGCGTCCCTGGTAAATGGAAAATAGCGCGCCCGCCCCCATGGAAAGCCCTAGAAAAATGGACGTGAGAAAGGTCATGAGGGTGTAGGCCGATCCAACGGCCGCCAAGGCATCCCGGCCCAGAAAAACGCCCGACAATGAGCGTATCGGCTACGTTGTAAAACTGTTGCAGCAGATTTCCCAAGATCATGGGCAGGGCAAAAAGTATATCATTGTTTTTGTGATATTCCCTTGGGTCAGGTCCTGGTACATGAATGTTCTGCTCCTTTTGTGCCATGTTTTCTATATGATACCGGATGGCGATGCGCTTCGCAAAGCCCCATTATGCGATGGAAAGGAAAAAAGGAAATGCGGCTGTCCTGAAATATTGCCAAGGAGCTACCGGATTTTCTGCATTGGGATGTGGTACTACCGATCCTACGCAGTCTATTTCGGGTGGAGGTCCGGACTGGGCAGATTCCTTACTCTGGTTAGTGCAAAAATGTATCTGCAATATTGAAGATAGTACTTGCGAAATTGTAGAAGCTGTGATATACTCTAGCTAAGGGGAGCTGTGCTGCTGCTTTGCTGTGCAGGCTTGCCAAACAACACGGAAGGAGTACATCATATGAAACGAGGACTTAAGAACAGAGCGCTATCGGTGCTGCTGGTGCTGAGCCTGCTTTTGGGCCTGGCGCCGGCTGTATATACCAGCGGGGGGCGGGGAGAGAACCGTCACTTTTTGAGGAGGCTTCCCCAGACAGCGTGACGGCAAAACCTGGCGCTGGAGGAGCGTCCGGCAGAGGAAAGCCCCAAGCAAGAACCGGATGAGAACGACATGGTGCGCGTGTCCGTTGTTCTGGAAAAGGCGCCTGTGTTGGACAAGGGCTATGCCACCATGGGCCTGGCCTCCAACCAAAGCGCCCAGGCCTACCGGGAGAGCTTGATTGCCGACCAGCAGGCCGTGACGAACCGGATTTCCACGGCCATCGGCTCCAAGCTGGACGTGGCCTGGAACCCTGACTCTGGCGGGCAACATCATCTCCGCCAACGTGCGCTACGGGGACATCGAAAAGATCGAAGCCACCCGGGGCGTTTCCGAAGTGGTTCTGGAAACCAAGTATGAGCCTTGCGAGACGGAAGAGGGCGCCGCTCAGCCGAACAACGGCGCCTCCACCGCCATGACTGGGGCCAGCACCGTCTGGGCCTCCGGCTACACCGGCGCCGGTTCCCTGGTGGCCATCATTGACACCGGCCTGGATACAGACCATCAGGCTGTGGACAATGGCGCTTACCTGTACGCCATGGCCGACAACGCCAAGGCCGCCGGCATGACCACGGAGGCGTACATGGACTCCTGAGCCTGCTGGATGAAGAGGAGATCGCGCTGCCGTTCTGCCCCAGCTTAACATTTACAAGGGCTACGACGATGGGGACGGCGTCTTCAAGAAGGACGATACCCTGACGGCGGATGTCCTGCATCTGACCGACAAAATTCCCTTCGCCTACAACTACATTGACCGGGATCTGGACGTGACCCATGACAACGACGGCCAGGGCGGTCACGGCTCCCATGTGGCGGGCATCTCCGCCGCCAACCGGTATGTGCCGGAGGGTGAAGGGCTATGTGCCCGCCATGGAATCCACCTTTATGATTGGCGCCGCGCCCGACGCCCAGCTCATCATCATGAAGGTCTTCGGCATAAGGCCGGCGGCGCGTACGACTCCGACTACATGGCCGCCATCGAGGATGCCATTCTGCTGGACTGCGATGTGGTGAACCTGTCTCTTGGCTCCGGCAACCCTGGCTTCACCACCAGTGATCTGTACCAGGGCATTATGGACAAGCTGACCGAGACCGACACCGTGGTCAGCATCTCCGCCGGTAACTCCTACTCCTGGGCGGAGAACTCCTATAACGGCGCGCTCTATGCCGAGGATGTCAATTTCCACACCGGCGGCTCTCCCGGCGCTTACACCAACGCCTTCACCGTTGCCTCCGTGGACAACGCCGGCATGATCGGCTCCAGCTTCCAGGCAGCAGGCCGGGATGTGGTGGTCTACACGGAGACGCTGTATTATAATGCGACGCTGTCCTCCATGGACACCTCCGCGGGGCTCCGGCACGGAATGGGAGTACATCTTCCTGGATAAGCTGGGCAACCCCGCGGATTACGAGGGCATCGATGTCACCGGCAAGGTCGTCTTTGTCTCCCGTGGTGAGCTGAACTTCTCCCAGAAGCTGACCAACGCCGCCAACGCCGGTGCCGCTGCCTGTGTCATTTATAATAATGTACCCGGCGCAGCCGTCAGCATGGATCTGTCTCAGAGCTATGCCGAACATCCCCTGCGTGGGCATCACCAAGGCCGACGCCGACGCCATCCGGGCTGCCAGCACGGCTGTGAAGGATGGAGACGGCAATGCGCTGTACTACACCGGCAATATGACCATCGGCCATAAAAATGGCGTCAGCGTCAATGTCTCCGAGGATTGCGTCTACACCATGAGCTCCTTCAGCTCCTGGGGCGTCCCCAGCAACCTGTCCCTGAAGCCGGAGATCACCGCCCCCGGCGGCAGCATCTACTCCATCAACGGCGCTACCCCCAAGACTGACCAGTACGTCGTTATGAGCGGCACCTCCATGGCTTCTCCGCATAACGCTGGCCTCATGGCCCTGCTGTATCAGTACTTCCGGGAGACCGGGGCTGCCTGAGAAGCTGGGCGTCTCTCCCAGAATGCTGGCTCAGAGCTTGCTGATGTCCCCCGCCACCCCCATTGTGGACGAGAACTCCGGCCTGCCTTATCCTGTGATTCAGCAGGGCGCCGGTTTGGGCAACATCAACGACGCCATGAACGCCGACTCCTACATCATGGTCGACGGCCAGCCCGACGGCAAGGTCAAGGTGGAGCTGGGGACGACCCCGACCGCACCGGCGTCTACACCTTTGATTACACCCCTGTACAATATGGAAGACGAGGCCCGGCAGTATACCCTGGACACCAACGTCTTCACCCAGGCCAGCGGCCAGTTCTATCTGGAGGAATACGGCGAAGAGGACTGGTACACCGACTACACCCTGACGAAGCTCGCCGCCGTCACCACCTACAGTGTGGGCGGCAGGGAGATTCTGCCGGAGGCCGGGCAGCTCACCGGTCTGGACTGTAGCGGCGACGGCAAGATCAATGCCGCCGACGGCCAGGCCCTGCTGGACTACGCCGTGGGCAAGCTGAACAGCCTCACCAATCAGGACAAGGCCGACCTGAACGGGGACGGCAAGATTACCGCTTACGACGCCGAGCTGTTCCTGTCTCGCCTGGGCAAGTGCGTGGTAGAAGCTGCCCGCCAACGGCGAGGTCAAGGTGACTGTCACCATCACCCTGCCCGACACCGTGAAGGAAGAGCTGGACAAGGTCTTCACCAACGGCGCTTACATCCAGGCCTACAGCTACGCCATCCCCTTCGCCACGGAAGAGGGCGTTCTGGCCGCCACCCACTCCATCCCCGTGCTGGCCTTCTACGGCGGCTGGGACGAGCCGAATATGTTTGACCGTGTGACCCACACCCAGCTTTCCACGGGTACCAACGAGAAGTACTCCTATATCCCGGGCGATTCCGACTTCAACTTCGTGGCGGTCTCCCGTGTGGAAGATGGCGCCGAGGAACTGTACTACCTGGGCGGCAATCCCTACGCCACCGACGCGGAGTACCTGCCGGAGCGCAACGCCATTCGCTCCAATGCCGGTGACGGCATCGCCGCCCTGAACTTCTGCCTGATCCGCGCCGCCGGCGGCCTCCGCTCCGCCATCACCAATGTGGACACCGGCGAGGTCTACAAGTATGAGGAATTTGACCACGTTTACCCCGCCTTCTACTTCCCCAACTATGGCAACTGGCAGAACACCAACCAGTCCGTGGTACCCGGCACGGCCGATGGAGAGAACTGGATGGTCACGGACAAGGCCGGCAAGCCCCTGCCCGAAGGCACCACCGTGGAGCTGATGCTTCAGGCCGCTCCCGAGTACTACCTGAACGCGGACAACAAGACCGTCAACTGGGATGAGATTGATCCCGAGAATACCACCCTCTCCCTCCCGGTCACGGTGGACAACACCGCGCCGGAGCTGAAGTCCGTTTCCGTGGGCACCGAGACTGACCCCGCCACCGGCGAGAGCTACGACTATGTGGAGGCCGTGGCCCTGGACAACCGGTACACCGCCGCCGTCATGCTCCTGACCCCCGGCGGCACCAGGGTGATTGACCGTCAGTCCGCTAACCAGACCGTGGAGGGCGCTGAGAGCCGGGTGCGCCTGAATGTCACCGGCGCTTTCGGCTCCCACCTTCAAGCTGGCCGTTTTGGACTACGCCGGCAACGCCACCTATTATAATGTAAACGTCTCCGAGCCGTTCTCCGGCCCCACCGCCACCCTGATGGGCTCCACCCAGTTATTTATGGACGGTGAGTGGCAGCGCTTCTCCAGCAACGCCAACTATGATTGCGAGCTTGTTTACGACGCCATGATCACCCTTTGCGGGCGCCGCTTACGGCGACGGCTACCTGTTCTACTCCTCCTCGGAGCTGAATGGCTATGAGAAGGTGCCCTACCTCTATGTGGTGGACTACCCCAGCTTCGAGAACCCCGTGCGGATCGGCAAGGTCTCTGGTTCTCCCTACTATGACGCCACCGTGGAAAATTTGTGCTACAACACCGATGACCAGAGCCTCTATTTCATCCGCGGAGGTAAACTGGTGAATGTGGACGTGGCCACCGGCGAAGAGACCGAGGTGGCTGCCATGGATACCGAGCTGGATCTCAGCGGCCTGGACTACAGCGAGACCGAGCACTGCTTCTATGTGGTGGGCGCGGGTATGCTTATGACTTTGAAGCCCGGCAGTACGCCTGCCCCACCGGCCTGTACACCTTCTCCCTGCCGGAGAATGGCCAGGACATTGCCCTGACCCAAGTGGCTGACTTCGGCATCTGGCCTGCCATCATCAGCAGACTGGCCCTGGATGAGGCGCAGAACGCCGCTTATATCCTCCGGAGCGGCAATCTGGAAGGCGACCTGTTTACCTATGAGTTTGATACCGAAACCCCTGACCCAGACCGGCAGACTGGAAAACCACGGCAACCTGTTCCTGGAGCCGGACGCCAACGAGGCCAACAACATCACCCGGGAGGAACCCTCGTCTGTTTCCCTCAGTAACAATGCCATGAACCTGTTCGTGGGCGGCCAGAAGACGCTGGTGGCCGAGGTCAGCCCCCTGGTGCCTGAAGGACAAGAGCGTGGTTTGGACTTCCTCCGACCCCACCGTGGCCACCGTGGATGAAAAAACGGCGTGATTACCGGTAAGTCGGAAGGCACCGTCACCATCACCGCCGCCTCCAAGCTGGATGAGTCCGTCAATGCCACCTGCGAAGTCACCGTCATCGGCTCCAGCTTCACCATCCAGGCTGTGGGCAACAACAAGGGCGAAAGCAGCCTGTTCACCTATGACCTGAAGGCCGGCAAGACCACCGGCAAGACCGCCGTCACCGACGAAGACGGCAAGTCCCTGCCTTTGGAGAACGCCTCCCTGGATTACAGCGGCGAGCTGTGGGCGCAGGACAATGTGGCCGATGAAACCGGTAAGGGCTACCGCCTGTACAACATCGACCCCGCCACCGGCAAGGCCACCTTCACCTCCCCTGAGAACACCAACGACTATGCCGCTGGCTCCATGCTCTTCTGCGACCTGGCCGTGGACGACACCCAGAACGTGATTATGGCCGTCAACGGCGAACAGCCCATCTTCTTCAGCGATAAGCCCGAAGAAAACGACATCGCCACTTTCCTGGTTCAAGTATATCAGCAGCGTAGGCTTTTGTGGGCATTGCCGCAGGCGAGACCTGGGTAATTACGGCTCTAACAACACCCGGTTCTACGCCTTGGACAGCGCCGGCCAGATCATCACCTGCGACCTGAGCTGGAGCGACTTCATGGGCGGCTGGAACATCATGATGGCCTACTACCAGTTCGACCGGGAAATGACCTTCACTGCCGATGAGAACGGCGTGTATCAGGACTCCCTGGTTTACAACGCCGAAACCGGCACCCCTATCCTGTTCCACTACACCGAGGACGGCACCGAGGTCTATGCCATGAGTCTGGACAAGGCCACCGAATCCGTCTCTCCCATCCTGCTGGGCAAGATCGATGGCTACGACAACGTGGCCGCCTATGAGATTGTCTACACCGGAACCGCCCAGGGAGACTGCCGCTCCCACCCTGGACACCCAGGCCCAGACGGCCGTCCTGACCACCGCTGAGGAGACCATCCCCATGGGCACCAACCAACGTGGCCGCCAAAGCTTCTGTCAAGGATGAGGACGGCATCGTCACCGTTACCGTCCGGGCCGAGGAGGACGCCGCCTCCGGTATGCTGGAGATCGCTCTGGACAAGAACGTCCAGATGATCTCTCTGGAAAGCCCCGCCGCCCTGTCCACCTACACCGAAAAGGACGGCAAGGTGATCTTCGCCTACGCCGGTTACGACACCATTGCCAAGGGCCAGGTGATCGCCACCCTGCGGGTGAAGCCGAACGCCGACAAGGCCACCGTCACCTTCACCGAGACCGAGCGGGGCGGCAAGACCCTGGAGGATAAAACCACCGTCACGCTCCGCAACTGTGACGGCAAGACCGATTGCCCCAGCGCCGCCTTTACCGACCTGGACACCAGCGCCTGGTACCACGAGTACACGGACTACGTCCTGGAAAAACGGCCTGATGAATGGCATGGGCAACGGCATCTTCGCCCCCAACGGCTCCGCCACGCGGGGTATGGTGGTTACCATTCTCTACCGCATGGCGGGCGAGCCCGAGGTCAAGAGCGACATGCCCTTTACCGATGTGAAGGAAGGCCAGTACTATGCCAAGGCTGTGACCTGGGCCTATGAGAACGGGATTGCCATGGGTATGACCGAAACCCTCTTTGCCCCCAACTGCGCCGCTACCCGGGAACAGATCGTGACATTCCTGTACCGGTATGCTCGGCTCGCCGGACTGGATGTGTCTGCCAGAGGAGATCTCGCTGCCTTCCCGGACAGCAGTGCTGTGTCCAACTACGCAAAAGGATACCGTTTCCTGGGCGGTTGGAACAGGACTCCTGGTAGGCGATGAGGCAGGTCGCCTCCTGCCGAAGGCAAGCGGAAGCCGGGTCCAGTTGGCCGCCCTCATTACCAGATTCCTGGCGCAATAAGCGTTTTTCAAGTTTTATCCTTTCTGGGCCCGCCCCCGACTTCACCGGGGGCGGGTCAACCCTCTAGGGTGCATGTGTACAGCCAAGGAACCCCATAGAAGTTTGCCAGGGGTTTTTGCGTCGTGCAGTGGTGGGAAGCTTGGCCTGATGTTAGGCCCGATACAAAGTAAATGCTACTGTTATCATAGAGCAAAAGGAGGTGTTGCGTCTGTACGGAAAAATTGGTATAATGTGCACAAATCCAATCCGGGGAGGCGTGCCTGTGAAGGTGACGATTTATCAGGAGCCCTGCTGGCTCCTGGAGGCGGCGGAGCTGGTGTATGGTTTAGTCAACCAAATTCCGGTGGAGAAATTGGCGGGGAGTGGACCCTATTGTATCCCGCCGGACCAGGTGCGCCGCATCCAGGCGGAGGCTTGCGCCGGTTTGGACCCGCTGGATGAGCTGACGCAATTTTATTTTCGGGGGTGTTCCTCTGGAGGGGGTTTCTGGGAGGCTTTCTTGTTTAGGCTGCGCCCTGCTGTACAGTTTTCTGAAATTGATCATCCCCAGGTGGACGATTTTGTCCGGTCCATGGAGGCGGACTGGCGTGCCTTTGTGTGAATCTGGCTTCCATGTGGGAGGGAATTGATGGCTTTTCTCTGAGCTTCGAACCAGCGCTTGCTGGGAAGCTGCTATCTTTAGCCCGGGAGCTGGCAGCTTTTTGCAGGTCCCGCCCCTGTACCGGATGCAGCTGCTGGAGGTGTTTTCCGCCTTTGACCGACATTTGGAGCGGGTGGTGGAGCTGCTGCGCCCGATTGCGGCGGTGTTGCCGGATTATATGGCCCCCTGGACCCGGCAGATTCCGGCTCTGGCGGAGCAGTGGGACACCTTTTTCAGGGAAACTCGGCCCAGGAGTTTTTCCTCCAGCGAGCCCGTATTCAGAGTGGGGGAGTTCCGGGAGCTGAGATTGGCCTTCCGGTTTTTTCTCCCTATGGCTCGCCGGGGAAATTTCTTGGTGAGAAGGGGCGGGTTGCTGTTTCACATGGGGGTCAACATGCAGCCTGGACTGGGGAATGCCGGTCAGGCCCAAGCACCGGAGGAGTGGGGAGCTACACGCCCTGCGGCTCATGGCCAATGGTTCCTGTATGGAGATGCTCCACGCCATGGCGGAGCGCCCCATGAGCGGTCAGGAGCTGGCCCAGAAGCTGAATCTCAACTCCGGCTCTGTGTTCCGGGATTTGAACAGCCTGTATAATGCTCGGCTACTTTTGATGGAGTCCACAGGAGGCCGGAATTGCTACCGAACCAATCTACCGGTGGTTCGGAACATGATGGAGCGGATGCTAAATTATTTGCAGAATCAGGGGTAAAAACGGTGCCATTTTCGATTAACTTTGTACCGAAATTCCGGAGAGTGCATTTTTCCGTTGTCAGCCTTGGGCGAAGTTGCTATGATATATTCATCTTACGCCGCCAGTGGGCGGATGGTTGGGAGGATACAACATGGAACAAAGCAGTATACGCATTTCGCGTGGAGGGCAAGCCTGTGACCTGTGAGCGGTACGGCTTTGGACATATCAACAAGACCTATCGCATTGTCACGAGTTGGGGCAACATGTATGAGCTGCAAAAATCAACCGGCATGTATTTACCAACGTATCGAATCTGATGGAGAACATTGGGAACGTGACCCGGTATGCGGCCCAGCGGGTGCGCCATCCCATGGAGGCGCTGTGCCTGGTCCCCACCGTGGACGGGAAGGACTGGTTTGAGGATGAGGACGGCAACTGCTGGCGGATGTACCACCACATTGAAAACAGCATCTGCTTCCAGCGGCCTGCTTCCACCACGGATTTTTTATGAGAGCGCCAAGGCCTTTGGCAGCTTCCAGGAGATGATGGCAGGTTTCCCGGCGGAGAAGCTCCATGAGACCATTCCCGATTTCCACAACACCCCCTGTCCGCTATCGCCAGTTCCACAAGGCGTTGGAAGAGGACAAGCTGGGCCGTGCCCAGGGGTGCAGAAGGAAATTGACTTCTTCCTGACCAGAGAGCGGGGCGGGCCTTCTGGTGGACCTGTTGGCAGAGGGGAAGCTCCCCCTGCTGGTGACCCACAATGACACCATGCTCAATAACGTGCTCTTTGACCGCACCTCCCGGAAGGCGGTGTGTGTGGTGGATCTGGACACGGTGATGCCGGGTCTGTCCGCCTATGACTTTGGCGACTCCATTCGCTTTGGCGCCAACCTGGCGGCGGAGGATGAGGTGGATGCCTCCAAGGCCGGTTTGGATCTGGAGATGTATCAGGCTTACCTGCGAGGCTATCTGGAGACCTGCCCCAGCCTCACCGCTCAGGAGCTGAAGCGCCTGCCCGATGGCGCCCGGTTGATGACTCTGGAGTGTGGCCTGCGGTTCCTGACGGATTATCTCCAGGGGAGATCCCTATTTCGCAACAACCCGGCCCGGCCAGAATCTGGACCGCTGCCGGACCCAGATGGGCCTGGTGCAGGATATGGAGAACCAGTGGGACGCCATGGCGGCGGCCCTGTGAGGAGGAAAGAGCCATGCGTGTGATTGTGACCAGTAACTACAGCGAGACCGGCGAGGTTGCCGGCGGTATGATTGCCAAGGTGGTGCAGGACAAGCCCACCGCCACCCTGGGCCTTGCCACAGGAAGCAGCCCCTGAGGTGGTGTATGCCAACCTGATCCGCGCCTATGAGGCGGGGGAAGTGGACTTTTCCAAGGTGCATACGGTGAATCTGGATGAGTACCTGGGCCTGGCTCCGGACCATCCCCAGAGCTACCGGTACTTTATGAATACGAAACTTTTTGACCACATCAATGTGCCCAAGGAGAACACCTTTGTGGCCTCCGGCGTGGGAGATGAGGTGGAGTGCGTCAAGGAGTTCCGCTCCATCCTGAACCGGACCCATGTGGACATTCAGCTCCTGGGCATCGGAGAGGACGGCCACATTGCCTTCAACGAGCCTGGCCAGGTGCTCCACAACAACGCCCACATTGAGGCCCTGACGGAGAGCACCATTGCAGCCAACGCCCGGTTCTTCGCCGATGCGGATGCAGTGCCTAAGAAGGCCATCTCCATGGGTATGGGCGACATTATGCGCGCTTCCAAGATCATCCTCATTGCCACCGGCCCCAAAAAGGCCGACGCCATCCGGGGCCTCATCATGAACGAAAACGTGGATGTGAACAATCCCTCCACCATGCTGAAGATGCACCCGGATGTGACGGTGATCATCGACCGGCCCTTGGCGGATTTGGTGGGGTATACAGATTGATTCCCAATGATCACAAATGTGAATGCAAAAAGTGGACGGGTTCAGGCGCGTCCACTTTTTGTCATGTATGAGGTGGCGATGAAGGAGCGGCCTATGGAAAACATCATTGAAATTTCCCATTTAAATAAGAGTTTTCAGGAGATTCAGGCTGTGGTAGACTTGAGTTTCCGGGTCAAGGAGGGGGAGCTGTTTGCCTTTTGGGTGTGAACGGCGCGGGGAAGTCCACCACCATATCCATCCTATGCGGACAGCTGGCCAAGGACAGCGGCCAGGTGAAGATTTGCGGACTGGAGCCGGAGGAAAATATAGAGGCCATCACCCGGGAGCTGGGCGTGGTGTTTCAGAGCTCCGTGCTGGACGGAGTGCTGACGGTGCGGGACAACCTGCAGAGTCGGGCTGCCCTGTATGGAATCACAGGCCGGGCCTTCCGGAAGCGCCTGGATGAGCTTGGGGAGCTGCTGGGTTTCCAGGAGCTTCTGGGGGCGCACCGTGAACCGCCTGTCCGGCGGCCAGCGTAGGCGGATCGACATCGCCCGGGCGCTGCTGCACCGGCCCCGCATTCTCATCCTGGATGAGCCAACTACAGGCCTGGACCCCCAGACCAGGAGCCTGGTGTGGCAGGTGGTGGAGCAGCTTCGCCGGAAAGAGGGGATAACGGTATTCCTCACCACCCATTACATGGAGGAAGCGGCGGACGCCGATTATGTGGTCATTCTGGACAAAGGGAAAATTGCTGCCGAAGGCACCCCTGCTCCAGCTGAAGAATACCTACACCGGAGATTTTCTCACCCTCTATGGGGTGACGGAAAGCCAGGTCCCAGGCCTTGGGGCTGCCCTATTCGGCCATACGGGATGCATTTCGCGTGTCGGTTTCCAACACCGCAGTGGCAACGGAACTGATTGTGAAGCATCCGGCGCTGTTCGGGATTATGAGATCACGAAGGGCAGAATGGACGACGTTTTCCTGGCTGTCACAGGCAAAAAGCTCATGGGAGGAATGGCGGAATGAAGGGATTGCTTGCTCTCATTAGACGGAATGTCAAGATCTTTTTTTTAAAGACAAGGGAATGTTTTTTTCCTCTCTCATCACGCCTGTGATTTTGCTGGTGCTGTATGGGACGTTTTTAGGGCGGGTCTACCGGGAGAATTTCCTGTTGGCCATGCCGGCAGGCGTCCACATTCCGGAGTCCCTGCTGAACGGCTTGGTGGGGGGGCAGCTGATCTCCTCCATCCTGGCTGTGAGCTGCGTGACGGTGGCCTTTTGCTCCAACATGCTGATGGTGCAGGACAAGGTGTCCGGCGCCCGGGCAGACCTGATGGGTCACCCCGGTCCGGCGGTCTGTTTTGGCCATGGGTTATTACGTTGCGTCTCTGCTGGCTACGTTACTGGTCTGCCTGGTTGCAGCTGGAGCTTGCCTCATTTACCTGTCCCTTGTGGGCTGGTACCTCAGCATCTGGGATGTGTTGCTGATGCTGTTGGATGTGTTTTTTTGCTGGCCATGTTTGGGATGGCGTTATCTTCCATTGTCAATAGCTTTCTCTCCACAGAGGGGCAGATTTCTGCGGTGGGTACGATCATCAGCGCAGGGTATGGCTTCCTATGCGGCGCGTATATGCCCATCTCCCAGTTTGGGGAGGGGACTGCAGCGGGTGCTTGGCTTTTCCCCGGTACTTATGGCACATCCCTTCTCCGTAACCATGCCCTGGGTGGTGTGCTGGCCGAGATGGAGTCCCAGGGCGTCCCGGCGGCTGTCACCAGCGCCATTGGGAAGGCCGTGGACTGCAAGCTTGATTTCTATGGGAACCAGGTGGGGAGGAATGCCATGTACCTGATTGTTGCCGGATCTGTGGCGGTTTTGCTGGGGGTGTACGTGGGAATCTACATTTGAGAGGGAAAAAGGCCCGGAAATAAGGGGCCCAGGTGGAAGCTTTTCTGCGGGGGACACAGCACAAGCGGGTCTGTTGCAAAATGGTTTTTTTGCAACAGCCCCCGCTCTAAAAAAGTGAAAGATAGGGGGAGAAAACACAGAAATCCGTGTTTTCTCCCGCTAAAATATTAGGGATCATTTTAGAAAACGCTATTTCGCAATGCCGCCCATTTTTTGCGCTATGTTGTTCTTTTGCCGGACAAGGGCGAGCGCTTCCAGATGCCTACGGCTAAGGTAACCCCCAAAGCTTGGCAGTGCTCCAATTTTCGGGTTAGCATCTCCCAGGTGTCATAAAGGGCAAGTTCTACGCCAGCTTCGTTCAGACGGCTGTAATAGCGGCAGTGGAGGTGCGGATCTGTGAAGGTGGGCATACTCTCTGACTCTGCCTCCAGGAGTTGGGGATTTTCCAGGGTCAGGGAGGGACCATCCGGCCCCAGGGCTACCCGGCATCCACAGGTGGCTGCTTCCAGCCAGATCTTGCGACCCTGGAAGGGTTCCAACACCTGCTCCGGCGGGCGGTGACAGGGCAGGGGAGGCAGGAAAAAAACGGCGGCCTCGGAGCCATGGTCCAGGTAGCCCGGAGGCATCCCAATGGGGCAGCCCGCCTCCCGGCAGCACTGGGTCAGGCAGTTGGCCAGGCGGAGGGTCTCCTCCGTGGGCGGCCGCTCAAAATCCAGCAGGAGACCGGCGGCACCGGTGCGTAACAGGACGTCGATTGTCTCCTGACACACGGATTCCAAGCTGTGGCCGCACCAGGGCGTCAGGTCGTCCAGGTAGCACCAGGCTGCCTGGAGGAAGCCTGTGAGGGCGGCCACTGAGTCCCGGGCCGGAGACGGAGAAATGCATCGCCATCCAGGCAATGCGGGGGCGGCAGAGCCGGGGCCGTGGAAAAAATTCTGCCGCTGTCATGGCAAGATACAGGGGAATAGACAATGGACAACGCCTCCCGGCTGTGATATAATAGTATAGGACCATGCTTATACTTATGTGCGTGTGAGGTTCCCCTATGCGTATCTCTCTGCTGCCCAGGGCAATTTTTCCCCTGCCCTGACCCAGATTTCCCCGGATTACCTGCGCCGCCAAGGAATCCGGCTATTGATGCTGGATTTTGACAACACCATCGTCCCCTATACCACAGACACGCCATCGCCGGAGATGGAGCGTTGGCTCCGGAATTTGGCCCAGTCGGAAATTCAGGTCTGCGTGGTATCCAACAGCAAGAAAGGGCGCGTGCAGGCATTTTGTAGCCGGTATGGCCTGGCCTGCATCACCCACGCCCGGAAGCCGTTTCCCAAAGGGCATTGACCAGTGCCTGAAGCGGTACGGGCTTCCCCCGTCTCAGTGCGCCCTGGCGGGGGATCAGATTTATACGGATGTGCTGGGCGCCAATTGCGCCGGCGTGTATGCCATCCTGGTTTCCGCCATCGACAATCACACCATTTGGCTGCGCCTACGCCATGTTTTGGAATTGCCTGTTATATTTTTTGCGAAAGGAAGGAACATACAATCATGAAGAATCTGGACAAGTACAAGTCTCTGCTGAGTGGGGAAGTGGAGGGCCTACTCCTCACCAGCCGCTACAGCCGCCATTATGCGGCGGAGTTTGATATCGCCGAGGGGGTGGCTTTGGTATCCCGGGCTGGCTGCCGGTATTTTACGGACAGCCGTTACATCGAGTCGGCGGAGAAGAATCTGGTGGGCTTTGAAGTCCTGGCCGTAGACCGGGAGCATACCTATACCGCCCGCGTCAACGAGGCCTGCGCGGACTTTGGCGTCAAGACCCTGGGCTTTGAGGAGAGCTATCTGACGGTGGAGGAGTTCCGGACCTATGAGGAGAAGCTGACTGCCACCCTGAAGCCCCTGCCAGAAGGCCATCAATGCCTTCCGCGCGCAAAGGAGCCCGGCGAACTGCGTCTTATGGAGAAGGCCCAGGAGATTACGGACAAGGCCTTTTCTGAGGTCCTGACCCGGATCCGGGTGGGCATGACAGAGAAGGAGCTTTGTGCAGAACTCATTTATTGCCTGTACAAAAACGGCGCAGACGGTCTGTCCTTTGATCCCATTGTGGTATCCGGCCCCAACACCAGCATGCCCCACGGCGTCCCTGGGGAGCAGGTGATTCAGGAGGGGGACTTCATTACTATGGACTTTGGTGTCCTTTATGAGGGCTACTGCTCCGATATGACCCGTACCGTGGCTGTGGGTTACGTCACAGAGGAGATGGAGCGGGTTTACAACACCGTCCTGGCCGCCCAGCTGGCGGGGATTGCCGCTTCCAAAGCCGGCGTTCCCGGCTGCGAGGTGGACGGCGCGGCTCAGCAAGGTCATTGCAGACGCCGGCTATGGCAATACTTCGGCCATGGCTACGGCCACAGCCTGGGCCTGGAAAATTCATGAGGCCCCAAACTGCAATGCTGCCAATCAAACTCCCATGCCCCTTGGAGCAGTGTGCTCGGCAGAGCCTGGCATCTATCTGCCTGGGAAATTCGGTGTCCGGATTGAGGATGTGGTGGTCTTCCAGGAGAGCGGCTGCCAGGTTCTCACCCACAGTCCTAAGAATTTAATCGTAATTTCCGGGAAAAATGCATAAATAGCCTTGCAATCCCCGGACCAATCAGTTAGAATAGAGCAGGTATTTTTTGAGAACCGGTATACGCCCGTCTGCCGGTGGCACACTAGGAGGAGAAATTATGATTTCTGTCAGTGATTTTTTAGAAATGGCGTTACCTTCGATATGGACGGTAAGGTCATGCAGAT
>VOFJ01001095.1_pt1 | contig 33818 bp, 45 predicted proteins | sample 5384081 | NCBI WGS metagenome assembly VOFJ01 (sample SAMN12384729, study PRJNA508395) | human gut metagenome | isolation source: healthy gut I | host: Homo sapiens
AGGATAAGTGCACGCAAAACTGTATGCTTTTTCATGATAAAGGCGAATTACTTATCAATAGTGAAGAGTATCCCGGGAAATACCTTACACGAAAAGCAGTTTATCCTACATGGCCATCGGGTCTAAAAATAGAAATACTGGCTCTTACGGACGTTGAATACATCATATTCTGGTTCAACGAACTCCCTCTACTCTGCGAAGACCGTTACAATGAGATAAAAGATCAAGCGGAAGCACCCTTGACCTACACCCTCTGGTGATGAGCGAAAGAATTCATTCCCTTATCAGCAGTATGCCCGACTTCCTCAATGAAAAATCTCCTTGCAGCAAATATATCGAACTGAAATGTAAGGAATTGGTATTCCTGATTACCAATTTCTATCCGCTACCTCAATTAAAAGACTTTCTTCTACCCGATCAGTACTTATACGGAGAGCTTCCAATACTTCGTGATACAAAATTACAGCAAGGTGAAAAGTGTGGAAGAATTTGCACATCTGGGGGAGGTTACACAACCACGACCTTCCGCCGACTTTTCAAAAACCTCTACGGTGTGCCCGTATACGAATGGATACTGGAAAAGAAACGGGAAGGAATCCTGGAAGACCTGCAGCACAAAATGCGAATTACTGAAATCTGTAACCGATACGGATTCGACTCCCTGTCGCATTTGCACACTTCTGCAAAGACTCTTTTTGGCGATACCCACGCGCCTTACGCAAGAAAGCAGCCGGTGGTGAGAAAATCGGAAAGATTAACGATTAAAGAATTATTTCTTTAATTCCTTGCTCAATCAATCTATTTCCCCTATTTTTGCAGTCCGTAAGAGGTGTAAAAAAACGTCGAAATTTTAGTTCTAACAATTAAATAATTTAAATTCAATCATTTATGTGGTTAAGTAATTCATCTGTAGGAAGGAAAGTGGTGATGAGCGTTACCGGTATCGCCCTTGTCCTGTTTCTAACATTTCACATGGCGATGAACTTGGTTGCAATCATCTCGGCTGATGGTTACAACATGATTTGTGAGTTCCTGGGAGCAAACTGGTATGCGTTAGTGGCTACCGCAGGACTAGCCGCTTTTTTGTGATTCACATCATCTACGCATTCTGGCTGACAATGCAGAATCGCAAAGCGCGTGGTAGCGAACGCTATGCAGTGGTTGACAAACCAAAAACTGTAGAATGGGCATCTCAAAACATGTTGGTGCTGGGTCTGATCGTTATCGTAGGTCTTGGTTTGCACCTCTTCAACTTCTGGGCAAAAATGCAGTTGCCGGAGCTGATGCACAACATGGGCATGCACGCTGATACACTGACGCTGGCTTATGCCGCTAACGGTGCTTATCACATCCAGCAGACTTTCTCTAGCCCGGTTTACGTAGTTCTTTACCTCGTTTGGCTGTTTGCTTTGTGGTTCCACCTGACTCACGGTTTCTGGAGCTCTATGCAATCACTGGGATGGAACAACAAAGTATGGATCAATCGTTGGAAATGTATTTTAACATCTATTCTACGATTGTTGTACTCGGTTTCGCACTGGTAGTAGTGGTATTCTTCGTGAAAACACTGATTTGTGGCGGTGCTTGCTAAATAGTAAATTGTAAATGATTAAATTGTAAATAATATTATGATCAAGATAGATTCAAAAAATTCCAGAAGGCCGCCCGGTGGCTGAGAAATGGACCAACTATAAAGCTCACCAGAAATTGGTGAATCCGGCCAACAAGCGCCGTTTGGACATCATCGTGGTCGGTACCGGTCTGGCCGGTGCCTCTGCCGCTGCTTCTCTCGGCGAGATGGGATTCAAAGTATTTAATTTCTGTATTCAGGATTCTCCGCGCCGCGCACACTCCATCGCTGCACAGGGCGGTATCAATGCAGCTAAGAATTATCAGAATGACGGTGACTCTGTTTACCGTCTGTTCTACGATACGGTAAAAGGTGGTGACTATCGTGCCCGTGAAGCTAACGTCTATCGTCTGGCTGAAGTGTCTAACGCTATCATCGACCAATGTGTAGCGCAAGGTGTTCCCTTTCGCTCGCGAATATGGCGGTACGCTGGACAACCGTTCTTTCGGTGGCGCACAGGTATCCCGTACTTTCTACGCTAAAGGCCAGACTGGTCAGCAGTTGCTGCTGGGTGCTTACTCTGCATTGAGCCGTCAGGTAAACGTAGGTACTGTTAAACTGTACACCCGCTACGAAATGCAGGATGTTGTCATCGTTGACGGACGTGCCCGCGGTATCATCGCAAAAAATCTTGTAACAGGCGAATTGGAACGTTTCGCCGCTCACGCTGTAGTAATCGCTACCGGTGGTTATGGTAACGCTTACTTCCTGTCTACTAACGCTATGGGTTGTAACTGTACAGCTGCTGTTATCTCTTGCTACCGCAAGGGTGCTGTATTCGCAAATCCTGCATACGTTCAGATTCACCCGACTTGTATTCCGGTACATGGTGACAAGCAGTCTAAACTGCTGACTTTGATGTCTGAATCTCTCCGTAACGACGGTCGTATCTGGGTTCCGAAGAAGAAAGAAGATGCTGTAAAACTCCAGAAAGGGCGAAATCAAAGGAAGTGATATTCCGGAAGAAGACCGCGACTATTATTTGGAACGCCGCTATCCGGCATTCGGTAACCTGGTTCCGCGTGACGTTGCCAGCCGTGCCGCTAAAGAACGTTGCGACGCAGGTTTCGGTGTAAACAACACAGGTTTGGCCGTATTCCTCGACTTCTCTGAAGCTATCAACCGTTTGGGTATCGACGTTGTTCTTCAACGTTATGGTAACCTCTTCGATATGTACGAAGAAATCACTGACGTTAATCCGGGCGAACTGGCATAAAGAAATCAGTGGCGTGAAATATTATAACCCGATGATGATTTATCCGGCTATCCACTATACAATGGGTGGTATCTGGGTAGACTACGAACTGCAAACCACCATCAAAGGGTCTGTTCGCTATCGGTGAGTGTAACCTTCTCCGACCATGGTGCAAACCGCCTCGGTGCTTCTGCATTGATGCAAGGTCTGGCTGACGGTTACTTCGTATTGCCTTACACTATCCAGAACTATCTGGCAGACCAGATTACTGTTCCTCGTTTCTCTACCGATCTTCCTGAATTCGCTGAAGCTGAAAAAGTTGTTCAAGCTAAGATCGACAAGTTCATGAGCATACAAGGTAAAGAATCTGTTGATTCTATCCACAAGAAACTGGGTCATGTCATGTGGGAATATGTAGGTATGGGACGTACGGCAGAAGGCCTGAAGAAAGGTATCGCCGAACTGAAAGAAATCCGCAAGGAATTCGAAACGAACTTGTTTATCCCCGGTTCTAAGGAAGGTATGAACGTAGAGCTTGACAAAGCAATCCGTCTATACGACTTCATCACTATGGGTGAGCTTGTTGCTTACGATGCATTGAACCGTAACGAAAGTTGTGGTGGTCACTTCCGTGAAGAATACCAGACTGAAGAAAGGAGAAGCCAAACGTGATGACGAAAACTTCTTCTACGTAGCTTGCTGGGAATATCAAGGTGACGATGAAAAGGCTCCGATATTGATCAAAGAACCGCTGGTATACGAAGCTATCAAGGTTCAGACCCGTAACTACAAGAGCTAATCGGTGAAGTTAAACATTTAAAAAGAATTAGAAGACAATGGATAAAAAATATATCATTTACACTGAAGGTATGGCGCCAAGCTGGTCCGAAAGCTAAAGGTGCTTTTGAAACCTACCAAATGAAAGATATCCCCGGTGATACTTCCTTCCTCGAAATGCTGGATATTCTGAACGAACAGCTCATCAGCGAAAGAAAAGAACCGGTAGTATTCGATCATGACTGCCGCGAAGGTATCTGCGGTATGTGTTCTCTTTACATCAACGGACACCCGCACGGTCCTGCAACAGGTGCTACTACTTGCCAGATTTATATGCGTCGCTTCAACGACGGTGACACCATTACCGTTGAACCTTGGCGTTCGGCCGGTTTCCCTGTCATCAAAGACTTGATGGTAGACCATACTGCATACGACAAGATTATGCAAGCTGGTGGTTATGTAAGCGTACGCACAGGTGCTCCGCAGGATGCTAACGCTATCCTGATCGCGAAACCTATCGCTGACGAAGCTATGGATGCTGCTTCTTGTATCGGTTGCGGTGCTTGTGTAGCTGCATGTAAGAATGGTTCTGCTATGTTGTTCGTTTCTGCAAAAGTTAGTCAGTTGAACTTGTTGCCGCAAGGTAAACCGGAAGCTTTGCGCCGTGCAAAAGCTATGTTGTCAAAGATGGATGAACTGGGGATTTGGTAACTGTACAAACACTCGTGCTTGTGAGGCTGAATGTCCGAAAAATATTTCTATCAGCAACATCGCTCGCTTGAACCGCGACTTTATCATCGCAAAATTAAAAGACTAGAAACTGCTAGATTTCAATAGCGAGAGCTTAATTTGATTAATGACAGAATCCCCCTGCCGGCTAGTCCGACAGGGGATTTCTTTATGTATGAGTAGATCACAATTATTATTAATACGGATCAGTAACATGAACTTTTAATTCATAAGTTTCACCGATCTCACCTTATAGCCAAAACTGTTATGAATGAGAGAATTACGGGTGAAAGCGAGGATTGAAATAAGGTAAAATCATTCGTTACCGCTTTCACCTGTCTTATTAAAAATATCCCTTGAGCTAAAACAATTATCATTATAGCTAATCCGGATATGCTTATAGCAAATCCGCTTTCAGGTGTGAATGAGTGAACTGTGCGGATGTAATACTTTGGCGCTAGGTCTTAACACCTTAGTTCTCATGTGTTAATACTTGAGTTGTTGCATATATATATCTAGCATCTTGGAGCTATATATCCAACAACTTGGAGCTATATGTCCAACAGTCGGTATGAATAAACTCAATAGGTGAAACCGGGAAGGTTCAGTTTCGCCTGAATTTCTCCCTTGCTTTCATCCCGCTGTTACCTTATTCATCGGCATTTAGAGAATTGGGTGAAACCGGTGAACCGCAGTTATTTTACATAGTTGCATTTATGAAATGTCTTGCCTACGTAAATTACGTGGAGAGGCACCAAAAAGATTTCTTGCAGAAATTAGAAAAAATGGGGTAAAGATTCAAAACCATATTTATAGCATATCTCCGAGATGCTACATTTAGAGTTGTTCAAATCGTCCAGAATGCCCTCTTTACGTCTCGCCAGCATCCATTCATAAACAGGTTCATGAAAGACGTTATTGAAGATACGACGGAATGTACTAAGGGTATATCCACCCAATTGTGCCAGTTCTTCCACTGTCTTTACTTTCTTATAGTTTTGAATAATGAAATATTGGAAACTGTTTACATATTTAGAGAGTGGATGCACCAAGTTTCTCGAAAGATCATAATCGGAATAATAGTATCCCAATACAAACGCCAATTCTTTTCGTTTCAGAGAGAGCAAATCCCGACAGACTTTATCCCTTTCAGATAAGTGATAGACCCATTGAGGAAATATTGCAGTTCTGGAATTATTTTTTAATGGAGTATAAATAAGTGGAGGAGATACTTCCTTCATAATATGATTGAAACGGAAATCACAAAACAGTTCGGGCTGGATAAAACGATAATAAATACACTCACATTCAGTCATAGCAAGCATCTCAAACATAGAACCAATGCCTGAAGGATAAATTCACCTTCCTTAAGCATTGTCCCCGCATATTCCTTACTATTGACCAGTATTTCTCCCTTCATCAAAAAAAGGATAAGATTTTCTTCACACTTTTGAGCCGGTTTATGAAAACCACGCTGATAAATCACATGAGTAATGGCATTACTCACCGCTTTTGGACATATTTGACAATCCCAAGTTCCTTGACAAATAGATGGCATACGCTGACTGTGTTTGTTTTTGTTTATGCTGCCAGCAAAAAATATATGAAATCTTTCATATTGCCATAAAAAAAAGAGAGAAAAAGTGAAAAAGAGGTTGGAAGAGAAAAAAGTAAACAAATATATCCCCAAACAAATCTTATTAATGAGTCCTGACTTTTCTCTTTCGAAAAGTTAGGGGACTCATTATAGACTTATGTATAGCACTTTATCCACCATAGTAAATAGACAACTGCTATTCTTTGTTTCTCAATATGTTATTTATCAACATTTGCATCACCATTTTTAGAAGTCCAATCATCCTCCAATGTTCCTGATACTTTGAGTTCATCACCAGCCTTTTAGTACTAAAGTATAAACATGTTTTTCACCCGAAAGCCATGTATCTGTGAGTTCTGCTGTTTTTTATACCTGATTTAAATATTTCAACACCATCTTTCGTTGCAGAAAATGTCACTTCAACAGTTGCTTTTTCAAAGCTCCTGTGGCATCAGAATCATCAGTTGTTCTGCTGCTGTTAAAGTTTTGGCTGCATCATCACCTCCAAACAAAAACATTATCTGTTGCAAGATTTATCGAATAATCAGCAGTTGGTGAAGCATCAGAAGTCCATTTCTGAGTCGCATAGCTATAAGTACCCGATGTTTTCAAAGCCTTGAAAGTAATATTGGTTACTGTATATTCTACATTTTTATCATCACCTTTTTAATTTAAATATAACCTGAGTCAAGGCATGCTTAAACATCAAAGAAACAGCATTAGCACTTTTAGTTTGACCTGTTAACTGAGCAACAAGAAAATCAACTTGACTCTCAATTATATCGTTTACAGTATACGTAATAGTAGGATATCCTCCACCAGCCGGATAGGTATAGGTTTTCGAAGCAGGCAACTCTGATGGACTATATCCAAAGAAGGTAACCTTACCTTCAGAAGGCCAATAGAATTTTTTTTGAATCTTTCTCTGCCCAATTGGTATGGTCAGTACTTGTAAAAAAAACCATCAAGGATATTAGTACCTGCTGTTGCAGTACCATATGCATCCTCTCCCTTATACGCATAGCCAAAAGCTCTAAACTCCTGCAAAGTTATCAGTAACCATAGGTGTCCTCGTCACTACAGATGTTCCTATCTTTATCTCTGCATTCTGTCCTGCATTCTCAAACTCTTCATTCTGTGAGCAACCTGTAATTGCCAAAGCAAGCTGTAACGCCAATAAAATCTTCTTCATAACTGTATTTTTTAAAGTTTATAATATTGTTATATTTTGTTTATAGCATCTATTTCAATCCACGGGTAACTCAACATTATCTTCGGGTCCCCATCCATCAACATTGCCGCCCATTCCTCCACCTCCATCAGGATTCGGTGGTGTTTCCGGCTTATCAACCTCAATCTTATCATCAGGCGGTAACTCAATCTCCGGTGGTGGGGTTGGCTTTCCATCTTCCCCTGTTACAGCATTTTCAAGTGTACCTATTATTTCAGTAACATCAATTGTTGCTTCCTGAACTGTATTATCTGTTTTGATAAATTTCAATATTAATATTATAGCACTTTTCTCACTAGAAGTTTCTCTCTCTCTGATGTTGACATTCGCGTCGGCATTGTCATTTCCTTTTACTTGTTTGAAAGCGGTGAAAAATGCCGTTACCCTATTATCTCCCTTCTTTACCTCAAAGTAGATAGGTTGTGAGCTACACACTCCACGACCTTTGCCTATACAGTAACAATCGGATAATCCATCAATGCTTCCTACCACTGTTGCAACATACTCCAAACCTTTAGCCTCTACTGCAAAAGAATATTTTTTCACCACAGATTCCAACTTCCAGTCTAAGCGAAGCACTTCTTCACTCTTCTCTATTTTCACTCATCTATATTCAACACATACAATGAATCCGGTGACCAAACCATCTTTTCCGTTCCTGCAATCCCTAAACCGTTGCAGTTTCCCGTGTAGGCTTCTATCGTTTCATAAGACTCTTCGCCCCTGATTCGTATAGACTCCGTGTTATAGTTGTAGACTACTACCGAATACCGTCCCGAGGAACTTTCATTTCTCCGCCTCGCACCGAAAAAGGTATTTATCTACTTTCCTGCCATCTCCGTTCTTTCGGATAAAAAAATCACCCGAACTCCTCCGGCAGTTGATTTGTCACCCATCCCAATCCAGCTTTTTATATCTACCCCACTTACGGGATAATCATCCAATATATCGCGACGGCTACATCCAGTTAGCATCAGCAGCGAGGACAAAAAGCACAAGAAACCCGTATCTTGTATTTCGCATTACGCCCTCCTATCTCTTTGTTGTTATCAACCATACCAAAAGAAACTTTCGCCTTGGTAGGACCAATAAAGTTATAACGTCCACTATTTGTCCATATAATATCTCCCTCATAAGGAGTATATTTTTTTATATTCTGTTGTCAAATACCCTATGCCAAGACTGAATTCAAGGGAAAAATGCCGTGCCAATTGCCGTGCATATCCATAAGTCACTCCCCGCAGCTCCGTAATACTTACCTTGATAGCCGTCTCCACGCAAGCTGGAAGTCATATATCCCACCTTCAGCATAAAGTCCGATAAAATGTCCGGTCAATCGGTCACGTTTCTGACGGTTTCCCAGCCAACAACGTCCTTCCATCCCTCCCGAAAAAGAAGTGCGATAGCAGAAATCATGTTTGCTATTCAGCCACCACGGACATTTATATTCAGTATTCAAAGACCACCTCTTGCCTATCGGAATTTCCACTTCTATATTTGGCGCCAATGCCAAATCATATAACAGATTATTCTTCACTGCAAGTACAGTTTGGCTTTTCACCGGCCTTCTTCTGCCTCCGATATATCGACCTCACAAACCTGTTTTTTTTCACTTTCTCCCACAGGCTTATCAGGTTGATCTTTCGGAAGCGCCTCTTCCTGCTTTGAAACAAACAACCCGGAGACAGAAGATACCGGTTCAAAAGCCTCTTTACCTAATTTCGAAGTTTCTCCGACAATCGTAATAACCGATCTTCGCAGCTCCGGAAAGATATTGCGAACAATGTATCGGTAAGCAATTCCCCGATTCAATTTTTCGCAACAGTTGTTTCCGTTTATTGACATCATTCTTATGATAATCAATCAATATCAGCACTTCTTCCCGATCTGGCAAGTTGGAGTCGGATGCCACCAACTTACGAAACTCCGACCAATCCTCTCCCTCTGAAAAAAATGAATCTTATCAACACTAACATCCGAATTATACCGTTGTAAGAATTCCTTTATCGAATCATTTCTCCGAGCAGCCAAACTTCTATTATAAGATTCATTACCATCAGGAGAAACAAAAAGTTTCCACATTCAGCGCTGTTATATATTTCGTATTCAAATTTCCGAGAAGCAAAAAGAATCTAAAATTGTAATTACCTGATTATTATCTTTATAACTAAGATCTACTTTCGCTTCATTCGCATCAAAATATATCACTGCCCGCCGGATTGTATCATTCGCAACAGCGAAAAATGGAATCGAAGCATACCCACTTTCTGGAAGGCTTAATAAAGCCATAAGAATAGTCAATATATAGAATACCATGTTTCATTGTCGTTCGTTTCTGATGACAAATATAGAAGTTAGAAAACAAACCGAATCATACTTTTTAGAACAAAAATCAAGACATGAAAGATTCTGTGAAACGATTGAAACGATTTTGCAAGTTTTGAGAGTTTAAGGTCAATAATAAACAGAAAAAATGTCTTTGGTAACTCATCTGCGTGATAACACCGTACTTCTGTTCCGCCTGCATCAGCAGTTCACATTCATAGGAAGTTCTGACAAGCGGCTTTTCCACATACACATGGATGCCAAAGCTTCATCGCCTCTATACAAATCGGGAAATAACTATGATCGGGAGTCGCCAGGAATTTTCTACGAGATATTTTATCCCCACCCAAAAATTTCATTAAAGAAATCATGTATCAAAGTGGGTTTATGAATAGATCACATTTCTATAAGGAGTGTACAAAGCGGATGGGAATGGTACCTAAAGACTACCGTTTTGCATAATAAAAGTCAGATTATCTATATTCTTAACAGTCTCACCTATGGTTTGCAAACGCATACAAGTTGCATCAAAAATATCCATCTTATCAGGAGAAGCTAAGAAATCATTTACAGAAATGACACTACCACATCTTTCTATAGTTGTATTAATACGTTCTTCTACAAAAAGAAGCATATCCAATATGTCAGCATTAGATATAGATTGCGTCTTTCTCTATATGATTGCGAAATAAACTACGCATAATTGCGGTTAAAGACACGACATCCACTTTTGCATTAAAACGCTCTTCTAATGACTCTTTTTATTTCCATTCGAGTAAAATAATCCGGATCTTGAAGTTTTACACAAATATCAATATCACTATCCTCTTTCTGCTCACCACGAGCCACAGAACCAAAAAGTCCTAACTTTTCAATTCCATATCTCTCCCCAAATTCTTCCTTAAAATTCCGGAGAATAGCGATTATTTCATCTTTTGTTTTCAACTGACACTATTGTTATAATGCAAATATTAAAATTAATATTGGAATTAGCAAATTCTTAATCATATTTTGTGGTATCACTAATAAAAAAAGATGCACAGGTCATCAAATTTTCATCGATCCCTGTACACCTACTACTCTAAATTCTACTTCAAAACATAAATAGCCTAATTATGCTGCCGAATCCATTATTAACAATCATGTTAGTTTTATCCATCAAAAGTACAGAACATAATTACGTAAATAGTTCAGAAGTGCCCAGAACGCCATCATCATTGCCAATACAAACAAAACGACAAGTCCGATTGCCAAAGCAATCCAATGTTGTGAATGATCATCAGAATATTCTTTATGACCATCATTAAACTTGTATATTGTCCGCACTGTCTGCGCTCCTGCCAATGACCCGAACACTCCGGCAAAAATACCATTATGAATGTTTCCACCGCCACGAAGTGCCCGCTTATCAATTAAGAATTGAGGCGTCCTGCTCGCTACCACATACAAACCGGTAGCTATTAAAGTAGAAAACATCATAACCGACTCCCATCATCCAATACATCAAGATACCCACAATGACACCTAACCAGATTAATTTCCTGGAACCATCAAAATGACGTTCTTCACCACTATTAATCACATCAGTCAATGAGTTTAAGCGTTCTATGACATCAGCGTCAGTAGGACACATACCGATAACCTGATCAATCAAAAGAACAGATTTCTTAATTTGCTACATCTTTGTCGGCTTTCTGAATTCATCATCATCTGTTTTTTCAATCACCGTCCAAGTAGCGAATGCCTCATCCATCAGTTTCCACGCCTCCGTTATCTCTTCATCCGTCATTTTCTCCGGCATTCCGGCTGCAAGGCGTTTATTCAACATTCCTTCTACCGTAAAAACCTCTTTATAACGTGCGACCTTATACCATACAAAAAACATATGCCCCACAATAAATAAAACAACGGCAATATACAAAATCAGTTGGAGAACAGCCAATATCTTTACTCCCCAAAGGAACTCCGTCATCCGCCGCAGGCATCAGCTATTGCATCAGGCTCCACTACCGCTTTTTACAAGTGTCAATCCATTAAAGGCAGCATCTTTTTCGCCTTTATCAAGTCCGGTAAACGACAACTTATCATCCTTATAAACGACTTTGCATTGACCGGAAATCCCGGCATCAACCTCCGGACGTCCGCCTACAAAAGAAAGAGTCAGTTCATTCCCGTTCATACTCTCGACGTAAAACTCATAAGTTGCCATCAAAGATTCCCTTCCACCGGGTTCCAGCATATTCACTTCCATAAATCCATTGCATCTGGCATTCTCATTATAAGGATTCAATTGCCAATTACCATCACAATTCAATGTGAACGCAACCTTTAAATCGCCTTCTTTATTTGCTCCTAGCCAGTCACCGTTAAAAACATCTTCCTGCGCAAATGCAGTCATCGAAATAACCATCATTACAATGGCACACAAATACTTTTTAATATTCTTCATAATATAATAAAATTAATATTTCAACACCTTGGCTGCCACATTCTTAAATTGCGACATGGCAAGCCCGATAGAAAGCTCCAATATAAGTAGGATCACAAATTATGTACTTCTTTCCGCTTACAGTTATATAATCTCCGTCAATGTTTTCATCAAAACAGACCGCTGTTGCCATGTGATTGGGATATTCCAACAATACAACATCAAGCCCCATAAGAGTACGTACCAAATAAGAGTATAACACAGCACGGTCTTCGCAATCGGAATAAGGATAGTAGAACAGCTCATCCACAAAGAAAGGCTTTTTCATAACCAAACTGGTCACCATCTGTCTTATAATCAAAATTTCGTCTGCACGAAATTAATCAGTATATTAGCGGCTTCCGATTGTTTTTTTCCCTTGTATGGCAGCCTTTGCAATGATGGAAGCACCGTCTGTTGTACTTCCTGACTGACAGGAGGCTCCCACATAGACAGAAAAGTCACATTGCGGATAATCCTTATAGAAAGAAATAAGTCCCGAATTTACTTTCGAGCAGACTTTGACGGATGGATGCTTTCGCTTGCAACGTTTTCTCCACGTAAGTTCCTGAAAAGGGTTGGGGAGTAGTGATATTCATATTTACCGGGTTCTTCGCATTGGCGAAATCACGGTTGTAAGTGTAAATAGAATTAGTTTTATTCGGGGTAGTATCAAACCTGTAATAGTTTACTCCATTCAAAGTAATAAAACAGGTAGCATAAATCATGTTACCCGAAGCATAGAATAAAGTAAGGCGGTTATCCATACGCGCCACCTTAACCCTATATCCCGATTGAGAAAGGAGAAACATTTGCATAAGAGCTATTTCATCGGAATGAGTACTTCCACATAGTTCAGTAGCCACTTTCCTCGTCAACAGCAGATAACCATAGTCATTCAGGGCATTATCCTTTTTTAAAAAGCCAAACAGTCGTCTATCAAAGGCTGATAGTTGCTACGCGATAACGTCTCCCATCCGGCAGAAATATCTTTCTCTGCAATCCCTTTTAAAGTGAGCCGGTTCTTCAATGAAGCATTGACAACACAATCTTTACTGTAGAACGAAAAACTCTACACCGGAAAGTGAGCGTTTTAAGGAACGGTTTCTTCAGGCTTCACTTCCGGTTTTTATTTCAGGGAGCACCGCAAAATCCTTTTCCGGTTCTACAGCCACATCTTTACCTCCCGGTACAACCGGAACCTGTGTTTTTCCCTTTGAAGGAGAAAATGTCGCACTTGGAGTCACTGTCGGAATGGGGAGTCGTGTCACCTCCCCTACTTTAACCTCTTGCGGTTTTGTTGCCGGCTTCTTATGGTCAAAGGCTGACCGGTTTTACAGGCTCCGGCTTTGAGGACGTGCCACCGGCTTCTGCAAGTCATACTCTTTCCAGGGTTCTTTCAGAAATTCGGCAAATTCCTTATTCTGTTCGCTCACAAAATCATCAAACTCTTTTTTTGCTGCTGCTTCACAAAATCGTCAAACTCCTTCATGTCTTTATCTATTTGCGCAAAAAAGACTAAACGGCAAAACACAATGAAAAAAACTACCATAGATAGTATTCGTATCCTATTTTTCCTCATTTCCTTATTATATTTTGTTGTTCTGTTATCTGCCAATCCACATACAAGCTTTATTATTCCGTATATCTTTGATAAAGGGGGAAATAGACAAGACAGCGACAACCTTCTCCCGATACAAACCACAACCGGAATCAGTGCCGCCATTGAAACGATCGTCCACCTGCTTGACATTTACATCAGAAAACGGATATAACAACAACGCCTTCACTAAAGAAGACATATAGGCATTCCAAAAGGCATTCCTCATATCCATCTTCTCCAGTCCGCCCTGACCTCCGAAACCGACATCTTCATACCAACAGTCTTCTTGTGAAGAACAAATTTCAACTCCGTTCATATATGAAATTATTTGAGGAGACGACTGTGTTCCCTTAAGCTGAAACCATGACTGGTCTGATTGCTCCCTACAACTATCCGATTCCAACAATAAATTGAATTTCACCTCTTCTTCCTCAACCCTTTCTTTCGTAAACAAAAGCATCAACTCACTAATGGAATGATAAGAAAAATTGCAACTATCATTCGATGGAGTAAAAGATACCTCCAGAAATTTCTCTCCAAATATAGAAGTATATTCATGCTCAATCCGGTAGGAAACATGTTGAACGGGATGTTCGATCACTCCCAATACAAGCATTTTGTCTCTTTGGTCTTCGTATGTATTACTGGCAGTCTCCATGGTGGAAAAAACGTCCGAGAGAAGTCTCAATTGTACCCCTTGCTGCAATGAATACAGATAAGCCGCTCTTTGCAAAGCAAGCATCCTTGCAGCCTTCGGATTTCATACAAGGATCAGATATACCAACTACCCGGCCTTTCCGTTGAGAAGCAAACACCCATTCCGGCAAAGTCTCCCGCTGTCCCGGTCTCCAGTCATAAGATTGGTTATAAACTGTATCAACAGGCATTGCCTGTGAAAACACATCAATACCGGGAGACAAAAGCAACTGGATAATAAAAAATAACTACCCAATTATATCTTATATCCGACAAATTAAGTTTCATCATTCAATCTTCAAATAGTTGGGTAGTTATTAAAGAGATCATTACTATCCTCTGTGTTCTAAACAAAGCTGATTATTGGGCGTTTTTACTCATTTCTTCTTCAAATACCTTTTTTGAACTTTTTCATATTCAAAGTCAATGCGCAATTTGTCATCATTCTTAATACGATTTGCCATAGCATTCATGATTTCCTCTCCTGCCAGTTCAAGAGAGACATATACTTTGTATTTACCATCAGGAGTCTTCATGGTTTTTCACAAATTACACGCGTACCGCTCAATTCCTGTTCCACTACCGTACGGGTCAATGATTGATAACGACTTTTGCTTTCATCATTTTCACCTTGCTGATAAGAGGAAACATAACTATCGGTTACCGATTTCACTTTTTGCATTGATAGCAGTAGCAATTTCAGCCCAGTATCCGTCATCGCTTTTTTTCTTTGCAATAGACATATCCGTAGAAAGTCCCATCGAACTAGCTCTAAAATACTCTTTGTTCGTTTGAAATTCCGGTCCCGAACAAGGAACATTAATTTCTACGTCCTGTTGCACTGCCGGTTGCTGCACTGTTTGTGTTACAGGTTTTGAACTACCGCAACTTGTCATAACAGCAATGGTTAGCAATGCTGTTCCCAATAAATTAATTCTTTTCATTTCAAGTCTTTTTTAATGTTAATATATGATTCATTTCAAGCCTCTCAACTTCACTATATTATTTTTGAAATCCTTCAATTGCAGCAGTGCCACAGATTGCAACTTACTTACCTCAATAACCATCTCCGTAGGCAGATCAGGCACAATGAGCGCAGTGACTCTGCGGTCATTGAACTTAGAACCCAGTTTGACACTGACAATCGGAGATTCTTCACCTTTTCGTTTATAACCGTCAGATTTCCACTATATAAGTCCACTTCGCAATCGTCAAATAAGCATTTGTATTCACAATCTTAAGATGTATCCTCGATTTGTCTCCCTAAAGTTGCAAGTTTGTCAAATTCAACAAAGACACCATCCAACCATTCAACCCGAATTGCCTTTTTGATTCTCTGGTTTGGCGGACTTAACCGGAACCAAAGGAGCAGGAATAACTTCCGGCACCACAACAGGGACAGATATAACCGGATCGCTTCTTTTTCCGGTACGGAAGCACCGACTATCGGAACAGGAACATCCGGCAACATCTTCTGTCTTTCCGGAATCTTTCCGGTTCTGTCGAATGTTATTTTCTTCAATTCACGTGCAAACTCCCGGTTCAACCGTTTTATCAATTCACGCGCCGCCATATTCTTGCCTTGAGAAGCGGACTTATTTTCAGGTACTAATGTCCGTTCATCATTAATAGAATAATTCAATAGGATTTGCCCCGTCCGGTTATTTTCTATTTTAATCCCCCAACGTAGAAAAGAATTCGATGAAGTTGTACAGTTCACCCGGAACGGTATTGCCTTTACGACACTTATTATCAATGTAACGATAATGTCGGCTTCAGAAGGAGATGCAACTACGTTAAAGAAATGATTGTTCAGCAAACTCTTCACAGTTCGTTCCACCGCCTCTATATCGCTCTGCGCACTTCTAACATGCTTCGAAGTCTGTGTGTCTGCACCGTGTTGATAGTCAACGTTGCTCCGGGAAGAGAAAGAAAGCATTTGCTTGAATAAAGCTGCATAACTTCCCTTCGGAACAAGCTGAACACATCATCAATTAATGAAATTCCAATTTCCTGCTGTGCCTGTTTAGAAGTAATATTGCGCACATAAAGAGCGGCAACTCCCGATTCGTCGGTGGGAGACATGGAAGACAAATCTCCCGCCCCGGAAACAAACTCGGCTTTCAACCGGATATTCCTTAACGGATTTCCATTACGGTAAACACCTATAGCAATAGGCTCCCTTATACCTTGAAACGGCGTGACTGAAACGGTTACCGGATTCAGAACAATCGTTATTCCATCAAATACTCCAGCCAAAGCCGCATATAGTTCAGTCGCCAGATTAATTGTCTTTCCTTCGTAAGAGCAGAACAATTCCTGATTAAGTACCGGGCGTATAGCCTCCATTCCATTCGAGAATAATTCAATGGCAGTCATTAAATCTCCTGTTGTAAGGTAATGTGTCCCTTTATACCAGAAATCGAAGCCGTTACGGATTGCCTTCTGACGACGTGCTGCCACCAAAGCCGCATAATCATCCTTATTCAGTTCATAATAAACCCAATACTCATTGTCACTTCGCCAGGAATCCACCAGACGAAAGTTCTCTATTTCCGCCCGGGCTTCTGTACGAATACTTTCTGCGAAGGTTTGTTTCACATTACCATCGTCCTCCAACGTATTCAACAAAGAATTGGCGGCAATCACCACTTGAATTTCAGATACAAGATCAGACAAAGCGTTTTTGCTTTGCCTTTTTGCTGATAATCTCCTTCCGATATTTCAGCCATTCCTATTCCGATGTAACTTAAACCACTAACAGGATGCTGTTTCACCCAGTCAGGACGGTTCGTTTGTTGACCGGAAAGCGGAAAGCAAAACCATGAAATCACAAGAATAAATAAAAGCCAATGTTTCATACGTCCTTGATTTATTGAATAGTCAAATAGATGGTACTTCCATCCACTCTATGTTCACTATCTATTCCGGAATCATTCAGATAATTAACCAGATTATCCGCAAACGTGATGCAATCCATCGGCAAGCCGTCGCTGTCCTTTGCAGGAATCTGTATCGAATCAAATATCAGACTATCGTCCACAACACCTTGAATATGGTAGCGTCCTCCCTGGGCATTTTTTCGTACCCATTGCGTATATGCGCGAAAGAGTAGTACTACCGTTTATCCGGCTATTCATCGTATTGATAGCATTATCTGCGAGACTAACCCGAAGAACAACCGTATTCCCCTGTTGAACTTTCCGGGCAAACTCTTTCGAGATATCTTTCAGAAAACCATCCAGAACATCTTGTGCCGCGTATGCGCATAACTTATCCACGTCCGTCGTCCTAAAGCGGTTCGTCCAAGCTTTTCCGGCTAGCCAAATCTACTCCGGTAGCCGTTTCACGAGCAGTCATAATCAATGAGACTCTACTTCCCGAAGCTGCAGATATGTCTTTTTGTAAATCAACAATCACATAGACGTCCGCTCCCCGAATTCATCAACAACTGCTTATCATTGGAATCAGCATTCTTACTTTCCCATTCGGAAGCGCGCAAAGTTCCTGACTGTTTTCCCTCGGCAGCCACCGTCTTCACGCCAAAGGCTTAACAAATCCTCCTTTACCGTACTTACGGCTATACGAAGATCAAAATCATTTTTCAGAATATCGGCGTATGAGCTTCCGGTCATTCGGCTTTATAGGGGGACTACCATGATTGTCGGCAAAGCCATTTGTTGCCGAGTTTCCTCCATCGACATTTCTTCCTGGGGTCTCGTCATCAATTTATTCCGTATCAAGTCTTTTTTAAGCGCACCTAATAAGATTTGAGCCGTTACTGTACCATTGTATAGCTTGGAAGATTGCCGTACCGGATCTCCCTACCGTTTCATAGTTCTTCACAAAGAGCATATAACGTGAACTGAAAAAACTGATTCATATAGTAAGAATCTTCTTTCCCGACGAGCGGCTGTCCGTTTTTCCACTCCGTCAATGCCGTTGAGAAATATAGCATTAAAGATTGACTTCAATGCCATATTATATACATCTTTTCTTTTTCGGCTGTTCCGGAAGCGGTGATAACGGCTATGTTATCATCTGCCTTCACACAAGTTACGTCATTGGAGTATGACTCCTGTGCCATGAAATGAATAGTGTATACAACTAGCAGGCTCAAAAAGCAGTATTCGTAACTTCATCATAGTCCAAGTCCGCCTAAAAAAAGGTATTTTTTCGAGAAAGAATAATCAATTTCTTTTTTCTTCTTTCGATGCTTTCATTATCTCCTCACCGCCTTTGCTCACGGTACATAAAAAGAACGCGTTCCGCTCAATACTTCTTTCACATTCAAACGTCCGACTTCTTTCAATGACAGTTCTCCGGCAATATCCATCTCTATGTAAACGATAAATTTCTGACCTTTTTGTACCCCTCTCTTGGTTCCAAGATCGATATATACAGTTTGTGCTTTATCTTTTTTGGTACTCTCAATCTGTACAATCGTTCCTTTCATTTTGAAATACTCGTCAACAAAATCGTCCATGCTTATTACTACATAATCCAAAGTCTTAATGATAGCTTCATCAGGAGTATCGCCAATATTCCCGGTCAACCCCTCGTGAGTGAATGTCTGGGTTCCTTTGAGTGTACCGTTAGAAGGGTCTACTATTTTCAACGTGTAAGAAACACTCCCCTGATAATAGGTCTTCCCTTTACTATCTGTTTTTTAACTCCCTGCATACTGGTAATATTTCCCTGAATAAGATATTGGGCGCCCTAACGTTGTCATGACCTCGCTTCTGCAAACGGCATCTCCCATAGCAGAAGCCTCTTGGCGTCTTTTCGCTTCAGTCTTCAATGCTTCATTAGAATCAACATCAATAAGTTCTACACGATCCATCTTCTGGATACCTTCTATTACTTTATTACGCAATGCTTCCGCCAAAATATTACTGATAGTACCGGGACGCGAGAAATAATCAATATAGACTCTTTCTTTACCGTTTTCATCGGTTTGTGCATAGCCCTAACATTGGAATTAGGCAAATAGAGAACAATAGTAAAATCTTCTTCATGTCTGTTTATTATTTATTATTAATGCTATGTTTGTTTTTAGTGCAATATTTCGCTCTTTTAATACAATATAGAATGTTCTTTTTTCAATAATGATTTACTGTTATGAATGATTGTGTTTTCTCTGACTGCAAAGTTAAGCACACATTAAGGTGCATTGTATACACAATATTTACTACAACCATCCGTTAAACGAATAGTTATCTCCAAATATCAATGAGAAAAGGGAAAAGAGTGGTATGTTCAATAAAACGAGGTCGTTTTTCCCGTCTCCAAGCTATTTGCACCATTGCATTTTCCACAGTTCTCTCGAATAAGTATAAAATAGCATTTGTTATATCCACTAAAATTGTTACATTTGTCCAATAATAAATTGCTTCCCAATAACAAGATACATGGAAACAGATTTAAAGAAGATAGTAGGACATCGGCTGCAAATGCTTCGTATGGAAAAAGAATCTTACTCAAGAACAAATGGGAGAAAAGTTGAACTTATCAACAAGTGCCTATTGTAAGATTGAATATGGTGAAACTGACCTCACGTTAACCAGGCTGAATAAAATAGCAGAGGTACTAAATATGTCTGCATTAGAACTATTTAATAAAATAGACGGGAATGTGTATGTCAATAATTCCGGTACTATCGGAACTAATATTGGAGTCGCTAAAGACTGTAGTAGCGTGCATATCGAAGCGGCCAGATGATCTTCGTGAGCTAATAAAAGCAAACAGTCGGCTCCTTGACATGTTATATAAACGTATGAGAGCTTTTAGAAAATAAAAGTGCTCTTATAGTGATTATACGCCTAGAGAAATCTCATCAAGGTTTAAAATAGCAGAACATACCGGTCATCGAGTTCGAACAGATAAAGGTGCTCATAAACGTTCTGCATTGAATATATACGAAAAGAAGGCTGCAACTTCGTAAAAGATTGCAGCCCGTTTTTTTATTGGGTAACCTCTATACCCAAACTCTTATAAGAGTCTACGCAAAAATATCGCTTCGTAGAATATAACCGATTACATCTCCCTTATGTACAGTCGCACCTTGCTGTGCACATATCTCCACCACACGTCCGGTAAATCCGGTTAGAATCTTTTCATATTCCCCCACGGGTGAAAGATAACAAAAGACTTCGTCATGCTGATATTTACGCCCGATGAATGGAGCAATGGATGGTCCCTCTACGGAAACTTCCCAAAGTACCTGTCCGTTATCAGGGGGCAATAACCGGATCTGCCTTGGCACGTTTCAACTTCTTAATTTCCTCTTCCGAATACCCGTTCTTTGCCATTGCCGCATCCTTAGCATGTTGCAACTCTTCCTCAAAACGCTTTTTGGCAACCCCGGACTTATAATCACGATACTGGCGATCGTGCATAGCCAGTTCAAAAAGTTCTTCGTCATCCTCTCCATATTCCCAGCCATTTTCATCCATTTCCTTTCGATATTCATCCAAAGCATCCGGATAATTCAATTGCGGGTCGGTATCGACAAATTCATATCCTTTAGATTTCGCCAACTCTATAATCTCCGGTGCAAGCGTACCAGGAAGACGTCCACTTTTACCGAGAATCATATCCCACGTATGGTTATCTATCATTGTCCAACGTTCTTCCCCTTTTACCTGCTGCATAAGATTCATTAATGCAACATTCTTCACATACTGGCTGAAAGGAGTCACCAGTGGTGGATAACCTAATTTAGGCCATACATATTCCACTTCGTCGAAAAGCATCACCAGCAAATCATCGATACTAAGTTCCGGTTCATTCTTCACTCCTTAATATCATGTTTATACCCGAATGCACTCCCTTCAGATCTGCCATCATGGAACCCATCATGCCACCCGGCAAACCACATTTCAACAACAGAGAAGACATATGTTTGTTCGTAGGATCCATGAAATACCCCAGGAAGTCATCTATAAATTCCTGCGTCATGGCACGCGCCTTCATATAGGCTTTCATATTAATATCCGGTACCTGAAAACCTAAATCTTTCAACATAGCCTGCACCGAAATTACATCCGGATGTACTTTACCCCAGGACATCGGTTCCATAGCCACATCAATGATATCAGCTCCATTCTCACAGACTTCAAGAATAGATGCCATCGACAGCCCCGGCCCACTATGACCATGATATTGAATCAATATATCCGGATGTTTCTCCTTGATAGTCCTGACCAATTCTCCTAACATACCCGGACGACCGATACCCGCCATATCCTTCAAGCATATTTCAGGTGCACCGGCCTCAATCAGTTGATCGGCAATTCGGGCATAATACTCAACAGTGTGTACGGGAGAATAGGTGATACAAAGAGTTGCCTGCGGAATCATACCTGCTTCCAATGCATATTTAATAGAAGGAATGATGTTTCTCGTCTCATTCAGTCCACAGAAAATGCGTGTGATGTCCACTCCTTGCGCATGCTTGACTTTATACATCAATTTACGCACATCTGCCGGAACCGGATACATGCGCAATGCATTCAATCCGCGATCGAGCATATGCGTTTGAATACCCGCTTCTTTAAAAGGTGCGGTAAAAGCACGTACGGCCTTGTTGGGGTTTTCGCCATACAACAGATTCACTTGCTCAAAAGCACCGCCATTCGTTTCAACTCTGGCAAAACAGCCCATCTCAATAATCAAAGGAGCGATACGGACAAGCTGATCAACCCGAGGTTGATATTTACCGGAAGATTGCCACATGTCCCGATAAACAAGACTGAATTTAATTTCCTTTTTTTCATCATAGCCAATAATAAGTGATTTTTTCTTCGGTTAACTTCACATATACAAATATAAAGGTTTATACTGACATATAGTCAAACAATCACCTTAAAAAATAGATATAAAGAGATGTTTAATATCATAATGCAAGAAATCCACCTCTATATAGATCCATTCACTATAAATAACAAATCAAATTGTTTTTATGTTCGTACATATATCATTCCTTTAAGATTGCCAAATACTTCAACCTTCATTCATTGACGTTTAACGGCTTCGACAGAAAGTTTATTTTCAAAGTTTTCAAAGGTATAAACAAACCAAGATAACCATCAGGCATAATCCACTTGTCAAGGGCTTTATTATACTCAAAATTACTATTACAATAATTAATATAAGATGCAATATTGACTGAATCATTAAAATAAAGATTTCATCATTTTTTATTGTTATTACTCTGGTAAATAATGGTATTAGTGAGAACCTAAAAATTGTAAAGCGCAAATACACAGCAACATACAAGTATATATTTTCCTTTAAAAGGAACACCTCGTTGGTTTTAAAGGAACGATGCCTTGGTTTTAAACCAACGGGGCGTTCACGAGCCCTTCGAAATACAATGAAACATATTCAAGAAGGCTTGCATTTCTTTTCATTACTTACCATAAATGTGCCATGTTTTATCCATTAGAAGTACGTCGTGTCCGATAACAGTGAAAATTAGTGAAAGAATTTAAAAGAGAAACAAATGCAATAGAATTATTTGGAAGAAATACAATGAAGACTTACATTTGTCATGTGATTTTTTTCATAGTATTAGATTTAAGGTTAACAAAGGTTGGAGCAAGGCGTTGCTCCTTTTTTATGTCTATATGTGAGATTAGTTCATGTGAGTTAATTCAATAATTGATACATTCCTCCTGCCAATACACGAATCACCCCTTTCATTTCCAGTTCAAACAGTAGGGCAGTCATCTTATTTACGGGAATATCTGCTTCTACCACAAGAGAATTGATTTGCAGATTTCCCAGTTTCTCCAAAATAGCAACTATCTTCTGCTCTTCTTCAGACAATTCGATAAAAAGACTACGTTGCACACTTACCTTTTCCGAAAGAGTCATCGGTATATTCCAGCCCATAGCCTGCACAAAATCCTCGGCAGATAATAACAGGGATGCTTTATTATCCCTAATCAACCGATTGCATCCTTTTGAATATTCATCACTCATGCGACCGGGGAAAGCGAAACAATCGCGATGATAACCTTCAGCAAGTTCGGCCGTAATCAATGAACCTCCCTTTTCTGCCGACTCAATGACGATGGTAGCATCACACATACCGGCAACAATACGGTTTCGACTGATAAAATTATGGCGATCGGGATTCGTTCCGGACAGAAATTCGGTCAAGTAATCCCCCCTTTTTTTTCAAGCATGTCAACAGCTGTTTTCCGATGGACATAAGGATAAATACGATCCAAGCCATGAGCTAAAACACCTACCGTAGGTAATTCATTAGCCAAAGCTTCACGATGCGCATGAATATCGATTCCATAAGCAAGGCCACTGGCTAACTACAAGTACATCAGGACAAACTGCTTTCAGATCCCGCAGAAAAGAGGCGCAGATTTGTGTCCCATAATCAGTAGCATTACGGGTTCCTACCATATTCAGGATATGAAGGGAATTTAGATCAGCATTTCCTTTAAAGAAAAGAACGACAGGAGCATCTTCACATTCCCGCAAACGGGAAGGATAAGCCTCATCATGAAAGGACAGACAGGCGATCCGATTCTTCCGGATAAATTCATATTCCTGTTCGGCACGGATCAATGGCTTGCGGACAATCCAACGCATCTACCACCCGTTGACTCACTTCAGGAATACGTTCCGGTATTGTCTTTACGCAGACGGAAGTATATCAACAGCATTATTCATTCCGTCTATCAAATGTTTCGCCCAATATGCCCGATACCGGGCACCATTGTCAAGGCGATACTATAAATCTGTTCTTCCTCGGGGCTGCTCATTTCAGGTAAGGGTACAAAGACACTATCGAATAATTCGCTGTCACTTAAACGTCCGTTTACCACACATACCGTCTCAACAGTGGATTTCACTACTACTTTTTATTATCACTTTTCCGGAAGATATCCTGATAAAATACATATTTGATACCTTCCTTTTTCATATAGAGTTTCGAGACAAACTCGTCTCCGCTTTTCAATGGCGTCTTGAATGCCATACTAATGCGTGCCACTACCGGATCGACTCCCTGTTCGTGGAGCGCTGCAAAGCTAACGCCTACCGAGGTCAGAAATTCATGGCGGGTATGTTCCAGATAGTGCTGATAATTGGCATTATTAACAATCCCTTGAAGGTCGCATTCGTAATCACGCACCTTCATTTCCAATTCATAAGATATAGCTCATCAATTAAAAATTAAAAATTGAAGATTAAAAATTAAAAGTTGAGAAATAGCAGTTAGCCTCTTTTTTTGCTCAATATCGAGTCCTTTAAACTTCTTCAGTTCTTCGGTTGATACCAGTTTATACAGCTTGTCACTGGGGCGTATCTTATCTGATTTCATGGAGAAGTGCTGCGCCTTTCTTTACAGTCTGCACGGATTCCAGATCAACACGCGCTTCATCCAATGTCATGAATAGAGCGCCTGTGGTCGGTCCTGTAATCAACAGTTTGTCGCCTACGCTAACCTCCGCAGCCTCAACCAGAAATTCGGAAACTCCAATGTTAGAGAAGTATTTGATCCCTTTACCTACATATATCTTACGTTCCGTAGCTGCCGAGCCATAGTTTCTGGTCCATTCTCCTAAACGCTGTCCGAAATAGTAGCCATCCCAGAAACCGCGGTTGAAAACTGTCTTCAGACGTTCGTCCCAAGCTGCAATCTTTTCATCAGTAAAGGTATCTTCCAGATAAGCTTTGATAGCCTCTTTGTAACATTCTACCACGGTGCGTACATACTCAGGACCGCGGGCGCGCCCTTCTATCTTGAACACCCGTACACCTGCATCCATCATCTTATTCATAAAATGAATAGTCTTCAAGTCTTTCGGTGACATGATATATTCGTTATCAATATCCAATTCCACATCCGTTTCCTTATCACGAACGGTATAAGAACGACGACACACCTGCATACAGGCACCACGATTGGCAGAACTGTTCATCTCATGCAACGAAAGATAACACTTACCGGAGACAGCCATACAGAAAGCACCATGACAGAACATTTCAATACGAAGCTGTTCGCCACTCGGACCGCAGATATGTTCTTCCTGTATCTGCCGGTAAATCTCCGCTACCTGTTCCAGATTCAATTCACGGGCCAGTACCACTACATCTGCAAACCGTGCATAGAATTTCAACGCTTCTGCATTGGAGATATTCAGCTGGGTGGAAAGATGCACCTCCTGCCCGATCCGGCGGGCATAGTCCATCACTGCAACATCAGCCGCAATCACAGCCGAAATTCCCGCTTCCTTAGCCGCATCGACAATGGTACGCATTCAAAGCAATATCTTTATCATAGATAATCGTATTGACCGTCAAGTAACTTCTTCATCCCGTGCTCATCACACGTACGGGCGATCTCCCGCAAATCATCAATAGTGAATGTATTAGCCGAACGGGCACGCATATTCAGGCTTTCAATACCAAAATAAATGGAGTCCGCACCTGCCTGAATAGCCGCAGCTAACGACTCACGCGAGCCTACAGGAGCCATTATTTCAAAATCTTTCAAACTAAGACTCATAGAATATATACTTATTTGTATCAGTTAAGCAAATGAATGCGTACAAAGGTAGTCTTTTTTCCGTATTTTTGCAGCGAAAAAGAAGTTACTTCAATCATAAACAAAAATAATCAAATTCGTATATGAAGATTAAACCAAATAGATTTGGGGAAAATATCCTATCCTGCTTGCTCCCATGGAAGACGTGACCGATCCGGCTTTCCGCCTGATGTGCAAGAGGTTCGGAGCAGACATGGTATACACTGAATTTGTGTCGAGCGATGCGCTGATTCGCGCTGTCAGCAAGACTGCGCAGAAACTAAGTATCAGTGATGCCGAACGTCCCGTTGCCATCCAGATATACGGGAAAGATACGGAAACGATGGTGGAAGCCGCCAAGATTGTGGAACAGGCACAGCCTGATATTTTGGATATTAACTTCGGATGCCCGGTAAAAAGAGTAGCCGGAAAAGGGGCCGGAGCAGGAATGTTGCAGAATATTCCGCAGATGCTGGAGATTACCCGTGCTGTAGTGGATGCGGTGAAAATCCCCGTAACGGTGAAAACCCGTCTGGGGTGGGACGCCAACAACAAAATTATCGTAGAGCTGGCAGAACAGTTACAGGATTGCGGTATTGCCGCATTAACCATACACGGTCGTACCCGTGCACAAATGTACACCGGAGAAGCGGACTGGACGCTGATAGGAGAAGTAAAAAATAATCCGCGGATGCATATTCCTATTATCGGTAATGGTGACGTGACAACGCCTCAACGCTGCAAGGAGTGTTTCGACCGTTATGGAGTGGACGCTGTTATGATAGGCCGTGCCAGCTTCGGCCGTCCATGGATATTTAAAGAGATGAAGCATTATCTGGAGACTGGTGAAGAACTGCCACCACTCAGTTTCGGCTGGTGCATGGATGTACTACGCCAGGAGGTGATTGACAGTGTCAACCTGCTCGACGAACGCAAAGGTATCTTGCACGTGCGCCGTCACTTGGCTGCAAGCCCGTTATTCAAAGGAATCCCTAATTTCCGTAATACGCGTATTGCCATGTTACGGGCAGAAACAAAGGAAGGAGCTTTTTCCGCATATTTGAAGAAATCACTTCCCAACGTAAAGAGAATCCGGAAGTTTAATCTACTATGAGATCATAATCTTCATCCGCAAACTCTGATTCCTGCGGATGGAGATTACCTGTTTCAAAATACAGAAGTATATTCCAATTTTCTACTTGAACATCGGTTGCGCAAACCACTTCTTAAACATCCAAGTTACCACCACATACAACAAGAATGCGGAGAAAAAGCCTACAATAGCATCAATGACATAATGAGCCTGAATATATACGGTAGCCCCGCAAAGCAACATATAGAAAGGTATCAGACAAGCAAACAATTTCTTGCTGCCACGCCATGCCATAATCATCAAAAATAGTAGAAATACCGACGTGTGAACTGGGGAATGCTGCCGTAGGACGTTCGCCTACCTGCTGTGAGCCTTCCACTAAGCTATAAAAGAATCCATGCTGATAGCCCGGACCGGGAAGTCAATTCCTGATGATGATTGAAATAATCACCGATAGCACGGAAAAATTCCTTTAGAAACATTATCAAATCCAATGGCAGGAAAATAGAATCGAGGTCCTGGCAACAGGTACGAATATATATATCAGATAATAGATAAAGAAGGAAGTGACCAGCACAAAAGACATCTTTTCGAACCACTCGAACCTATAAATGAAATAGAATAACGCCACAATCAGCATCATCGGATAATAAAAGAAATATCCCATATTGAATGCTTCACTGACGATAAGGTGCGGAAACGTATGGCAGAACCAGATAGCAGGCTGTCCACTAAAGATAAACTGTTCGATGAGTAGCGAAGACATAGTCCAGGTTCGGAAAAAAGCGATTGAATTCAAAAGTATCCGGATACCAGTAAGGCAAGTAGACTCATCTGGATAACAATACGCACAAACGCTGAGAACTTACAAGGAGCAAGACGATAGAGATACATCAACAAAAGTCATCGCCGCGATCATAGCCCTATCCAGCAACATGTGCCATGGATGATCCATTCGCTGAAACAGGAATAGAATCAATATGGAAGTCAACAGATTATAAATCAGTGTAATCTTTTCCACAAGCAAACAACCCTTTCCGGGTTTCTATGCGCTTAAATAAGTCTAAAGCCATCCTTCATTTTTATACCAGGCAATGGTTTCACGAACTCCCTTTTCCAAATCATATTCGGGTACATACCCAAGTTCTTTCATTACCGGGGATGATGTCGCATTGCCAATTGCGTTGTTTCATTATCTTATATTTATCCGAATTTAGTGTACTGCTCTTTTCCGGAACGTGTAGCAATGAATTCAGCGAACAAAGATATAACTTTTAGCACAATTAATGGACATTTCAAGTGAAGAACAAACGGATTGCCCAATTCTTTTTGTATCAGATCCGAAAAGGCACGACTCTTATAGATTTTCCCATCTGTCAGGAAATACGTTCTACGGGTAACATTTTTCTCTATTCCCAAGAAAATAGCCTGCACAATGTCTTTCACATAGACAAAAGTCAGATCTTGCCGCTTGAAACCAACCGAAAAATCAAAATGCTTCTGAATGGACTTAGCCATTAAGGAAATAATCTGTTTCACGAGGTCCGTAAACTCCCGTAGGACGATAAATGACATAAGGAAAACCGGGAATACTCTGAATATATAATTCCGCTTTCAATTTACTGAACCCATAAGCCGTATTGGGCGCCGGGTATCATCCGCCTCAATCGGAGTATAATCCTTCTCACGTACAGGACCGAATACACTCAACGTGCTGATATATATAAACTGCTTCGGAACCATATTCAACGCTTTCAGCGTGTCTATAAAATATTTAGTCTGGAGATAATTCACATAATCAAAAGTCTTTTTTATCAGAACACTTTGTCACACCGGCACAATGAATGATATAATCAAACTTGCTGTAAGTACCTTTATGCCCGGAGAGTTGGGCGCGAAGCTCATTAGGATGCGCAAAGTCCAGTTCCAGAAAGTGAATTTTCCGGTTCTTTAAATACCGCTTGCTACTCGTGGGGCGAATTCCGGCCCACACACCAAACCTTCGTTTCAACGCTTCCTCTACGATGAAACTTCCTATAAAACCGCTTGCGCCCGTAATTAAAACACTCTCCATTATTACTTCCCTGGTTCTACATGAATATTGATTCAAAAAATATGATGCCACAAAGATACGATAAATATAAAATAAAAGCCATTTTGCTTTGCTCAATTATTATTTGTTTATTTGCAACGCGATTTATTTACTATTCAACACTTTTAAAGCACGTGGAAGATAAGCCGATTTTGATTATCTTTTTAAAGAGTATTATCCTCAACTTTATTATTATGCATTTCATTTAATAAATAATATGGAGGCTAGTAAAGATATCGTCAGTGATGCCTTCGAATTTATTTGGCCAATTATGCTAAAATAGATAAAGCCACAGCTAAATCTTATTTATACGTGTATGTCCGCAACAAAAGCATTGATTTCTTACGCCATCAAAATATACATGAGCAATACATACAGCTATATTCCGAACTGACAAAAACTTATGTCGAAACAGAATATCAGGAGCAGGATGAAAGAATGATACATATCAGTAAGGCGATGGAAAAACTGACTCCACATACCAGGCATATTTTAGAAGAATGTTATATTCAACGCAAAAAATATCAGGAAGTGGCAGAGGAATTAAATATTAGTGTCAGTGCAGTCAGGGAAGCATATTGTGAAAGCATTACAGGTGATACGTGAAGAATGTGCAAAAAAAATCATAAAGCAGGTGTCTTTATTTTATGATTAAACGTAATATAAATAAGTATGATACAGTCGAACAGTGATGAATAAAGATATTGACAATATAGATAGTACAGATAAATCTGTAGAGAAGGCACTCGACATTATGGAGAGCTCTTCAGAAATAAACGTCGAACAACTGCAGGAAATGCTTAAAGATGAAGAAACCCTGCAGGCTTGTCGCGACATCATGGATAGCAGCCTCTTCCTACAACAAAAAAAGTGGAATGGAACTACCCAATATAGAGATGGAGCTAGAACGATTCAAGAAAAACAATACACGGCAAGAATGCGTTTCCAACTTCTGGAAAGTAAGTATGGGAATAGCCGCCATGATTGCCGTTCTATTTGGAACTTACTATCTTATCAATACCCTGACGACCCCTGCCCTGGAACCAATCACAGTATTTACTGCTGATGCTGCCCCTCAACATATCACTCTGCAAAAGATAACGGAGAAAGATTGTATTAGACGAACCGCAATCAAACAATCAAACCTTACCACAGAAAATGATCTCAAAGTCCGAAAAGAAAGAATTGGATTACAGGCAAGTCATTTCAACGACCACTCAAACACATGTACTCACTGTTCCACGCGGTGAAAGTTTCAAAGGTAGTGTTATGTGACGGCACGGAGGTCTGGCTCAATGCCAATAGTAACTTTGTCTATCCAACGGCTTTATTGGCGACGAACGTATCGTCACTTTAGAAGGTGAGGCTTATTTTAAAGTGGTAAAGATCCGGAGCGACCTTTTATCGTAAAAACCAAAACTGTACAAACCCGCGTTCTCGGTACTGAATTTAATATACGCAGCTATACTCCTGAAGATACTCATGTAGTGCTTATTAATGGAAAAGTAGAAGTCAGCAATACCAAAGGAGGATCATATACCAGACTATATCCGGGAGAAGATGCACATCTGCAATCTGATGGCAACTTTATCCTGGCAGAAGTAGATCTAGACTCCTATGTTTATTGGAAAGACGGCTATTTCTACTTTGACAATGTCACATTGAAAGATATTATGCAAAATTTGGGACGTTGGTACAATGTAAACATAGAGTTCAGAAACAAAGAAGCGATGGAGTATAAAATGCACTTTTATATCCGATCGTACCAAAGACCTGGAACATACGATCTCATTACTTAATAGAATGAAAAAGTGACAGTCACCTTGCAAGGCAATACGCTTACTGTAGACTAGATTTTTATTGCATAAGTATAACTAATCTATGCAAAATACAACAAAATATCACTTTTATTAAAAAAATAAATCGCAAAAGGGGTATCCATTTTTTCTTCTCATACGCACTAGTTATATAAACATGTTCAAATAGTGTTATTAAAGACAAACGTATGAGAAATAATTGGAACCTACTTATTGTGTGTTTTCTATGCGTATTATGTTTCCGACCCTACCAAGTAAATGCTCAGGTGCAATCGCAAAAAGAAAATCACGATTGAAATTAGCAACGAACGGTTTGCCGTCCGTACTAAAACGTTTAGAAAAACTATCCGGATATAAGATCCTGTTTACGTATGACGATGTCAAGAAATTCACCGTTTCTGGCTCCGTCAAGGATAAGAGTATAGAGCAGCCTCTCGATATAATCTTAGCCAATAAGCCACTGGAATATCATATTGAAGACCAATTTATCACAATTACTATCAAAGGTCCTTCCAAACAGGCGAAAGTATTCAATGTGAAAGGAGTGGTTATTTCCGGTGATGACGGACAGCCGCTCATTGGTGCAACCGTTGTCATCAAAAGGAAGTAAGTCCGGTGTATTAACGGATATAGATGGAAAATTCTCGATAGAAAATGTATCCAATAAATCCCTGTTACAATTTTTCCTATATAGGAATGAAACCGCAAGACCTGACTCCTGCTCCAAATATGAATGTTACATTAATGCCTGATGTACAAACATTATCTGAAGTAGTAGTAACAGGTATGCAGAAAATGGACAAACGTCTGTTTACAGGAGCAACCAAACAATTGTCCGCAGATGAGGTCAAACTAGATGGTTTGCCTGATATCAGCCGGGGACTTGAAGGACGTGCCGCAGGCGTATCTGTACAAAATGTTTCCGGCACATTTGGTACCGCCCCAAAAATCCGGGTACGTGGTGCTACATCTATTTTCGGTAGTTCAAAGCCACTATGGGTGGTAGATGGAGTCATCATGGAAGATGCTATCGACGTAGGTCCGGATGACTTATCCTCAGGAGATGCCGAAACATTGATTAGTTCGGCTATTGCCGGTCTGAACGCAGATGATATTGAAAGCTTTCAAATATTGAAAGACGGATCAGCAACCTCTATCTACGGTGCGCGAGCCATGGCAGGGGGTTATTGTAGTAACCACCAAAAGGGAAAAGCCGGTGTCAGCAAAATCAGCTATACCGGTGAATTTACAACTCGTATGATTCCCAGTTATAAAGAATTCAATATCATGAATTCACAGGAACAAATGGGGATATATAAAGAAATGCAAAAGAAAGGATGGCTCAACAATAGCGATACTTACCGTGCAAAAAGATAGCGGAGTGTATGGACGTATGTATCAGTTAATCAATCAATACAATCCGGTTACAGGACAATTCGGACTTGCCAACACTCCGGAAGCACGTAACGCTTACCTGCGTGAAGCGGAAATGAGAAATACCGACTGGTTTGATACTTTATTTTCCAACAATATCACACAAAATCATTCTGTCAGTATCACTTCCGGAACAGAAAAATCTTCATTCTATGCTTCATTAAGTGCCATGTCAGACCCGGGGTGGTACAAGCAAAGTGAAGTAAAACGCTATACAGCTAATTTAAATACAACATATAATATATATAAGAATTTATCTATAAATTTAATATCCAGTGCTTCCTACCGTAAAGCAGAAAGCGCCCGGAACACTGAGTTCTGAAGTGAATGCAGCTAGTGGAGAAGTCACCCGTCAATTTGACATCAATCCATATTCGTATGCACTAAACACATCACGCGCATTGGATCCGGCAGTCAACTATACAGCTAACTACGCACCATTCAATATCCTTCATGAATTGGATAACAATTATATGGACTTAAACGTAGTTGACGTTAAATTCAAGGAGAAGTAAAATGGAAAGCACTTCCAGAATTAGAAACGCTTAGCGCATTAGGAGCAGTCAGATATCAAGCTTCTTCGCAAGAACATAATATTAAAGACCACTCGAATCAGGCAACAGCATATCGCACAGGAATGGATGACGCCACTATTCGTGACAACAATGAATTTACTCTACACCAACCCCGACAATCCTTATGCTTTACCCATCAGCATACTGCCGGAAGGCGGTATTTACCAGCGTAAGGACTATCGCATGCTGGGGAGTAGACTTTCGTGCCACAGCATCCTGGAATCATTTATTTGCAGAAAAGCATATAACCAATCTTTTTCGCTGGTATGGAGGTGAATGATTTAAAACGCATGCAGAATTATTTTCAAGGATGGGGAATGCAATATACAATGGGCGAAATTCCATCGTACGTATATGAATTTTTTTTCAAGAAAGGTATTGAGTCCGGTGAAAATTATTATGGATTAAACCATACCACAACAAGGAGTGTAGCAGGTTTTGCCAATGCAACCTATTCGTATGATGGCCGTTATACAGTAAACGGAACATTCCGCTATGAAGGCACCAACCGCATGGGAAAAAGCCGTTCTTCCCGCTGGTTACCTACATGGAATATTTCAGGAGCATGGAATGTACATGAAGAAAATTTCTTCGAAACACTCAGCTCCCGTGCTGTCACATTTGACATTCAAAGCATCCTACTCTTTAACTGCCGACAGAGGTCCGGAATATGTAACAAATTCACATGCCATAATCACCAGCTATTCACCATTTCGCCCTTTCACCAGCGGACAGGAAACCGGACTTTATGTATCCGACCCCGAAAATAGCGAATTAACTTATGAAAAGAAGCATGAATTAAACATCGGTGCTGATATGGGATTCTTAAACAACCGGATCAATTTCTCAATCGACTGGTATAAACGCAACAACTATGACCTGATTGGTATAACTCCGACACAAGGAGTAGGTGGTTCTATTTATAAATATGCCAATATAGCCTCCATGAAATCACATGGTATTGAATTCACCACCATCTCAAGCGGAGAATATCCAATTCCTG
>VOFJ01001256.1_pt1 | contig 33788 bp, 40 predicted proteins | sample 5384081 | NCBI WGS metagenome assembly VOFJ01 (sample SAMN12384729, study PRJNA508395) | human gut metagenome | isolation source: healthy gut I | host: Homo sapiens
TTCCAGCCGGTGCATAAGTAAAGCTCAGCTGCTCCATGACCATCTGCTCCGCCTGCTCCTGAGGAACGACCGAACAGCTTCTTTTTGACAGAGCTGCTCCAGCAGCCACCATTCTGCAGTGTCAGGCTGGTGATGACCTGCGCCTTTCCTGTTCCAGCAGCCACTCATTCTTGCAGTCAGGCTGGTGCATGCGCCTCTTCCAACTTGGCGCTCTTTGCTTCCAACTGCGCATTTTCCTGCTGCAACCGCTCATATTCCGCACAGGAAATGGTGACCATTTCTTCCGTGTTGCTTGTCTGCATTTCTCTGTTTTCCATGCAAACATTATACCACAAAACACGGCAAAAAGCCAGTGTTTTCAATGCTTTCCGCCCGTTTTATTTGTTCAGACAGCAGTCAATCCCATCACTGGGCGGTGGGCTTTCGGCTGCTCAATTTTTAGACCTTCCATGAGCCAGCGGTACTGCTGCGGCGTTAGCGTCTTTACCTCGGATTCCGAGCGCGGCCATTGATACGCACCCTGTTCCAGCCGCTTGTACAGCAGGATGAAGCCGTCCTTTTCCCAGTACAAGCCCTTGATACGGTCTCGCCGCCGCCCGCAGAACAGGAACAGTGTGTTGGTGAATGGATCCAGTTCAAACTGCTGCTGGACGAGGCGCGCCAGACCGTCTATGCCTTTGCGCAGGTCTGTGTAGCCGCAGGCGATATAGACTTTATCTGCGCCGGTGAAATCATTCAGCATAGGCGCAGAAGCTCCACCAGCATTTTCAGCTGTTCCGTATCGCACCCGGGATAAATATCCAGACTGGCGTTTCCAATATGCAGTGTGGCGGAACGTTCCGCAACGTTGCGTGGTACCCGTTTCGGTGCCGGAAGCTCTGCAAACCTGACGGCCGGCACACTCGAGCACGGCTCTGTTTCAGCCAAAGCCAGCAATTCCCGTTCCCAACGGTAATAGGTGGCTGCATTGATTTCTTCTTGTCTGCACCACGCCCGCACGGACAGGCCGCTGCTGCGGCAGTCCTGTATTCGTGCCGCCCACTCCTGCAGCTTTACACGGTGCTTCAACTTTGCGCTTGTCATCTTGATTTACCTCCAATATGACAGTAACGGAACGTTTCGCAACGTCCCGTTACTATTGTCTCATCCCTGTCCATGCGCGGGGAGGTTTGACGGTTACAAAACTCCGACTGTCGACATTGCTCCTGTCAAGCTCTATCCTTATGTAAAAAGCAAGACGCAAACTCAAATGCATGAGTTTGCGTCTTGCTTTTGCCCGTACCGACTGTACCCCCCATGACACATTGTGTACCTATGGGGCGAAACAGTTGAAACTTCTGGGCTTTTCGCGCTGATATCTTTTTTGGTTCAGCTTGATGGTGGAGACTGGCGGACTCGAACCGTCGACCTCTTGCGTGTGAAGCAAGCGCTCTAACCAGCTGAGCTAAGCCTCCATTGCTGGACTATTATAGCAGATGGACGGGGGAAAAGTCAACCTTGGATTTTGTTTTCTTCCTGCCAAAGCGCCGGAGCGGCGGCAAGGAGCTGCGTTTTGGTGTTCTGATCGGGGTGCTCCAGCGCATATACTAGCAGCAGGTGCAGCATCCGGCCCACGTCTTTGCCGCAAAGCGTGGGAAAATCCGCGCCGGTGACGGCGAGCTGGCGCAGCGTGACGCAGTCGCCGCGCAGCCCGATCTGCCGGACGGCGTCCGTGCGCTGCAGGTCCGCCTGCAGATGCGCCGTTTCCCAGCCGTGCTCCGCGATCAGGCGCTTCCATTCCGCCTCCGTCCGGCCCTCGCGCCATGTCTGCGCCGTCAACTCAATCAAACGGCAGAGCTTCGCGGGCAGGCGGAACGCCGCCGGGTCGAACGCCGGACAGCGCAGCTTTGCGGCTGTCCATCTGGCCTCCGGCGTTTTTGGCAGGGCGGAAAGCCCGGAAAAATCGGCATTTTCCGCCCGTATGCAGGCGCCCAGGAGTCCTTCGGCCAGCATACGGCCAAAATATTCGGGCCGGTCGGACAGAAGCGTCTTCTCCGCCTCCTCCCGCACCCGCTCGCGGGAGAGCGACGCGCAGAGCGGCGCGCAGCGTCGGATCGCCGCCTGCGTCTGCGCGTCCAGCGAAAAGCCGAGCTGCGCGGCAAAGCGGTACGCGCGCAGCATCCGAAGCGCATCCTCCCGGAAGCGCGTTTCCGGCTCGCCGACGCAGCGGATGACGCGGCGGGAAAGATCCTCCCGGCCCCCAAAGAGGTCGGTGATCGCGCCGCTCTCGTCCATCGCCATGGCATTGATCGTAAAATCGCGGCGGGCCAGATCCTCCGCGAGACTGCGCACAAAGCGCACCCCATCCGGGGTGGCGGCCATCGTGATATACGCCGTCAAGGCGGTAGGTCGTGACCTCGGCGCTGACGCCGTCCAGAAGGACGGTCACGGTGCCGTGCCGGATGCCGGTGGGGACGCAGTGCGGAAACAGGCGCAGCACGTCCTCCGGCAGCGCCTGCGAGGCGATGTCCCAGTCGTGGATGGGCCGGTCCAGCAGCGTGTCGCGCACGCAGCCGCTTCGACGTACCGGGCCTCAAACCCGGCGTCCTCCAGTGTTTTGATGATCGCATCCGGCCTCATAGCGTGTCCTCCCGGCAAAAATCCGAAATTCTTCTTGTTTTATTGCCGTCTTCCGTATATAATATAATGCTGTCAGTTTTCATTATACGCGCCCTCCCGCGCGTGCGCAATCCAAATTTTTCGGAGGAACCTTGCATGGAATATCCTTCCTGCCAACATATCGAGCAATATCTGGTCCCCGGCAAGCGCTGCCATCTGGTGGGCATCGGCGGCGTGTCGATGCGGCCGCTGGGGCTTGTCCTGCGGCGCATGGGGATGGAGATCTCCGGCTCCGACATGAACGCGTCCGTTTCGACGGACGAGCTGATCGCCAAGGGCATTCAGGTCTCCATTGGTCACCGGGCCGAGAATATCGAGGGGGCCGACTGCCTCATCCGCACGGCTGCCGCGCACAACGACAACCCCGAGATCGCCGCTGCCCGCGCCAGGGGCGTCCCCATTTTCGAGCGGGCGCAGGCCTGGGGCTATATCATGCGGGCCTACAAAAACGCCATCTGCGTTTCCGGCACGCACGGCAAGACCACGACGACCTCAATGCTGACGCACATTTTCATGCAGGCCAACCGCGATCCCACGATCATGATCGGCGGCTTCCTGCCGCTGCTCGGCGCGGGGCACCGCGTCGGCAAGGGCGACACGATCATTCTCGAAAGCTGCGAATACTGCAATTCGTTCCTGAACTTCTTCCCGACCGCTGCGGTCATTCTCGACGTGGACGCCGATCATCTGGACTTTTCAAGGATCTTCAGGACGTGGAGCGGTCGTTCCGGAAATTTGCCTCCCTCGTCCCGGCAGACGGTCTGATCGTCGCCAACGGCGATGACAAAAACACCCGCGACACGCTGGCCGGGATGCCGTATCTGTCATTCGGCTTCGATGCGAAAAACGACGTGTACGGGAAGAACTTCTCTGAAGATTTCAGCGAATTTGACGTTTTCTGCGGCGGGCAGCCGTATGCGCACCTGCATCTGGGCGTCATTGGCCGTCACAACGCGCTGAACGCGCTGGCCGCCTGCGCGGTGGCATGGAAATTCGGCATTTCCGGCGAAACCGCAGCCGCGGCGCTCGCAGAGTTCCACGGCGCGGGCCGCAGGCTCGAATACAAGGGCAACTTCCACGGCGCAGACGTCTACGACGACTATGCCCACCATCCCAACGAGCTCCACGCGCTTTTGCAGGCTGTCCGGCTGATGCATTACCGGCGTGTGATCTGCGCGTTCCAGCCGCACACGTATTCGCGTACGAAGGCGCTGTTCCAGAGCTTTGTCGACGAGCTGCGCACGGCCGATCAGGTCGTTCTGGCCGATATTTACGCCGCGCGTGAACAGAACACCGTCGGTGTCAGCTCGCAGGAGCTGGGCCGCGGAGATCCCCGGCGCGGTCTACTGTCCGAGCCTACAGGGCGTGACGGCCTATCTGCGCGAGAATGCGCAGCCGGGCGATATCATTCTGACCGTCGGCGCAGGCGATATCTACAAGGCCGGAGAGGCGCTTTTTACAGAATAACGGAACTTTTCTCAAAAACCGGCGTCTGAACTCCCAGACGCTGGTTTTTTGATTGACAGCCTGTTCCAGTATCCTGTATAATAAAGTCGAAGAAACAAGAATAAAGGAGGATTCTTATGGTCTCAAGCATTTACAAAAAAACATTTTCCGTTTTGATGAAGCGCCCCTTTCGGCTTTGGGGCATATCCCTGCTTGCAGAGTTCCTGTGTCTGGTGGCCTACGCCGGGTTCATCGGCGTTCCGGCTGCCGCGTTCTGCGCTGCGCTTCTGCTGTCGGCTTCCATGTCGATGATCTTCCTCAACAGCTACCGCACGGGGCTGGAGCCGAAAACGTCCTACCTGCTCGCTGCGTTCAGCAAGGATCGCATCTGGCGTGTGCTGGGCGGCATGGCATGGATGTAGCTCTGGATCTTCCTGTGGTTCCTCATTTCCGGTCGTCGGGTTCGTGTTCGCCGCCATCCGCGCATATGAATACCGCTTCGTGCCCTACATTCTTATGACGCGCGACGACGTCAAGCCCACCGACGCCATCAAGATCTCCAAGCAGGAGACGATGGGCTACAAGGGCAAGATGTTCGGCGCGGATATCCTGCTCGGCGCAGTCTATTTGGGCGCATTTCTCGTTTTTGCCCTGCTGGGAAATCCCGTATCTCGGCGTGCTGTTCCGCATCCTGTGGGTCCTGATCGCCATCGCATACGGCCTGCTTGCGCCGCTGTTCAGCGGGATCATGCAGGCGGCGTTCTATGTGGAAATTCAGAACCGCCGCGCGGCAGGCTCCTGGCACCCCGCTGCGCCCGCACGGGCCGACTGGCCCCTCCGCCGGTGCAGCCCGTGCAGCCGTCCGCTCCCGTTCAGCCCGAGCGGCCCATCCCGCCCACACAGCCCGTGCAGTCCGCTGCTCCCGAACAGCCTGTATGCCCTGTCTCGCCTGTTGTGCAGCCTTCGTTTACCGAAGCTGTGACGCAGCCCGCTTCGCAGGGAGCGCCGGTCGTCTTCTCCCCGGAGCCTGAACCGCAGCAGCCGCCGGAGGAGCCGGTCCAGACGAAGCCGTCTGACCTCCGCTGCCCGCGCTGCGGCGCAGCCGTCAAAATTCCCGGCGCCATGTTCTGCACCATATGTGGGGAGCGGCTGAAATGAGCATCGTTCTGTTTATTCTGGCGCTTGCCGCTGCATTTATCGGAACAATTTTCGCCTTCCGCGCCATCAGCCGCATTCACAGCGGCGAAAGCTATACCTACGAAGCCGCAGCCTGTGCTGTCTGCGTGACGCTGATCGTATTTGCGCTGATGCTTCGGTAAGAAATTCTGCGTGCCATCGTCCCCGGCAGACCGGCAGGGGGCTGCCTCAAACAGGATCAGTATAAAAACCAGCGTTTGATTTGCTGTCCCCTGACAGGGGTAACAATGGCGGCGGGGGTTACCCGGCTGGTGCTTCAGGCACCAGCCGGGTTTTCCATTGGCGTATAGCTGGGAATGGTTCAGGATACCTTCGGGATCTCTTTGTGCTGTTCGGGTTCGGCCGTTTATCTGTTCTCCATGCAGCCAATGTCGGCGTAGTGAATTTCCACAGTCTGTGGTGCGTGTTTGGACCATTTTACTTCCTTTTCATTCCCGTTCCGCGCAGAATTTGAAGAACACGCGCAGTCCCCGGATGCGTGAATTCAGGGACGTGATTTTCTTGCCTGCGTCCAGTTCCGAGACAATGAAGTTTTCAAAACGTCCTGACTGACTGCATCGACATACTGAACCGGCACACACGCATGAAAGTACTTCAAATCCTCCGCATAATAGCGCATGGTTTGAGAGCTCAAATTCTTTAGGGTGTATCTGAAAACTCATGATGTGACCGGCAGCGAGGGATTTTTGCGTTGCGCAAGACATTTTTTCGCAGGAATACTGACGTATTTCAAGGAAAAATGACGCGGCGCACCGCAAAAAGGCCTGCTGTCCGGGTGCGTTGGGAGTTTTCAGATACACCCTAGTTTACAGTGTTTCGTGAACAGTTGTTCCGCTTCTGAAAAGGACGTTCGTTTGACCTGTTTTGCGTTCAAAATTGTGGTTCTGCGCATAAAAAATCCTCCATTTCCACGGCAAAAAATCTGGCGTCAAAATGGGGGTAAAAATCTGGTATCGCGATTTTCAAACGCGGAAAAAACCGAATTTTTGATAAAGAAAAACTCCTCAAATTCCGAAGAATCTGAGGAGTTGGTGCGCGAGGCGGGACTTGAACCCGCACGTCCGGAGTGGACACTAGAACCTGAATCTAGCGAGTCTGCCAATTCCACCACTCGCGCGTTTGCAGTCTTTCAACTGCTCGGATATATTACCACAGATATTCCTGCTTGTCAAGCGGAAGGTGCAGAAAAGTTGCGAAAAACATACCGGCGAATCGCCGGTATGACAGGGCGGCGCAGGGGCATTTAAAAAATCATGCAGATCCCTGCGATCACGGCGCAGAGGGGGATATAGAGCAGGAAGTGCAGGATGTGCGTCCTTTTATTGTAGCCGATGCGGCCCTACGATGCCCTTCAGCTCGGGATAAAAATGCGGGAAGAAGTTTGAATGGCAGAGCAGGAACCAGTCGAAAAAGAGAATATCGTAGAGCTCCATGCAATAGAGCATGATAAGATACCGGCCAAAGCAGCCGCCACACGGAATTCCGGACGCCCGAACCGCTTGAAGCAGCGGAAAATTGATAAAAGAAAAACCTTGAAAACAGATGTTTTCAAGGTTTTTCTGGCGCGGAAGGAGAGATTTGAACTCTCGCGCGCTTTTTAGACGCCTACTCCCTTAGCAGGGGAGCCCCTTCGGCCACTTGGGTACTTCCGCAGGTCGGTTGAGCCGATATGAAGGAAAGAAAATGGCGGAGAGAGTGGGATTCGAACCCACGGCACATTGCTGTGTCACTGGTTTTCAAGACCAGCTCCTTAAACCGCTCGGACATCTCTCCGAATGCCGGCCTCCAAAGCCGTGAATTATCTTATCATATCCAGGCAGGTTTGTCAATTCCTTTTGCAGAAACCGATGAATATTTTAGGAAGAAACCTTGATGTTCCCATGGGAAAGTGCTATACTAATTCAATAAAATAATGCAACTGGAAGGTGTTCCTGTATGACAAAAATTGATATTTTTTCTGGCTTTCTCGGCGCTGGCAAGACGACGCTCATCAAAAAAATGATCAAGGAAGCCTATCACGGCCAGAAGCTCGTCCTCATTGAGAACGAATTCGGCGAAATTGGCATTGACGGCGGCTTTCTGCAGGAGGCGGGCATCCAGATCACGGAGATGAACTCCGGCTGCATCTGCTGCTCGCTGGTGGGCGATTTCGGCCGCGCGCTCAAGAAGGTCATTGCGGAGTATGCGCCCGACCGCATCTTGATCGAGCCGTCCGGCGTCGGCAAGCTGTCCGACGTCATCGGCGCCGTGCGCAAGGTCACGTCCGACGACGTGCAGCTCGGCAATTTCGTGACCGTGGCGGACGCGACGAAGTGCAAGATGTATATGAAGAACTTTGGCGAGTTCTACAATAACCAGATCGAGACGGCCAACACCATCATCCTCAGCCGCACCGACGGCATGACGGAGGAAAAGCTCGACCAGTGCGTCAACATGATCCGCGAACACAACAAGGACGCCGTGATCGTTACGACCCCGTGGCCGGAGCTGACCGGCGAGCAGCTGATGGAGGCGATGGAGCAGCGCAGCACCATCGCCATCGAGCTTGCAAAGCTCGAAGAAGAGGCGCACCACCATCATCATGACCATGACGAGGACGACGAGTGCGACGATCCGGACTGCGCCTGCCACCATCATCACCACAACGAGGATGACGACGAGGACGAGCACCATCACCATAATCACCATGATGACGACGATGACGATGAATGCGATGACCCGGACTGTGCCTGCCACCACCATCACGATGACGACGATGACGACGAGCATGAGCACCACCATCATCACCATCACCACCACGGCCATGACGCCGACGAGGTCTTCATCAGCTGGGGCGAGGAAACGCACAAGAAATTCACAAAGGCCGAGATCGAGCGCATCCTGAAGGCGCTTGAGGACGCGGATGCCTACGGCATTGTTCTGCGCGCAAAGGGCTATGTAGCAAACGCGGAGGGCGAGAAGTGGATCCACTTCGACTATGTCCCCGGTGAGCCGGATATCCGCGACGGCGGCGCGATGGTCACGGGCCGCATCTGCGTGATCGGCTCGAAGCTGAACGAAGAGGCCGTTTCGAAGCTCTTCGGCGTGGAAAAGCAGTAAGGAGTTTTCTCTATGGCTATGCCTGATATCCCCATGTACGTCTTTACCGGCTTTCTGGAGTCCGGCAAGACGAAGTTCATTCAGGAAACGCTCGAGGACGAGCGCTTCAACACCGGCGAGCGGACGCTCCTGCTGGTTTTCGAGGAGGGCGAGGAGGAATACGACGTCTCGGCCTACCCGCACAAGGAGGTCTACGAGCAGGTTCTGGACTATGAAGACCTCAGCCCGGAGCTGCTGACCGATCTGCAGAAAAAATACCGGGCCGAGCGCGTGGTCGTCGAGCTCAACGGGATGCATCTTGCGGCGGATTTCTACCTCAAGACCCCCGACCACTGGAAGATCGCGCAGGAGGTCATGTTTGCCGACGCGACGACCTTCCTCAGCTACAACGCCAATATGCGCCAGCTCGTCGTGGACAAGCTGGCAGGCGCGGAGATGCTGGTTCTCAACCGCATGGCCCCCGGCACGGACGTCATGCCGTACCACAAGATCGCCCGCGCCGTGAACCGGAAGATCGACATTCTTTATGAATACACCGACGGCTCGACGCACTATGACGATATCGAAGACCCGCTGCCGTTTGATCTGAACGCGCCCGTGGTCGAGATCGGGACGAGGATTATGCCCTGTTCTACCGCGATATCACCGAGGAGCCAAAGAAGTACGCGGGCAAGACCGTGAAATTCAAGGGTCAGGTCGCGCGCCTGCGCCGGGAAAAAGAGGGGATGTTTGCCCCCGGCCGGTTCGTCATGACCTGCTGCGAGGCGGATATCACGTTCATGGGCCTGCCGTGCAGATTCGCGGCGGCCTCCGGCCTTGCGGCCAGAAGCTGGGTCTGGGTAACGGCGACGGTCGAGGTCAAGTTCCACACGCTCTACAAGGGCGTCGGACCCATCCTGACGGCTGTGAACGTGCAGCCCGCCGAGCCTGCCGAGCAGAACGTCGCAACGTTCTGATACGATTCATATTCGATCCTTTGTGTACCAAAGCAGCCGGCAGAGACTTGTCTGCCGGCTGCTTTCTGTTTTGGCAGAATGGCTCTTGCCGGAAGGCTGGAAATCAGGTATAATACAGAAAAAGACGCCCCGCCGGGAGGCGGGGGGAACGGAGGCGTTTGCATATGCAGACAAGCTATCGCTTTTCCGCGCCGGGCCGCACGGAGATCAGCGGCAACCATACCGACCATCAGCACGGCTGCGTGCTGGCTGCGGCTGTCGATCTGGAAACGACGGCGGAGGTCACGCTGCGGCCTGATTCCATCATCCGCGTTGCATCCGAGGGCTATGCCCCGGTCGAGATCGATCTGAATGATCTGTCCGTCCACGCGGAAGAAAAAAATACGACCGCCGCGCTCGTGCGCGGCGTTGCTGCGGCGTTCGCGCAGCGCGGCTGTAAGCTGCACGGCTTTGACGCGGCTGTCCGCTCGACCGTCCTGCCCGGCTCCGGTCTGTCGTCCTCCGCCGCATTCGAGGTTCTGATCGGCACGATCTGCAACGAGCTGTTTTTCGATAAAAAATGCTCCGCCATCGAGATCGCGCAGATCGGCCAGTATGCCGAGAACGTCTATTTTGGCAAGCCCTGCGGCCTCATGGATCAGATGGCCTCCAGCGTCGGCGGGCTGGTCTTCATCGATTTTGGCGACCCGGCGCACCCGCCGTCCGGCAGGCGGCATTCGATTTTGCGCACTGCGGCTACACGCTCTGCACGCTCGATTCCGGCGCGGATCACGCAGATCTGACGGACGAATACGCCGCCATCCCCGAGGAAATGCGCCGCGTAGCCCGCGTGTTCGGCAAGGAGGTGCTGCGCGAGGTGGACGAGGCGGAATTCTACGCAAAGCTCAAGGCGACCCGCGAGGCGGCGGGCGACCGCGCCGTTTTGCGCGCGATGCATTTCTTTGACGAAAACCGCCGGGTGCAGCAGCAGGTGCAGGCGCTGGAACGGGACGATTTTGAGGGCTTCCTTGCGGGCGTGCGCGATTCCGGGCGCTCGTCGTGGATGCTGCTGCAGAACGTGGTTCCTGCCGGGAGCCGGGAGCACCAGCAGATGGCCCTTGCGCTGGCTGCCTGTGAAAAGCAGCTTGCCGGGCGCGGCGCCTGCCGCATTCACGGCGGCGGCTTTGCCGGGACGCTGCTGGCGTTCGTGCCGAATGAAGCGCTTGCGTCCTTCCGCGCCAATATGGAGGCCGTGCTCGGCGAGGGCCGCTGCCACGTGCTCTCGATCCGGCAGGCGGGCGGCGTCCGGCTGGCATGAGACGGGCTGACCGCGCGGTCACGGACCGCGAACGGATTTTGCAGGTGATCGAGTCCTGCGAATGCTGCCGTGTCGGCTTTTCCTGCCCGGAGGGGGCGTACATCGTGCCGCTGAATTTCGCCTTTGTCCCCGGCTCACCTGACCGGTTTTATTTCCACGGCGCGCACGAGGGCCGCAAGGCAGAGCTCATCCGCACTGCGCCGCGCGTCGGCTTTGAGCTGGACTGCGCGCACGCGCTCGCAGCCGGACAGACCGGCTGCTCGTATTCCTATCGCTATCAGAGCGTGATCGGAACGGGCGTGATCTGCGAGGTGCAGGAGCCGGAGGAAAAGAAGCGGGCGCTGTCGGCAATCATGGCGCACTATGAAAAAGAGCCGTCCTGTTTACCTTTACAGACGAGCAGGCGCAGCGCGCGGCCGTGTTCCGGCTGGACGTCGCGCAGCTGACCTGCAAGGAGCATTTGTAAGAAAGAAGGAAGACACATGAACGAATTTGAACTGCAGCACCTGCCGGAGGCTTACCGCCCCTTGTCGCCGTGGAGCTATTTTGGCCTCGGCATTCTCTACGCCCTGCCGCTCCTGGGCTGGATCTTCCTGATCGTCCACGCCATCGGCAGCGCGAACATCAACCGCCGCAATTATGCCCGAAGCTATTTCTGCGTCTACGTGCTGGCGATCATTCTGGGCGTCCTGCTGACGATCACCGGCGTACTGTCCGGCCTGACCCAATCCCTGAACGGTACGTTCGCATAAGTCCATAAATCAAACGTGGCTGTCTCAATGATGTTTCGATCATTTGAGACAGCCCTGTTTCTTGCGGCGGGGGGGATTAAGACAGGCTCTTACCGCATACGGTGCAGAATACGGCGTCGGACAGCTTGACGGGCGCGCCGCAGTGCGGGCAGTATCTGTTAGTCCGCTGCGGCTGGGCTGGCAGCTCAGGCTCCAGAGCGAACACAACGAGCTTTCCCTGCGGAGCGGGCTGCGTCACAGGTTCGGCAGGCTCGGGCTGCGCGGGTACATCGTACTGAATGGGCTGCGTAGGCGCGTCGGGCCACTCGGACGGAACGGGCCATTCGGGCTGCGCAGGACGCGTGGGCGGCACAGGCGAAGACGGCTGCGGAGCGCTTGCCGTACTTTTGCACATCACTTATTATAGCAGTGGGGTCATATACAACGGAAGAAATACGATGCTGTCTTCCTCTTTGAAATCGCCGGTATGCAAAACATAAGGGATATGAAGCTGATCGGCATATTTCGTCTTGAATTTTTTCAGAGAGGACAGCGTAAATCTAGTTTTTTGATTTTCATATTTCTACGTAAATCGAGAGAATTGGGCATTTTCTGAAAAAGCTATTCAGGAAAAAAGATGGTGCGGTACAGACTGGTAAGAATCATAGTCGTTTTGGCATGTATCTCTCGACGAATGTTGACGAATCTGGTATAATTCATGCAGAGAAACCAAACAGCATACAACAGATACGGGAGGCGCGATAAAATGAGCAGAGACTCAGAAAAGGTTTTGAAAGAATTGCAGAAATTCCGGACGCTCACGCAGAGGACACGGAGAACGAAGCCGACGTGGATGCCCTGGCGGAGCGGTTCTTTGCAGAATACAATCTAAAATGCAAAGAGCAGAAAGAATCTGCGCCTGAAACGGCGGACGATTATCTGGATCTCGCCGAACAGGTCACGTCGAAGAAAAAAAGAGTGGAATATCTGCACAAGGCGCTGGAGCTGGAGCCGGACAATCTGGATGCAAGACTCCAATTGATCCTGCGTACAGCGGAGCAGCCGGACGAGCGGCGGCTTGCCCTGCAGGAGCTGCTCGACGCAGCGGACAAGCAGATGGAAAAGTCCGGCGCGTTCAAGGAGTACGCCGGTGAGTTTTGGACAGCGTTTGAAACCAGACCATATATGCGCGTGCGCTATACATACTTTGACGTTTTAATTTCCTGCGGCATGATGCGCCGGGCGATCGACGAAGGGCAGCGCCTGTTGGAATTGTGCGAGAACGATAATCTCGGCGTCCGCTATCAGCTGATGCATTTGTATGCCTATATGGAAGACGAGATGCACGCGCTGGCGCTCCATAAGCAGTTCGATTCCTATGAGGAAACGCAGATGCTCCTGCCGCTGGCAGTTTTGTATTACAAGCTGAATCAGTTCGATAAGGCAGAGGACTACATCAAGCGCCTTGCGAAAGCGAACAAGGATACGAAGAAGTTCCTGCGGGCGGCGGCGCGTGACCAGCTGGACGATTATATTGGCGAGATGAGCCCCTATGGATACCGGCCGTTTACGATGGAAGAGCTGCTGGACGAACTGATGCACACCAGTTATCTGTTCAACTCTGTGCCATACTCTTCTTCGCATGGGCAAGTAAAGTCCTTGCTGCGAAAACAAGTGCAAAAATGAGCGCAGGAAAGCCGAAACTCCTGCACTGAACCGGCAATATGAATGATGCAGAAAAGGCACGACATTGCGTCGTGCCTTTTGCGTTATCTGCAATTATACGAGGTATTCAGAAGCGCCGTTGTCCTTGCATTGACACCCATCAGCTCCCGCTGTGTCTGCCGGTTCGCCTGACACATGGGCATCAGAAAATTTACAGCCTTTCGGATCTGCTGAAGGTCAGAGAAAGTAAGGGCATTCTGGTGCAGATGCTCCAAAACACGGCTACCTTTGAGGAAACCTTTGAGCGGGTCTTATCCAACAGGAAAGCCAACGGTTTAAGTGACAAAACCTTACAAACCTGCAACAACCGCTGAATCAAGGCAAAGCGAACGGGCTTGCCGCCTGTGATTCACAGACAGCAAGCCCGTTCGGCTGCTTGAACAGCTAGCTTTTTGGGATCACTTCAAAATTGTCCTGCCGGGGAAATTTTGTTCAGCCGGCGTCCTCTGAGACGCTGGGGGTTTCGTAGGTTTCGATGCGGCGGATATGCGCGCCGAGCGCGGTGAGCTTGCCGACGATGTCCTCGTAGCCGCGCTCGATGAAGTGCGCATCCTCGATGAGCGTCATGCCCTCGGCGCACATAGCGGCGATGACCATCGCAGCGCCCGCGCGCAGGTCGCAGGCGCGACCTCGCAGCCGCGCAGCGTCTGCACGCCGTCGATGATAGCGGTCTTGCCCTCGACCTGGATATTTGCGCCCATGCGGCCAAGCTCGGCCGTGTAGCGGAAGCGGTTGTCATAGACGCCCTCGGTCACGAGGCTGGTGCCGACGGCGGTGGCCAGACAGACGGTGATCTGTGGCTGCATATCGGTCGGGAAGCCGGGGTACGGCATGGTCTTGACGTTCGCGCGGTGCAGGCGGTAGGCGGATTCGACGCGGATGGCGTCGTCATACTCCGTGATGTCCGCGCCGATCTCGCGCAGCTTGGCGGTGATACAGTCGAGGTGCTTCGGGATGACGTTTTCGATCAGCACGTCGCCGCCGACTGCGGCGGCAGCGGCCATATATGTGCCCGCCTCGATCTGGTCGGGGATGATGGAATAGCAGCCGCCGTGCAGCGCCTTGACGCCGCGCACCTTGATGACGTCGGTGCCCGCGCCGGAGATCTGCGCGCCCATGGCGTTCAGGAAGTTCGCGAGGTCGACGATGTGCGGTTCTTTGGCGCAGTTTTCGATGATCGTCATGCCGCTGCACAAAACTGCCGCAAGCAGGATGTTCATCGTCGCGCCGACGGAGACGATATCAAGATAGACATGGCCGCCGCGCAGCCCGCCCTTCGGGGCGTCGGCGCAGACATAGCCGCCGGCCTGCTCGACCATGGCGCCCATGGCCTCGAAGCCCTTGATGTGCTGGTCGATGGGGCGGACGCCGAAGTTGCAGCCGCCCGGCATGGCGACATGGGCATGGCCGAAGCGGCCAAGCTCTGCGCCGATGAGATAATACGACGCGCGGATACGGCGGACAAGCTCGATGGGCGCGGTCGCGTTGCGGGCGCGGGTGCAGTCGATCTCGAGCGTGTTGCGGCCGTAGCGCCGGATCTCCGCGCCCATATCGCGCAGGATCTCCAGCAGCAGACGAACGTCTGAAATATCCGGTACGTTTTCGATCCGGCAGGGGCCGCTGACGAGCAGCGTGGCCGGCAGGATCGCGACCGCCGCGTTCTTGGCCCCGGAAATGGTCACGGAGCCGGAAAGCTTTGTGCCGCCTTGAACGATGTATTTGATCAAAATGTAATCCCTCTTTGGTAGCGTCAGTTGACATCAGTTGACACTAAGAGTGTTTGCGGAAATGCGTTATGTTAACAAAGCCAAATTCGGCCGCTATTAGAATAGCACACCACGGCAGGAATGTAAAGGAAAATGACAATGCAGCAGCAGGAAATCTTCAGATTTTCTTCATAATTCGACAGGCGCAGACGGCAGACGCTATGTTTCCGCCGTGATTTCGCGCGTAATGCCGTTGATAAAAAAGCTTCCCGCGTCCGTTTCGACCAGCCAGACCGGCACGAAGCGGATGCCCGTACCGGCCTGATCGGACGGCAGATACGCCTGCGTAAGACCCGTCACCGCGCTTCCGACCCAGCCGAGCGCGTCGCGCCGTGCCAGCAGCTGCGCCAGCGCATCAGCGGCGGAAATGGCCTCCTGCTCTGATACGCGCGTGATGGAACTGCCGCCGGTGTAAAACGTGCCCTCGACCGCCGTGAGATGCTCGTCCATATAGGTCAGCTCCAGAAGACTGCCGAGCACAGGGACGCCGAGCAGCGTCTGTGAGGCGCAGATACGCACAGCGCCGCTTTCTGCCTGCTCGCGTGTGAGCGACTGGTATTGAAAATCCATGGCGTGCAGCAGCTTCTCTGCGGCTTTTTCCGGATTTCGCACCCGGCTGCCGCCGGTCAGCGACGCGGAAAAGCCGCCTGTGCGTGTAATGTGGAGCGTTCCAAGATCGGATTCATAGGTGCTTTCAAAGCCGGACGCACCTGCGGGCGCGGTCTTTGCACCCAGAAGCGCCTGCGCAGCCGTTTGTGCGCCGTCCTCGGAGAGTTCGACAATATAGAGCGTGGGACTGCGCGGCAGTTCGTCCAGATCAATGGAAAGGTCATAGCCCTCGTAAAGTGTCTTGAGTTCCTGCAGCATCTGCCGCTGTTCATGCGTCTGTGCAAGCCGGTTCGGCACGACAATGCAGAGAAGCCCCAGCGCGCAGAGCGTCAAGACAAGAAGAATCAGATTTTTCATGCGCGAAGCGCTCATGGCGGCTCCTCCTGATGGAAAATTTGAGTCAGTGGTGCGATGGATACGGCGGAAAGCAGCTGTTCTAAAGAGGTCTTCGGCGAATCTGTATGGATTTACCCACTTGTTTGTAGGGGCCGATGCCCACATCGGCCCGCTGGGAAATTGCGAATTCGCCTAGGGTGTATCTGAAAACTCATGATGTGACCGGCAGCGAGGGATTTTTGCGTTGCGCAAGACATTTTTTCGCAGGAATACTGACGTATTTCAAGGAAAAATGACGCGGCGCACCGCAAAAAGGCCCGCTGTCCGGGTGCGTTGGGAGTTTTCAGATACACCCTAAGATTCCCGCAGAAACGGTGCGTTCTGCCGGGTCGATGTGGGCATCGACCCCTACGATTAACAGCGAAAAGCCTGCGGATTCGCATCGGACTATCGCTTTTCGCAATTACCTGCTGCGACCTCTCAGGCGCTCCCGCATATCGCGGGCGGGTACATAGCACGCTTACTCCGTCTCCCAACCGGCGGTGAGTTCACCGCCGGTGCCTTCGGCGTACAGAAGGCGGAGCGTGCCGCCCTTCGGCAGGCAGGCGGCTGCCTGCGCGGCGGGCAGGAGCGCTGCGGGCGTTGACGAGGCCGTGTAGCTGCGGTACAGGACGGAGGCGTTCGTGATCTGCGTGCCGTCGAAGCGGAGCTCGATCGCGCCGCGCGGTGCGATCTCGATGCCGGACAGATAATAGCCGAAGGTGCACACGGCGCTCTGGCCGTCGGCCCGATAGCTTTGCAGATAGACCCGCGCCTCGCCGTAGCTGTCACCGGTCAGGCGGCTGAGGAGGCTGCGCGCAGCCTCGATGCGGTCAAGCGCGCCTGCCGACGCGCTCTGGAAGCGGTCGTCCGGCTGGAGGATCTGCAGTTCAATTCTGCCCTGCGCGCTCACGCGCAGGCGCAGGCCGGTTTCGGTAAAGGACGTCGTGCCGTCGTTTCCGACGAAGCGTGCGTCGCCGTAAGGGTTGATGCCGATCTGGGTTGCGAGGGCGGAAATAAATCGCGCGTCGCACGGGTTCGTGCCGAGGCCGGTGCAGACGGCGGCGCTTGACGCGCTGATGAGCGAGAGCGGATCGAGCGCGCTGTAGGGCGCGTCGTCCGATTCAAACGCGAAGAAGCTGCCGTCCGGGACGGCGGCGGAAAGCTCGGCCGCAAGCGTCTCGGCGGAAAGCGCCGTCTGCGCGCGATAGCAGCCGTCGCCCAGCAGATACAGCTGAACCGTCTCTCCGTCCAGCGCCAGCACGTACCACTGCGCGTCCGCGCCCTCCGGCGCGCGCACGTTCAGCCATGCGCCAAGCACGGCGGGGGAAATTTGTCCCGGGAAGCAGAAGGCCGCGCCGGGCTTCCGCAAAGCGGCATAAAACGCCGATTCGGCGCACGCCTGCGGCGTCTCGGCGCTTTCGAGCGCCTGCGCAAGCAGCCCTCCGTACTGCCCGTAGAGCGTATCGAGGGCGGCAAAGTCATACTGTGCGCTCTGCCTGCCCGCCTCGGTGCTCAGCGTGACGGCGACGGGCTGCGCCGCGCCGATGAATGCGCTGCCGGTGGCAGGCGCGGTATAGGTCAGCTCCGCTTCATTGAGGCCGAACAGCCCCCGCAAACGGGCGCAGCGCGCTTGCCAAAGCCATTTGGTCTGCGTGAGCGTCTTTGTCGGCAGGCACATGATCGCAAGCGCCACGTTGACCAGCACGAGAAACACGATCAGAATGTCCTTTCCGATCTCCAGCAGCCTCCAGCCATGGCCATGTCTTCGTTTCTGCTTCATGCCTGCGCCTCCGCGGCGGGCATGGTGATGAGGACCGAGGTACCCCTTGCCGTATTCGGACGAAATTTCAATGCTGCCCTTGTGCTGGTTCAAAATCTCCTGCGCGATGGAAAGGCCGAGGCCCGTGCCGCCGGATTCGCGCGAACGCGCCTTGTCCACACGGTAGAACCGGTCGAACAGGCGCGGCAGATCCTTTTCCGGGATGCCGATGCCGTTGTCGGCCACGCGGACAAAGACGTTTTTGCCGCTCGTGCCGACAGTCATGTCGATTTTGCCGCCGTCGGGCGTATACTTGACGGCGTTGGAGACGATGTTGGTAATGACCTGCTCGATGCGCTCCCGGTCGCCGTTGACGTCGGGGAATGTCCCCCTCGCAGGTGAGCGTCATGGTGTGGTGGTGGTTCTGCTCGGCATTGAGCTTTGCCGCGTCATACACATTCTGCACGGCTTTTAAGAACGGGAACCGGGAGATGTTCATCTCCATCTTGCCGTAGTCGATCTTGCTGAGCGTGAGCAGATCCTGCACGATGCGGGTCATGCGGTCGGCCTCGCTGATGATGACGTTCATGAAGTTCGAGCGCAGCTCCGGCGGCAGCTCGTCGCCGGTGTCGACGATCGTTTCGGCGTAGGATTTGATATTGGTCAGCGGCGTTCGCAGCTCGTGCGAGACGTTGGCGACGAATTCGCGCTTGAGCTGCTCGCTCCTGCGCTGCTCGGTGACGTCGTGGATGACGACGAGCACACCGCCCTGCGCGTGGTCGGACGAGAACGGGGCCATGAACAGCTCCAGCTCCCGTTCGCCGACGGTCTTCTGCGCCTCGATATACTGCGGTCTGCGCAGGGTCAGGAGCGTGTCAAGCTCGGCTTCCTTCGAGAAAATTTCGTCGAAGGTCGTCTGGCTTGACAGGTTCTGCGCGAGCATCTGCGTGGCGGCGGGGTTATAGTGGATGACGCTGCCCGCCGTATTGAACGCGACGACGCCGTCGGTCATGTGCAGAAACAGCGTGGAAAGCTTGTTGCGCTCGTTCTCCGCCTCGGAGATCGTGTCCTGCAGGACCTTTGCCATGTGGTTGAAGTTCCGGGTCAGATCGCCGATCTCGTCGCGGCTGTCGACCGTGACGCGGTTCGCGAAATCTCCCGCCGCGACGCGCTTTGTGCCGACGGTCAGCGCGCGGATGGGTGTGATCAGAATCTGCGACAGCAGGAACGACAAGATCACGCAGATCACCAGACCCAGCGCCAGCGCGCGCAGGATGATGATCAGCAGCTCGCTCGTCAGCGCGTCGACCGTGGCGCGGTTGTCGCGGATGTAGGCGATATACTGCGCGCCGTCCGACTCGACGGGGACGGCCAGATCCATATAATCGTTTGTGACCGAGCTGCTCTGCCCGACCTCGCCGTTCATGGCGGACAGAATGTTCTGCGTCATCACGACCGTGGTGCGCTGGTTCGAGCTGTCGAGCACGGAGCCGGTCTGGTCAAGAATGTAGACGTTGCGGCCCGTGATATCGATGCCAAGCCCGGCCTGCGCCATGAGAAGTTCCTTCATCTGCGCGGGGGCGTTGTCCTCCGCCGAGAGCCTTTGCAGCTGGGCGATGAATTCCGGGGTAAACGTGCCCTCCATCTGCTCATAGAACTGGGACACATAGAAATTGCCGACGCCGCTCATCAAAAACGCGCCTGTCGTCAGCATCAGGGCCAGAATCAGGATCACCATGATCATGACCATCTTCATGCGCAGGGACCGCATGGCCGCCCCTCCTTTCTCGCGCGGGAAGCTGCGTTATCCCGCGAAATAATAGCCGACGCCGCGCCGGGTCAGGATATACTGGGGCTTGCCGGGGTCGTCCTCGATCTTCTCGCGCAGCCGCCGCACGGTCACGTCGACCGTGCGCATATCCCCGTAATAGTCATAGTTCCATACCCGCTGCATCAGATCCTCGCGGGAGAAGACCTTTCCGCGTTCGCGGATGAGGTAGGACAGCAGGTCATATTCCTTCTGCGTCAGATCGACCGGCGTGCCGTTTTTCGTGACCTGATATGTCTCCGGGTTCAGGCACAGGCCGTCCGCTTCGATCTGGCCCGCAGTGCTCTGCGCCGGGGCGTATTCCATGCTGCGGCGGCGGATGTTCGCCTTGACGCGGGCCATCAGCTCCTTCATGGAGAAGGGCTTGGTCATATAGTCGTCCGCGCCGGTCTCAAGGCCGAAGACCTTGTCCATCTCCTCCTCACGGGCGGTGAGCATGATGATGGGCGTGGTGCGGTTTTCGCCGCGGAGCGTTTTGCAGATGTCAAAGCCGTTCATTTTCGGCAGCATGACATCCAGTAAGATCAGATCCGGGTCCTCCGTCTGCGCAAGCTGCAGGCCCGTCTGGCCGTCAAGCGCCTCAAGCGTCTCATAGCCCTCGCGCTTGAGATTGAATTTCAGGATCTCCACGATCGCGCGTTCATCCTCTACGATCAGGACTGTCTTTGCCATAGTGCATCCTCCTGTTTTTAAACCGGGCGGCGAAGCGCCTTCGGATAGTGATTTTTGAGCTGGCTTCCGTCGCCCTTTGCCCAGCCGAGCGAAAGCCCGTCCGCCTGCACGAGCGTCCAGCCGCGCTTGTCGGACGGCAGCACGTCGCCGGACAGATACCGGGCAAGCAGCGGGTCGGATTCTTCAAGCGAGACGCTGCTTTCCAGCGTTTCCAGCCACAGCGCCCACGCGTGCGCGGGCGCAAAGCGGTTTTTCAGGACTGCGCCAAGCTCCAGCCCCGCGCGCAGCACCCGCAGCCCCTTTACCTCCGGCAGCGCCTGCGGGACGAGATAGCACACGTCCCCGAACCGCAGCAGCTTCCCCTCCGGCAAGGCCGCGCCGGTCCGGGCGCAAAAGTCCGTCAGCTCCTGCGGGCACCTGGCCGCAGGCTCCGGCGGAAGCACTGCGGGCGCTTCGTCCCCCGCCCGGCGGAGGACGGCGGCATAGTGCCCCTCGCCCAAAAGCTTATGCGGCCAGAGGCGGAACGTTTTTTCCAATCCCGGCGCGGGGTTTGGCACCCAGTCGGGCCTGCCGGGAGAAAAGAACGGCACGTCCGGCTTTTCTACAGAAAAATCGGGATTTTTCCACAAAAAGTCCGAGATCACGCCCTCGTTTTCCACAGGAGAGAACGTGCACGTGGAGTAAACCAGCCGCCCGCCGGGGCGGAGCATGGCTGCGGCGGAGGTCAGAATCTCCAGCTGGCGGTTGGCGCAGATGGCGTTCGTGTCCTCCGTCCAGTCGGTGACGGCGGCCTCCTCCTTGCGGAACATCCCCTCGCCGGAGCAGGGGGCGTCGACGAGAATTCTATCAAAATACCCCGCGAAGCGCTCTTCCAGCCGCTTCGGGTGCTCGTTCAGGACCAGCGCGTTGGAAATGCCCAGCCGCTCGATATTCCCGGAAAGATATTTTCGCACGCTTGGCGTTGATCTCGTTGCAGACCAGAAGCCCCTTTTCCCGGAGTTTGCCTGCCAGCTGTGTCGATTTCCCGCCGGGGGGCCGCGCACAGGTCGAGCACGCGCTCGCCCGGCTGCGGGTCAAAAAGCTCCGCCGGGGCCATGGCGCTCGGCTCCTGCAGATAATAAAGCCCCGCCGCGTGATACGGCGATAAGCCGGGCCGGGAGACCGCGTCATAATAAAACCCCGTCGGGCACCACGGCACGGGGAGAGCGAAAACCGCGACAGATCGCCCGTAAAGCCGGTTTTGAGCGGATTTCTCCGCAGACCGGTGCAGAGCGGCCGGTCAAAGGACGCGAGAAAGTCCTCATATTCGCTTCCCAAAGCGCACGCATCCGCGCCTCAAAACCCTCCGGCAGCACCGCAGCCGCCTCCTTCCCAATTTACATAGTTATAAACATTATAGTGCATTTCCCCGAAAAAGGCAATGGCATATCCGCACAGTCTCCTCATGTGTCTGCCTGTCCCTCTTGGCGGTTTTTCGTTTTTGTGCTATAATTCTCCCAGATCATAACGAACGGAGAACGGCAATGAACGCACAGGGAACGGAACGGACGGAAAAACGGCTTTGCGTGGGGCTGCTTGCCCATGTGGACGCGGGCAAGACGACGCTGTCGGAGGCCATGCTTTACCGGGCAGGCGTCATCCGCACGCTTGGCCGCGTCGACCACGGCGATACGTTTCTCGACACCGACGCGCAGGAGCGCAGCCGGGGCATCACGATCTTTTCCAAGCAGGCCGTTCTTCCGCTGCCCGGCTGCACGCTGACGCTGCTCGACACGCCAGGCCATGTGGATTTTTCTGCCGAGATGGAGCGGACGCTGCAGGTGCTCGACTGCGCCGTGCTCATTATCAGCGGCCCGTCGGGCATCCAGAGTCACACCGTCACGCTCTGGCGGCTGCTGCGGCGCTATCAGGTGCCGGTCATTCTGTTCTTCAACAAAATGGACATGGAGACGGCGGATCGGGACGCGCTGCTTGCCGCTGTCCGCGCGGAGCTGGACGAGGGCTGCATTGATTTTTCGCAGCCGCAGGCGCAGCTCTACGAGGAGCTTTCCCTGTCCGACGAGGCGCTGATGGAGGACTATCTCGCCTCCGGCACGCTTTCCGACGCGCAGATCGCCTCGCTCGTCTCGCACAGGCGGGTGTTTCCGTGCCTGTTCGGCTCCGCGCTGCGGCAGACAGGGCGTGGACGCGCTTCTGGACGCGCTGGGCCGGTTCGTGGACGAGCCTGCGCGGGGCGCGGAGTTCGGCGCGCACGTATTCAAGATCGCACGCGATGAAAAGGGTGCGCGGCTGACGTTTCTGAAGGTCACGGGCGGAACGCTCACGGTCAAGCAGACGCTCTCGGGCGAGGGCTGGGAGGAAAAGGCCGACCAGCTCCGGCTCTATTCCGGCAGTAAATTTACGCTTTTGCAGCAGGCCCCCGCCGGGACGGTCTGCGCCGTGACGGGTCTGAGCAAAACGATGCCGGGCGATGTGCTGGGCCGGGAGACGGCGGCGCAGGCCCCGGTTTTGCAGCCGGTTCTGGAATACCGCCTGCTCTTAGAGGACGGCACGGACGCGGCGCTGGCGTATGGACAGCTGCGCGTGCTCGAAGAAGAGGATCCCGCGCTGCATCTGGTCTGGAACGCGCTGCTGCGCGAGATCCGCGTGCAGCTGATGGGGCCGGTGCAGATGGAGATTTTGCAGAAGCTGATCGAAAGCCGCTTCGGGCTGAAGGTTTCATTTGACGCGGGGAACATCGTTTATCTTGAGACGATCGCCGCGCCGGTCGAGGGCGTGGGGCATTATGAGCCGCTGCGGCACTATGCCGAGGTGCATCTGCTGATGGAGCCGGCAGAGCCCGGCTCCGGCCTGCAATTTGACACCATGTGCCCGACGGACACGCTGGCGCTGCACTGGCAGCGGCTGATCCTGGCGCATCTGGCGGAAAAGGCCCACCGGGGCGTGCTGACCGGCGCGCCGATCACCGATATCCGCTTTACGCTCGTCTCCGGCAAGGCGCATCTGAAGCACACGGAGGGCGGCGACTTCCGGCAGGCGACCTACCGCGCCGTGCGGCAGGGCCTCATGAAGGCGCAGTCTGTGCTGCTCGAACCGTGGTACGCGTTCCGCATGGAGCTGCCCGCGCCGAGCGTGGGCCGGGCGATCACGGATATCCAGCGGATGCAGGGCGAATATGAGCCGCCGGAGCAGGAAGGGGAACAGACCATGCTGCGCGGAAGCGCGCCTGTGCGGCTGCTGCGGGAGTATCAGACGGAGCTTACGGCCTATACAAGGGGGCCGCGGACGCATCCAGCTGCGCGTCAGCGGCTACCGGCCCTGCCGGGAGCAGGAGCAGATCGTAAAAGAGCTGGGCTACGACCCAGCGCGCGATCTGGAAAATCCGGCAAGCTCCGTGTTCTGCGCGCACGGCGCGGGTTACGAGGTCAAGTGGCAGGACGTGGACGCGGCGGCGCATCTGCCGCTGCTTCGGCTCGGAGGCCCCGCGCGGCAGGAGCAGCAGCGGATCGTAAAATCCGTTGCGCCCGGCGGCGCGCCGGAACTGGAAAAGGAGCTGCTGGCGATCTTTGAGCGCACCTACGGCGCGATCCGCCGCCGCGACGTGCTGCCGCAGATGATGCTGCGCAGCGAGGACAAGCGCGAATTTCTGCAAAGCCTCGGCCCGGCGGATGATTTCCTGCTGGTCGACGGCTATAACATCCTGTTTGCGTGGGACGAGCTGAAGGAGCTGGCCCGCACGAGCCTCGACGCGGCACGGCACGTGCTCATGAACCTGCTGTGCAATTATCAGGGCTACCGCGGCTGCACACTCATTCTGGTCTTTGACGCGTACAAGGTGCCGCAGGGGCTGGGGTCTGTGGAAAAATACCACAACATCCACATCGTCTATACCCGGCAGGCGGAGACGGCGGATCAGTATATCGAGCGCCTGAGCTTTGAGCTTCGCGGCCGCCGCCGCGTCCGCGTGGCGACGAGCGACAATCTTGAGCAGCTCATCATCCTCGGCCACGGGGCCGAGCGTATTTCCGCCCAGCACTTCCACGATGAGGTCTACACCGCTCAGGCCGAGATCGAGCGCATTCTGGCGCAGAACAATCAGAAGAACGCGAAATAAACTCCGGCCCGCAGGCTGTGACCTGCGGGCCGGTTCGTCATTCGCCCAGCGGCATGACGCCAAGCTGGACCTCGGCGATGGAGGCGAAGCCGTACAGATCGCCTGCGCGGACGGTGTACCAGCCATTGAAGTCTCCGAGCACCGTAACGGCTGTTCCGTTCGGGATCTGTGCCAGAACCTCCGCGTCCGTCTGCGGAAAGGAGCGCAGCGCCATATACCCGTTTTCGCCTGCGGCCTCGGCATCAAATTCGCTGCCCGGCGTCAGGAACGGAACGCCGAAATACTCCGTCACGCCGAGGGCCAGCGCCCGCGCAATCGCGTCCAGATTGCCCGTCAGCCAGTTCGCGTCCTCTGTGTTGTCGTGGTATCCCAGCTCGGTCAGAACCGCCGGAGCCCGTGTGCGGCGCAGCTCGCCGATGATCGTGGACGAGCGCGCCTGCACCCGGTCGGGAAGCGGATAGATGGGCTTGATGTTATCAACCAGAATGTTCGCCATGCGAAGCCCGGCCTCGCTCGTCGGATAATAGTAAATGTCCACGCCGCGCATACGGCCTGACAGCGCCTGCGGGCGCGGCGTTCGAGTGCAGCGCCAGATGGAAATCCTGCCGGGACGCGTTGGAATCGCGGATGGACTGCGCGGCGCTGCCGTCCGGGTCGTTGCGCGTGACGGTGATGCCGCTTGCGTGCAGATACGGCGTCATCTCATCGGCCAGCGCGTTCATCCAATAGCGCTCGTCGCCGGTCGTGATGTAGGGATTTTTGAAATACTGCGTGGACGGACTCAAGAATAAAAATGGCATATGCCGGTTCCTGCCTTCCCTGATTTACTGGCATATTCTATGCAGACGCGGTTTTATTGTTTACAGTCTGCCGAGTTTGTGATACCATAGCTGTTAGACATGAAGGAGTTTGACGCTATGCAGTATATTATTCTGGATATGGAGTGGAACCAGCCGTGGCCGGGGTCATACAGCGCGAAAAAGGCGCTGCCGTCGCCGATGCGCGGCGAGATCGTGCAGATCGGCGCTGTGCGCATGACGCAGGAGCAGCAGGTCGCGGACGAGTTCCAGATCCTCATCCGGCCCAAATATTTTAAAGAAAATGAACCGCAAGGTCGCCTCGCTGACCGGTATCCGCGACAGTCTGCTGCGCGAAAAGGGCGTGAGCTTTCCGGAGGCCGCCGCGCAGTTTGCCGCGTGGTGCGGCGAGGACTGCGTGTTTTTGACGTGGGGCTTTGACGATATCACGATCCTGCGGGAAAATCTCGCGGTGTTCGGTCTGGAGAGCGGATGGACGGCGCGCTGGTACAACGCGCAGCTGATCTTCAACGCGCAGACCGACGGCTCCGGCGCGCAGAAGGCGCTGTCGACGGCCATGCAGATGATGGACATCGCGCCCACCCGTGCCGCGCACGACGCGCTGGGCGACGCGTATCATACGGCGCTCGTCTGCCAGAAGCTGCGTCTCGCGGAGGGCATCGCCGCGTATGAGGCTGCCGTGCAGGCGCATGAAAACGGCTTCCACGGCGCTGAGCTGCCCGGCTGCGTGCAGCGGGCCGTGTTCCACGGCTACGCTGACAAGACCGCTGCGCTCGGCGCGATGAGCGGGCAGGAGAACCTTTGCCCTGTCTGCGGCGGGCAGATGACGGCGGGAAAATGGTATCCGCAGCAGGGACGGCGGTATCTGTCCCGCGCCAGATGCGAGGCGGACGGTGAATTTTACATCCGTATCCGGCTGGTGCAGGAGGACGGTGCGCTGCGCGTCAGCCGGCTGGTCTACGAGCCGACCGAGCAGGTCGCAAAGAGCTATGCCGCGCTCAGCCAGAAGCCCCGCCCACACCGCGCCCGCCGCCGCAGATTCGCCCGCGTCAAGCCAAAGCCGGCAGAACCGAAAAACGGATAAAAACGAGGGAAGGCTGCGCGGCCTTCCCTTGCTGCAATATACGCGTATATCCGAAATTCTGCTATGATCCTTGATCTGTCAAGCGCACGGAAACGGGGACGAATTGACATTTTTCGACTGGTCTGATAAAATAAAGGCGGTTCTTATCGAACCCCAAGGCTCCCGACGCAGACGGGCGGTTTGGCCTCCTCCGAAAGGAGGGATGTTTATGCCGATTACGATCACGTTCCATATTTTTGGGCTCACGGTCACCATCCGCATAAATGGCCGAAACCGCCACTCGGCAAAGTGACGGTTTCGAGATTTCTTGAAACGCTAACTTGATCCGAGGCCAAACCGTTCTTGCGGAAGGGGCCTTGGTTATTTTCATTATATCAGACTCTTCCGATTTGTCAAGCGCGCTGAATCGGACCTGTGCGCGGATTTATAAACCAAAGCGCCCTTCGGAAGAAGGGCGCTTTGCGGGGATCTTACAGATGGATCGCGGTGCCGGTCTTGCCTTCGATGCCGTCCTTGGCTTTTTCCAGGAGGGTGATGAGGGCGGTGCGGCCGGGCTTGGACTCGGCGAACTTGACAGCCGCTTCGACCTTCGGCAGCATGGAGCCGGGGGCGAACTGGCCTTCGGCCATGTACTTGCGGGCTTCCTCCGGGGTCAGCTCGTCCAGGTTCTTCTGGTCGGGCTTGCCGAAGTTGATGGCGACCTTCTCGACAGCCGTCAGGATGATGAGCATATCGGCGTCAAGCTGCTCGGCCATGCACTCGGAGGCGAAGTCCTTGTCGATGACGGCGGGCACGCCCTTGAGGTGGTATTTGTCCTCCCACACGACCGGGATACCGCCGCCGCCGGCAGCGATAACAGCGTGCTTCGCGTTCATGAGCGCCTTGACCGTGGCGATCTCAACGATCTCCTTCGGGCGCGGGCTTGCAACGACCTGACGCCAGCCGCGGCCTGCGTCCTCGGCGACGTCGATGCCCTTTTCGGCGGCGAGCTTTTTGGCCTCTTCCTCGGTCATGAACGCGCCGATGGGCTTGGTCGGATGCTGGAACGCGGGGTCGGCCGGGTCGACGGCGACCTGCGTCAGAACAGTCGCGCAGTGGATGCCCAGACCCCGGCGGTCAAGCTCCTCGCCGATCATGTTCTGCAGATCGTAGCCGATGTAGCCCTGACTCATGGCTACGCACATGGAAAGGGGCATGATGTCGCTCTTGGCCTGCTGCTTGTGGTAAGCGGCGAACGCGTTCTGGATCATGCCGACCTGCGGGCCGTTGCCGTGCGCGATGACGACCTCGTGGCCGTCTTCGATCAGGTCTGCGATGGCGCTGGCCGTCGTCTTGACAGCCTGCATCTGCTCTTCGAGATTTTTGCCCAGAGCGTTGCCGCCCAGAGCGATCACAATTCTTTTTAGCCATTTTATAATTCCTCTTGATACTGCAATGGCAGGAGCGGCGCTCCTGCCATATGCTTATTTGTGTAGTCAGAAGCGAATCAGAACATCTTGCGCTTGTTGTCAGCGGAGTCGAGGTCCATCAGAGCCTTGACCGGGTCCTTGACCTGAGCCAGGAAGATCATGGCGGCGATGATGTACGGCTTGTAGGAGGCCTGCTTGTACAGAGGAACGATGTAGCGGTCGAACACGGAGTTGTCGACTTCGCCCTCGGGGCAGGACAGACCGGAGATGTCAGCGGGCAGGCAGTGCAGGTACAGAGCCTTGCCGTCCTTCGTCAGCTTCATCATCTCCTCGGAGCACGTCCAGTCCTTATGCTGTGCGTTCTGCGCGAGCAGCTCCTTCTCGAGCTCGTCGATGCCCTTCTGGTCGCCCTTCACATAGAGCTCGGAGCGCTTTTCCATCGCCTTCTTGAACGGAGCCCAGGACTTCGGATAGACGATATCGGCATCCTTAAAGGCCTCAGCCATGGAGTTGGTCTTGTGGAACTTGGAGCCGTACTTCTCGCAGTTCTTGCGGGCGATCTCTTCGACCTCGGGGAACACGTCGTAGCCCTCCGGATGGGCCAGTGTCACATCCATGCCGAAGCGGGTGAACAGGCCGATGACGCCCTGCGGCACAGACAGCGGCTTGCCGTAGGACGGAGAGTAGGCCCAGGTCATGGCCACCTTCTTGCCCTTGAGGTTCTCCACGCCGCCAAAGTCGTGGATGACGTGCAGCATATCGGCCATGCACTGGGTGGGGTGATCCACGTCGCACTGCAGGTTCACCAGAGTGGGCTGCTGCTCCAGGATACCGTCGCGATAGCCCTCTTTCACGGCGTCCATGAAGGTCTTCTGGTACTCGTGGCCCTGATGGATGTACATGTCGTCCCGGATGCCGATGACGTCGGCCATAAAGGACATCATGTTAGCGGTCTCGCGGACGGTCTCGCCGTGAGCGATCTGGGACTTCTTCTCGTCCAGATCCTGCACCTCCAGGCCCAGCAGGTTGCAGGCGGAGGCGAAGGAGAAGCGGGTACGGGTGGAGTTGTCGCGGAAGATGGAGATACCCAGGCCGGAATCGAAGATCCGGGTGCTCTTGTTGCGCTCGCGCAGGTCACGGAGGGCATCGGCCACGGTGAAGATGGCGTCGATCTCGTCATCGGTCTTGTCCCAAGTCCAATAGAAATCGGTCTTGTACATGTTATTGATGTGGAGCTTTTCGAGGTGTCTTGCCAGTTCAACAGTTTTGCTCATGTTCTTTCTCCTTAAAATATTATCGTATGCGTATTTCTTTCTGATGTGCCGGGCGGACAAAGGCATCCGCCCCTACAGCATTGGATTTTTACTTGATGTCGTTGCCGGTCAGCTCCTGACGGAAGCTGGTGGCGGAGCCGTCCTTGTTCTCGGGCTTGTAGAGGCCGGGAACGGCGGCGTACAGCGCGGCGCAGGTGACCAGGTCCTGCTTCCAGGTGATCTCGTTGGGGGCGTGGGCCTGAGACTCGGCGCCGGGGCCGAAGCCGACGCAGGGGATGCCGTAGCGGCCCTGGATGGATACGCCGTTGGTGGAGAAGGTCCACTTGTCGGTCAGCGGACGGCCCTCGCGCTTGGCCTTGGCAGTCTCGTCGGCCCACAGACGGTTCTCGCCCCACAGGGCATGGTGCGCGTCGACCAGAGCCTGGACGTGCGGCGCAGAGGCCTTGTTGATCCAGGTCGGGAAGAAGCACTCGGTCTCATAGACGTGGCCGGTCCATGCGGGACGGTCGTACATATACATGGAAACCTTGACGTCCTTGGCATACTTCTTGCAGGCAGGCAGATCCTCGATCTCCTTCAGGCAGGACTGGTAGGTCTCGCCGGCCGTCATGCGGCGGTCGATGGAGATGGAGCAGGAGTCCGCAACTGCGCAGCGGGACGGGGAGGTATAGAAGATCTGGCTGGTGGTGCAGGTGCCGCGGCCGAGGAAGCGGGCGTCTTCGTAATGCTCGGGGTTGTACTTCGGGTCGAGCATCTTGACGAGGCCCTTGATCTCCTTGTCGTCGGCGGCGTCGTTCTCGTTGAGGTCGCGGACGTTCAGCATGACCTCAGCCATCTTGTGGATCGCGTTGTCGCCGCGCTCCGGAGCGGAGCCGTGGCAGGAAACGCCGTGCATATCGACGCGGATCTCCATTCTGCCGCGATGGCCGCGGTAGATGCCGCCGTCGGTCGGCTCGGTGGAGATGACGAACTCGACCTTGCTGCGTGCGTCCTCGGGGCCGTTAAAGTATTCGTTGACAATGGACTGCCAGCACATACCGTCGCAGTCCTCCTCCTGCACGGAGCCGACGACCATGATCTTGTAGCCCTCGGGAATGAGGTTCAGATCCTTCATGATCTTCGCGCCGTAGGCGGCAGAGGCCATGCCGCCCTCCTGGTCGGAGCCGCCGCGGCCGTAGATGATCTCGTCGGTCTCGTAGCCGGTGTAGGGATCAGCGGTCCAGTTCTCGCGGTTGCCGATGCCGACGGTATCGATATGGGAGTCGATGGCGATGATCTTGTCGCCCTCGCCCATCCAGCCGATGACGTTGCCCAGCTTGTCGAACTCCACCTTGTCATAGCCCAGAGCCTTCAGCTCCTCGGCGATGCGCTTGGCGACGCCCTTTTCCTCGCAGCTCTCGCTGGGGATGGCGATCATATCACGCAGGAAGCGGGTCATATCGGGGCCGTAGGCTTGTGCGGCTTTCTTGATGGCTTCGAAATCCATGGTAAAACCTCCGTTAAAAGTAATAGTATTTTCTGTCGATTGAGATCAATTTTCTGTTACACTGTCTTTATCATAGCATAAGAACGGCAGTTGTCAAACAAAAAATTTGCATTTCAAAAATTTTTTAAGAAAGTGATTGCAATTCGATCAATTTATGGTATTATAGGGATGAAAGAACATATGCCCGTTCCGATGGAAAGCTGTGCAATTTGCACAGCAAAATAGGGCGGACGGGCGATCAGAGGAGGGATAGACCATAGAAGCCGCAACGCTGAAGACCCTGGAGCAGGTCGCAAAGGGCATCGCCGCGACCTTTGGCAGCCATTGCGAGGTGGTGATCCACGATGTGGGCGCCAAGCACCCCGAGCATTCCATCGTTGCCATCGAGAACGGCCACGTCACAGGCCGCAAGGTGGGCGACGGCGCGTCGCACGTTGTTTTAGAGCAGGTGCGTCAGGCCGACGCGCAGCCGAGCGACCACTTGAGCTACCTCACCAAAACGCCGGACGGGAAGATCCTCAAGTCCTCTACCATGTATATCCGCGGCAGGAGCGGCAAGGTCGCCGCAATCCTTGGCATCAATTACGACATTTCCTCGCTCCTGATGGTCGAGGATGCGGTGCACGAGTTGATCGACACAAAGGATAAGACGCAGAGCGAGCCGGAAAAGATCGTGAACGTCAACGACCTGCTTGACGAGCTGATCGCCCAGTCGGTCGCGCTTGTCGGTAAACCCGTCGCGCTGATGAACAAGGAAGATAAGATGCGCGCCATCGGTTTTTTGAGCCAGAACGGAGCATTCCTCGTCACAAAGTCCGGAGACAAGATCGCAAAATACTTCGGCATATCCAAATATACACTATATTCTTATATTGACAAACAACAGGAGGAGAAGTGAACCATGGGCAAGATCGATTTGACCATCAACAAGACCGGCCTGCAGCACAACATTGAGAAGGCCAAGGAAAACAACGTCATCATCCCGACCATCGCGCAGATGCAGCATCCTGAGACCATCCCTGAGAAAATTCAGGAAAAGCTCAAGACTGTCGGCCTTTGGGACGTCAACCCGCTGAACCTCTTCCGCATCACCTGGAAGAACGAGGCCAAGGAGTCCGGCGGCCTCTTTCAGGCCGTGCCGAATTATGTAGAGATCCCGTCCGAGCTCTCGGGCGTTCCCTGCCGCATCATCGCCATGGCGGGCAAGTGGTTCCCCACCGGCTGCCATAAGGTCGGCGCTTCCTTCGGCTGCCTCGCTCCGCGTCTGGTGACCGGCCAGTTCGACGCCACCTATCATCACGCTGTATGGCCCTCCACCGGCAACTACTGCCGCGGCGGCGCGTTCAACTCCGAAGCTCCTGGCCTGTCGACTCCGTCGCCATCCTGCCGCGGAGATGAGCAAGGAACGCTTCGACTGGCTCTCCAAGATCGCCGGTCAGGTCATCGCGACGCCCGGCTGCGAGTCCAACGTCAAGGAGATTTTCGACAAGACCTGGGAGCTGAAGCAGGACCCCAGCATGATGATCTTCAACCAGTTTGAAGAGATGGGCAACCCGCTGTGGCACTACAACGTCACGGGCTACGCTCTGTGCGACCTGTTTGAGAACGTGAAGAAGCCCGGCCAGCGTCTCGCGGGCGCCTGCTTCACATCCGGTTCCGCCGGTACGATGAGCGCGGGCGACCTCCTCAAGGAGCGTTATCCAGGCATGAAGCTCGGCGTGGGCGAAGCGCTCCAGTGCCCGACGATTCCTGGATAACGGCTTCGGCGGCCACCGCATTGAGGGCATCGGCGACAAGCACATTCCCTGGGTCCACAACGTGAAGAACACCGACATGGCCATCGCCATCGACGACGAGGATTCCCAGAGACTGCTCCGCCTGTTCAACTGCAAGGAAGGCCAGGAGTACCTCAAGACCCTCGGCCTGTCTGACGAGCAGATCGAAAAGTTCACCTGGATGGGCATCTCCGGCATCGCAAACGTTCTGTGCTGCATCAAGTTTGCCAAGTACTATGAGCTGACCGAGGACGACGTCGTCGTCACCGTCCTGACCGACTCCGCCGTCATGTACAAGTCCCGTGTCGAAGAGCTGAACGAGATGTACGGCGCATACTCCGCACAGGCTGCCGAGCTGGATCACAACCTGCACATGCTGCCTAAAGACCGACAGTATGCTCGAGCTGACGTACCGGACCGCAAGAGAGTCCACAACCTCAAGTACTACACCTGGGTCGAGCAGCAGGGCGCGACGTCAAGGACCTCAACGCCCAGTGGTACGACACCAAGAACACCTGGGACGCCGTCCATGCACAGGCCAAGGAGCTCGACGAGCTCATCAACGAGTTCAACGAGGCCACCGGCCTTCTCAAAGCGCTCTAAGAGCGCGAAAGGGGAGCAGGAACCCCTTGCTCCAAACCCTGTTAGGATGATAAAAGGGGGTATCTCGAAGAGATGCCCCCTTTTTTATACCCCCAAAGGGGGGGGACGCGCCCTGCGGGCGCGGGGAAAGCAGCGCCGCAGGCGCTGCACGAATGCGGCCCCCATTTTCTTTCCCGAGAAAGAAAACGGGCGTCGCCCGCCCAAAAGAAAGGCGTTTAGATTGGCAGTCTCAGGCTTGAAGGGGCCTTTGGCCTCCGGAATGCAACTGCCTGCGTACGGCGAAGCCGCGTTAGCATTGCGATACGACTTGCCTCTGCTCCTATCATCCGCTGTTGCGCAGCCGTTGGCGGCTCTGCTGCCTTACGGATGCGGCACACCCCTTGCGGGTGCCGCTCTGCCCATCTTGTAGAAGTGCGCAGTAATTCCCGTCTACCGCCAGTCTCCACAATGCGGCGAGCGCAGCAATGCCGCTATTTCGCAGGCAGTCCGCCGCCAAGCAAACGTCACTCGCGCCTCACGATAGTAAGGCGCGGTTGAGAGTTGTCACGAAACGCAGGGATTCATGGCGAAGCCATGTACACCGCACCTGATTGCGCAGCGCGTGCAGCTCTTCAAGATAAAAACTGCCAATGTGCGGGGTCAAGGGGTAAGACCCCTTGCCTTTCTCTGGGGGTTCCAAAGGGGGTATTCTCTTTGGAAAGAGAATACCCCCTTTGTCTCGCGCCCCCCTGCGAATAGGGGGACAAAAAGCAGCAGCGCTTTCACGCTGCAAAAACCCACCGCGCAGCGCGCGGACAATAAGGAGTTATTATGTTAAAAAACGTCAAATGCGCCCGCTGCGTCAAGTGCGGGAAAGAATACGAGGCCACGGCGAACCTCACGAACTGCTCGTGCGGCGGCATTCTCGACATCATCTATGACTACGACTACATCAAAAAGAACCTGACGAAGGAAACGCTCAAGTCCCGCCCGAACACAATGTGGCGCTACCGCGAGCTGCTGCCGGTGGAGGAGACCACGCCCGACACGCCGCTGCGCGTAGGCTGGAGCCCGCTCTACGAAGAGCCGCGCCTTGCAAAGCAGCTCGGCCTCAAAAAGCTCTGG
>VOFJ01001035.1_pt1 | contig 33784 bp, 27 predicted proteins | sample 5384081 | NCBI WGS metagenome assembly VOFJ01 (sample SAMN12384729, study PRJNA508395) | human gut metagenome | isolation source: healthy gut I | host: Homo sapiens
AAGCTCATCGAGGAGGGGATGCCGGGCGTGAAGGTGGTCTCGCCACCCGCCCACGGACAAGACCCTCGGGGCGGACCTGGCGGCCGACCTGCAGGCGCGGGCCGATATTGCCAACAAGGCCGGGGGCGACCTCTTCATCTCGATCCACGCCAACGCCGCCCCCCGGGCGACGGGCGTGCGGGGCGTCGAGACGCTGATCATGGGCGAGAGTTCGAAGGAGCAGCGCTACAACGAAAACGCCCTGTTCGAGAACAACCGCGAGGACCTGATCGACATGTCCGACGAGCGGACGGCGGCCATCGTGCGGGCCTACATTCAGAATCTCCAGTTCACCTACGGCGAATACAGCATGGCTTTCGCGCGCTGCATCCAGAACAGCTACCTCAAGGCGGGGCGCCATTCGCGCGGCATAAAGCCGCAGCTGCTGCGTGTGCTCTATGCGACGGACATGCCGGGCGTGCTGACCGAGATCGGGTTCATGTCCAACCAGCAGGAGCTGGCCTACATGAAATCCGACAAGGGGCAGAACGAGATCGCCCGGTCGCTCTACCAGGCGATCCGCAACTATTCGGCCTACGTGCTCGGGACCCGGATGGCCGAGGAGGAGCAGGCCGCTTCGGCGAAGGCTGCCGTTGCCGGGGAGAAAGCGACGTCGGCGAAACCCGGGGCCGCCGAACAGGCTCCCGCATCCGCTGCGGGCACGGCGCCGGAGAAGAAACCCGCGGAGGGGAAGGCCGCTGCCGGAAAACCGGGCGCTGAAAAGCCGGCCGCAAAGCCTGCGGAAAAAACCGTGACGAAGCCCGCGGAGGGAAAAGCCGCAGCGCCCGCTCCGTCCGAAACCCCGGAAAAACCGGCCGCGAAACCCGCCGTACAGCCCTTGCGCTATACGATTCAGGTGATGGCTTCGGCGTCGTCCGTGCCCGTCTCCTCGGCGCAGTTCCGCGCCTACCGCGGCAAGGTGAAGGAGTACAAGGCCGAGGGGCGGTTCCCCTATAAATACGGTGTGGGCGAGTACGACACCCGTGAAGCCGCACAGCGGAAACTGGCCGAGGTGCGCAAGGTATTCCCCGGGGCCTTCGTGGTGAGTTGTAAAGGAACGCAAATTGTGAAATAGGGAATCGCATTCCGGGCGCATGCGATAAGTCCCCGCCGAGGCGGGGATTTAGGGGTGGGTCAGACTTGCAAACGTGGCGGAACGCCGCGGGAACATCCGGCGATGGCGGGAAAGCGGTAAGATTATGAATTAAGATTTATTAGATATGAGAAGGGAAGTTAAAATCGGAATTTTCGGCGTGACGATGATCATTGCCGCGTGGGCCGGAATCCGGTTTTTGAAAGGATTCGACATTTTCAGCCGCAATTCGGTCTATTACGCCGCCTATGACCAGATCAACGGCGTGCAGACGGCGTCGCCGATCATGATGAAAGGCGTGAAGATCGGTACGGTGACGGGCATTTCGTTCGATCCGCAGCGCAGCGACAACGTCGTGCTGCAATTCACCGTCAAACGCCAGTACCACATTCCGACCGACTCCGAGGCCAAGATTTACAGCAACGGGCTGATGGGCGGAAAGGCCATCGAGATCACCTACGGCACGGCCCACACCTATCTCGAAAAGGGCGACACGCTGCGCTCGGTGCGCGAACGCGATCTGATGGACATGGCGGGATCGGAGCTGGATTTCTTCAAGCAGAAGATCTCGCAGGTGACGGGCGACCTCTCGCGCACGCTGACCAACCTCAATAGCCTGATGGAGGCCAACTCGCAGAATATCTCCGGGACGCTGAGCCACCTGAACGCCATCACGGGCGACATGGCAGGAATCCTCGACGCCGAAAACACAATCTGAAAGCCGCCGTCGACGACCTTACGGAGTTCTCCGCGATGCTGGGCCGGAACGCTCCGCGCGTAGACAGCATCGTCGGCAGCCTGAACCGGATGACCGGGGAACTGGCCGACGCCGGGTTCGCCCGCAGGCTTACGGATGCCGTGGGCGAGGTGAACGGCCTGCTGGCGAAGATCGGGGCGGGCGAAGGGACTGTCGGCAAGCTGATGAACGATCCCGCGCTTTACGATTCGCTGACCGAGGCCAGCGGTAACCTCGCCTCGCTGCTGGCCAATCTCGAACAGTATCCCGGCCGCTACGTGCATTTCTCGCTTTTCGGGCGCAGCCCCGAGAAGATGCAGGAGAAGGCCGAGCGCAAAGCCGCCAAAGCCGCGGCCAGGGCCGAACGGGATTCGCTGAAAGGGCTGAAATAGGTTTTTTCGGGCTGCATTCGGTGTGCTGTTCGCTGCCGCTTCCGGTCGTAATTCCGGGTGCGTTGCGACAAGTCCCCTCCGAGGAGGGGATTTGGGGGAGGGTCAGACTTGCATACACGGCCAAAGGCCGTGGGCGTAACCCGTCCGGAGCGAAATGGCGGCCGATATTTAAACATGACTTCGATTCCATGATTTACCCTGCTACATTCGAGCAAAAGATAGGTTTCGACCGGCTCCGCGAACAGGTCGCAGGACGTTGCACGATGCGTGCCGCCCGCGAGCGGCTCGCTACGGAGGGCTTTTCGACCTCGGCACGCGAGATCGAACGGCGGCTGGCACTCGCCGACGAGATGCGTCTCGTGCTCGAAATGGAGCGCGATTTCCCCGGCGGAGAGTATCCCGACGTTGATTACGTCGTCGCCAAACTGCGCGTCGAGGGTTCGTTCCTCGACGTGGAGGAGGTCGTGACACTGCGCCGGGCGCTGGCTGCGATCGGCGGCATCGTCTCGTTCATCATCGGCCGCGAGGAGCGCTACCCGGCCCTCCATGCCCGCACGCGCGGCGTGGCGGCGTTCCCCGGAGATCGTGCGGCGCATCGACGCCATTCTGGACGGCTTCGGCAACGTGAAGGACAACGCCTCGCCGGCCTTGCAGGAGATTCGCCGGGCCATCCGCGAACGCGAGGGGCAGGCGGCCAAGCGCCTGCAGGCCGTGCTGTCTTCGGCCAAGGGGGCGGGCATCGTCGATGCCGACGCCCAGATCTCGATCCGCGACGGGCGGGCCGTGATTCCGGTCGCCGCGGGCAACAAACGCAAACTCAACGGCTTCATCCACGACGAGTCGGCGACGGGAAAGACCTTCTACGTCGAGCCGGTCGAGGTGGTGGAGATCAACAACGAATTGCGCGAGTTGGAGTATGCCGAGCGGCGCGAGATCGTGCGCATTCTCACGGAGTTTACCGAAGCGATCCGTCCCGACGCCGGGCTGATCGCCGATTCGGGCGACTACCTCGCGGAGATGGACATGCTGCGCGCCAAGGGGCGCTGGGCCTCGGAGAACCGCTGCGCGCGGCCGATCCTCTCGACCGACGACCGGCTGGTGCTGAAGAACGCCCGCCATCCGCTGTTGCAGCAGACGCTGCGGGCCGCGGGGCGCGAGATCGTGCCGCTGGATTTGCAGCTCGACCGCCGCAAGCACATCCTCGTCATTTCGGGACCTAACGCCGGCGGCAAGTCGGTCTGCCTGAAAACCACGGGGATCGTGCAGTACATGTTCCAGTGCGGGTTTCCGGTTCCGGCCTCGGAGGTCTCGGAACTGCCCGTGTTCCGGAGCATCTTCATCGACATCGGCGACGAGCAGTCGATCGACAACGACCTTTCGACCTACTCGTCGCACCTGCTGAACATGAAGCACATGCTGGCGGGCGCTTCGGACCGCACGCTGGTGCTGATCGACGAATTCGGGTCGGGGACCGAGCCGATCATCGGCGGGGCCATTGCCGAGGCGATCCTCGAACGCCTGCTCGAGCGGGGCTGCTACGGCGTGATCACGACCCACTATGCCAATATCAAGTATTACGCCTCGTCGGTGGAGGGCATCGCCAACGGCGCGATGATGTTCGACGTGCAGAATATCCGGCCGCTGTTCCGCCTCGAAACGGGCAAGCCGGGGAGTTCGTTCGCCGTGGAGATCGCCCGCAAGATCGGGCTTCCGGAGGAGATCATCCGCGCGGCGAGCGAGAAGGCCGGGTCGGACCATATCAACATCGAGAAGCAGCTGCGCGAGATCGCCCGCGACAAGCACTACTGGGAGCAGAAGCGCGACCGCATCCGCCTGACGGACCGCAAGGTCGAGGAGCTGGAGCAGAACTACGCCGAGCAGTTGGCGAAAATCCGCGCCGAGCGGCAGGAGATACTGAAGAAGGCCAAGCAGGAGGCGCAGCAGCTGATCGCCGACGCCAACAAACAGATCGAAAATACGATTAAGACGATCCGCGAGGCGCAGGCAGAGAAGGAGCTGACGCGGCTGGCGCGGCGCGAGCTGGACGACTTCCGCGAGGTGGTCGAGAAGGCCGACGAGGCCGGGAACGAAGCCGCCGTGGCCCGCGAGATCGAGCGCATCGAACGCCGCCGCCAGCGGCGCGCCGAGCGCAAGGCGCAGCAGGGTGCGAAGCCGGCGGCCGGGGAGACCCCTCCGGAACCCGAAACCGCGTGAGGTGGTCGCCGGGTCGAAAGTCCGCATGGCCGGGCAGGAGATGGTCGGCGTGGTGCAGTCGGTGAAGGGAAAAAGGGCGCAGGTGGCGTTCGGGCAGATACTTACGACGGTGGACAAAGGCCTGCTGACGGTGGTTTCGAACAACGAGTACCGCGAGGCGACACGCCCCGTCGCGGCCCGCACGGTCCTTTCGGTGGACATCTCGTCGCGCAAACTCAACTTCAAGGACCATATCGACGTGCGCGGCATGCGCGCTTCGGAGGCGCTGGACGAGGTGCGCAATTTCATCGACGACGCGCTGATGGTGGGCGTCGGCACGGTGTCGATCCTCCACGGCAAGGGCACGGGCGCCCTGAAGGAGGAGATTCGCCGTTACCTGCGATCGGTTCCCGAAATCGCGTCGGCCGCGGACGAGCATGCCGACCGGGGCGGGGCGGGGATTACGATAGTGACGTTCGACCTGACGTAAATTTTTCGTGATAGCGGCGAACTTATGTACTTTTTGGCCGCAAAAAGACTGAACCGCGGCGAGTACTGCGGGGAGTAGCTACCTTTTGGTGTCAAAAGGCAGCACCAAAACCATCCGCATGTCGCTTTCGCGGGAACAACCTTCGGGCCGCGCTGAGCGGGCGCAGTAAGACCAGGCCTTTACGGCGCAAAAACACGCGCCGTTTAGGCTGTGGCGGCTCGGCAAACAGCAAGCTGTCTGCCCTCGCCTGCGGACGCCTTTGCCAGCCTCTCGCTCCGGACGCGCGGGCTTTCGGTTGTTCTTTCTCCGCTGCAAGCGATAATGCGCGGCGGTTTAGAACCGCTTTCAGAGGCGATGGCCGGATGCTGCGTTTCCGATCCGGTTGTTGCGCCTTCTCTCACGCCGCCGTTGGCGGCGCAGGATCCCGGCTCGATGCCGGAGCCGTGAAACGAAGTCCCGGCTAAAAGTGGTAAGAAACGGGGCAGGGGCGCGTGCGCCCCCGCGAATAGGCGCCCGTTTCGAACGTTAGACGGGACGAAGCAGGCGAAGGCATCCGCCGGAGAGTTTTTGGTACTTTTTGCGGTCAAAAAGTACATGAAATCCCTGCGGATGAACGCCGCGGGTGCTGGCGGTCGGAGCACAAAAACGGTCATAAAAGATAATTTGGATATTTTATGAACTACAAACTTTCGCAAATCGCCGCCGTCGTGGGCGGCAGGTTCTCCGGAACGGACTGCGAGGTGCAGTCGGTGGTGACCGACAGCCGCTCGCTGACGTGCGAACTTGGCTCGGGGCCGTTGTTCGTCGCCATGTGCGGTGCGAATCACGATTCGCATGCGTTCGTCCCGCAGATGTATGCGCGCGGCGTGCGGGCCTTTCTGGTCGAACGGCCTCTCGAAGCCCTGCCGGAGTGCGGTTACGTGCTGGTGGAAAATGCCATCGCGGCCCTGCAATGCCTGGCCGCCTACCACCGGGCGCAGTTCCGGGGGACGGTGGTGGGCATCACCGGATCGAACGGCAAGACGGTCATCAAGGAGTGGATCGCCGAGGAACTGCCTGCGGGGATGAAGTGCTACCGTTCGCCCAAGAGCTACAATTCGCAGCTGGGCGTGCCGCTGTCGGTGCTGATGATCGAGGGTGACGAGCAGCTGGCGCTGATCGAGGCGGGGATTTCGAAACCCGGCGAGATGGCGCGGCTGGAGCGCATCATCCGTCCCGACGTGGTGGTTTTCACCTCGATCGGCGACGCGCATCAGGAGAATTTCCTCAATCTGGAGCAGAAATGCGACGAAAAGATGGTTCTGGCCCACCGTGCCGAGACCATCGTTTACCACAGTCACTACGACCCGCTGGGCCGCATGATCGCCTCGCGCTTCGCGGGGCGGAAACTCTGCGATGCGGCGGCATGTCCGGAGGTTCCGGAGGCGGTGATCGGCAACGCGGCGTCGCGCCGCAACGCGCAGATCGTCGAGGCGTTCTGCGCGGCGATGGGCTATCCCGCGCCGTCGTTCTCCGAGGCCCCCGAGGTCGCCATGCGGCTGAGGTCAAGGACGGCATCAACGACTCGGTGCTGATCAACGACGCCTACAACCTCGATCTCAATTCGCTGGCCCTGGCGCTCGACTACCTGCACAGCGTGGCGCTGTCACGCCGCCGGACGCTCGTGCTGTCGGACATTGCGCAGAGCGGACTGACCGACGACGAACTTTACGGCCGCGTGGCGGGAATGGTCGCGCGGGCAGGCGTCGATACGTTCGTCGGCATCGGCCCGAAGCTGAAGCGCTACGCCGCGCTGTTCGGCTGCGACAAGGAGTTGTACGCTTCGACCGACGAGTGCATCGCCCGCATCGGCCGCCGGGCCGTGGCGGGGCGTGCCGTCTTGTTGAAAGGCGCGCGGGAGTACCGTTTCGAGAAGTTGGCGCATGCCCTGGCGCGCAAGAGCCACACGACGGTGCTGGAGGTCGATCTCGATGCCATGATCCACAACCTGAATTATTTCCGTTCGAAGCTGGATTTCTCGACCCGGCTCGTGGCGATGGTTAAGGCCGGGTCGTACGGCGCGGGGGATTTCGAGGTGGCGCAGATGCTCCAGCATCAGGGCGTCGATTACCTCGCCGTGGCGTTCGCCGACGAAGGCGTGTTGCTGCGCGAGCGGGGGATCACGATGCCCGTCGTGGTGCTGAACGCCGACGCCGACAGTTTCGACCAGATGATCGCCAACCGCCTCGAACCCGAGATATACAGTTTCCGTTCGCTCGCCGACTTCGCCGATGCGGTGTCACATGCGGGCGAAACCCGCTATCCCATTCATATCAAACTCGATACGGGCATGCACCGGCTGGGATTCATGGAGGAGGAGATCGGGCGGTTGTGCGAGGTGCTGCCGACGATGCCCGCCGTGAAGGTGGCGTCGGTCTTCTCGCACCTGAACTGCGCCGACATGCCCGAAGAGGATGCCTACACCCGGGCGCAGATCGCGCGCTACGACCGCATGAGCGCCGCCGTAGCCGCGTCGCTGCCCTATCCCGTCATCCGCCATACGCCAATTCGGCGGCCATCGAGCGGTTCCCCGAGGCGCGGTTCGACATGTGCCGCCTCGGACTGGGGCTTTACGGTTTCGGCTGGGAGCACAATGCGGGCCTGCGTCCGGTATCGGCGCTCAAAACCCGCATCGTGCAGATCAAGCGTCTCGAAGCGGGCGACGCCGTGGGATACGGGCGTGCCGGGAAATTGCTGCGGCCGACCGTGACGGCGACCGTGCCGATCGGTTACGCCGACGGGCTGGACCGCCACCTGGGGTGCGGACGCTGGTCGATGCGCGTGAACGGGCGGCCTGCGCCGATCGTCGGACGCGTCTGCATGGACAGCTGCATGATCGACATCACGGACATTCCGGGCGTCGGCGAGGGTGACGAAGTGACGGTCTCTCCGCCGGGCCGGGCAACGACCTCGAAACGATGGCCCGGGTGCTCGACACGATACCTTACGAGATCATGACTTCGGTCTCGTCGCGTGTGAAACGAATCTACCTCAAAGAGTAATGGCAACCGGAACCCTTTACCTGATTCCCTGTCCGATTTCGGACGAAACGGCGCCGTGGGACGTGCTGCCTGCGGCCAACCGGGCCGTGATGGATGCGCTGGACTACTTCATCGTCGAGAACACCCGCACGGCGCGGCGTTTCCTGTCGAAAGCCGGCATCGCGCGGCCCATCGGCGAACTGGAATTCCGCGAACTGAACGAGCACACCGCGGCCGGCCGCGAAATCGAGGAGCTGATTGCGCCGCTGCTCGAAGGCCGCTCGGCAGGGGTGATCTCCGAGGCGGGCGTGCCGGGCGTCGCCGATCCCGGGGCGCCGGTCGTCGGGGCGTGCCACCGCCGCGGCATCCGCGTGGTGCCGCTCGTGGGGCCGTCGTCGATCATCCTCGCGGTGATGGCTTCGGGGCTCAACGGCCAGTCGTTCGCCTTCAACGGCTATCTGCCCGTGAAGCCGCCCGAACGGGCGAAGGCCATCCGCTTTTTCGAGCGGCGGGCCCTGACCGAAGGGCAGTCGCAGCTGTTCATCGAGGCGCCCTACCGCAACGTGAAGCTGATGGAGCAGCTGGTGCAGACGCTCGGGGCCCAGACGCGCCTGACCGTCGCCGTGGATCTCACGGCTCCGGGCGAGCGGATCGAGACCCATACGGCTGGGGAGTGGCGCCGCTGTCGGCTGCCCGAAATGAACAGGCGTCCGGCCATTTTCATCATCGGATAGCGGCGTCTTGCCGTGAAGCGGTTTTTGGGCGGCAGCACGCAGATCGGTTCGATGCCCGGCATGCAGGTATGCCCTTGAAGCCCGGCTTTTAGCCGGGTTGGTATGCAATTTGTTCGAATAAGGGGAAGAAAACTGAAAAATCACAAGATATGAAAAAGGAAAAAGTTTATAATGAGGCTGTTAGCGGCGATGAAGGGTTCGCCCCCGGCGATGGCTATCCGTCGTGCGACGGGGAGCCTTGTGCCAATGTGTCAGATGAAACCGACGAGGCGACTGACACAATGGCAGACGGCGAATCCGCTGCCGACGCCGACGCCGCCAAGGCGCTCGAAGCGGCCGTGGCCCAGTGGCAGGACAATTCGTGCGTTTGCAGGCTGAGTTCGACAACTACCGCAAGCGGACGCTCAAAGAGAAGATGGAACTGGTGCAGACCGGGGGCCGCGACGTGCTGCTGGAGATGCTGCCCGTGCGCGACGACGTGCAGCGCGCCGTGGACGCCATGCAGAAGAGCGACGATCTGGAGGCGCTGCGGGCGGGCGTGACGCTCATTTCACAGAAATTTACCGAGGCGCTCCGCCGCAAGGGCGTGACCGAGATCGAGGTGCTGGACAAGGAGTTCGACGCCGATCTTTCGGAGGCCGTTGCCCGGTTCGCCGCCGGCGAGGAGAAGAAGGGCAAGGTCATCGACGTCGTCCAGACGGGTTACATGCTGGGCGATAAGGTGCTGCGCTTCGCAAAAGTAGTTGTAGGAGAGTGAGACCATGGCAGAAAAGAGGGATTACTACGAAGTGCTGGGCGTTGCGAAGAACGCTAACGCAGACGAAATAAAGAAGGCCTACCGCAAAGCGGCCATCCAGTACCACCCCGACAAAAACCCCGGGGACAAGGAGGCCGAGGAGAAATTCAAGGAGGCCGCAGAGGCCTACGACGTGCTGTCGAACCCCGACAAGCGCGCCCGCTACGACCAGTTCGGCCATGCCGGAATGAGCGGTGCGGCAGGCGGCGGGGCCGGAGGCTTCGGCGGATTCGGCGGCGGAGGGTTCTCGATGGAGGACATCTTCTCGCAGTTCGGCGACATCTTCGGCGGCCATTTCGGCGGCGGGTTCCGCTCGTCGGGCGGCGGCGGGGGGCGGCGCGTGAACCGCGGCTCGGACATCCGCGTGCGGGTCAAGCTGACGCTGGCGGAGATTGCCAACGGCGTCACGAAAAAACTCAAGATCAACAAGACCGTCGCCTGCGACAAGTGCGGCGGCACGGGTGCCAGGGATGCCAATTCCTATTCGACCTGTTCGACCTGCAACGGCACGGGCTATGTGACGCGCGTGGAGAACACCTTCTTCGGCCGCATGCAGACGCAGGGCGTGTGCCCACGTGCGGCGGCACGGGCAAGGTGATCACCGCGCCGTGCGACAAGTGCAAGGGCGAAGGGACGCTGCGCGGGCAGGAGGTCGTGGAGATCAAGATTCCGGCCGGCGTGGGCGAGGGCATGGTCCTCACGGTCACGGGCAAGGGCAACGCGGCGCGTCAGGGCGGCGTGAACGGCGACCTGCTGGTGATGATCGAGGAGGAGCGCAACCCCGAACTGGTGCGTGACGGCAACGACCTGATCCACAACCTGAACATCACCGTGACGACGGCCCTGCTGGGCGGCACGGTGGAGGTGCCGACCGTGGACGGACGCGCCAAGATCAAGATCGCCCCGGGAACGCACGCCGGCAAGGTGCTGCGCCTGGGCGGCAAGGGTCTGCCCGACGTGAACGGCTACGGCCGCGGCGACGAGCTGGTGGTGGTGGACATCACCGTTCCGTCGAAGCTCTCGGCCGAGGAGCGGAAACTTGTCGAACAACTGGCCGCACAGCCCTCTTTCCAGAAGGCCGAATCGGTCAAGAACCAGAACATTTTCGAACGGATGAAGAGTTTCTTCCGGTAAAGAGATACTAAAACCGCGGAAAATTCGTACCTTTACCAAGTAGAGGAGACGAATTTTTCATTTAGGGCCGTCCGGGTTATTCTTTTGCCGCGATAGCGGCAGATACAAGTCCCCGCCGAGGCGGGGACTTAGGGGTGGGTCAGATTTGCATACACGGCGGAACGTCGTGACGACACCCCTCCGGGACGTACTTACGGTTGCAATAATTTAGAACTTACTGTTATGTTAGGCTTTACACCCTTCAAACGACACGCGAATAAATTCAACTATATCCCGCGATATTACGACCCCGAGAAAGAGGCTCGTGAACAGCGCCGTGCCGAGCTGCGCGGCGAGCGCGCCGAGGATGCCGACCGCGAGTACCAGCCCGGACAGTACATCCGCACCCAGCGCGAAGCCCGGGAGGTGCGGCGTTCGAACGAGGAGGAGCGGGGGCGTATCCGCGTGCTGAAGATGGCCGCGGGGGCCGTGTTGGTGATGCTTTTCATCTACCTGCTCTACCCGAAGCTGGCCGATGTGTTCCTGCGCGCGCAGACCGTGCCTGCGGCTAAAACGCAGCAGGTCGAGGAGGGCGGGTTCAATCCCTATGCGCCTATCACGGTCGTTCCCAACGATTACCAGGAGGAGTAAATGGCAGACAAGATCAGATTACTACCCGAGGTCGTTGCCAACCAGATCGCCGCGGGCGAGGTCGTCAACCGGCCCGCCTCGGTGGTGAAGGAGATGATGGAGAATGCCATCGACGCCGGGGCGGCTTCGGTGAAGGTCAACTTCCGCGACGGCGGCAAGGACCTGATCCAGATCGTCGACGACGGCTGCGGCATGTCGCCCATCGACGCGCGCATGGCTTTCGACCGCCATGCCACGAGCAAGATCGGGGCCGTGGAGGATATTTACGCCCTGCATACGTTCGGATTCCGCGGCGAGGCGCTGGCTTCGATCGCCGCCGTGGCGCAGGTCGAGCTGCGCACGCGGCAGGCGGGCGACGAGGTGGGCACCCAGACCGAGATCAACGGCGGACAGTTCGCGTCGCAGACGCCCGTGATGTGCCCCGTGGGGTCGCAGTTCTTCGTGCGCAACCTCTTTTACAACGTCCCGGCGCGCCGCCGTTTCCTGGACAAGAGCACCACGTCGGCTTCGCATATCAAGGCCGAGTTCCAGCGCATCGCGCTCTGCAACCCGCAGGTCGCCTTCGAACTCTATGCCAACGACGCACCGGTCTATACGTTGCAGGCCGGGTCCCTGGCGGGGCGCATCGTCGATGTGGTGGGACGTCACATCAAGCAGAATCTGCTGGAGGTCGAGGCCGACACTTCGATCGCCCGCATCGAGGGATATATCGGCCGTCCGGCGGCCGCCAAGAAACGCAACACGGAGCAATACCTGTTCGTCAACGGCCGCTTTTTCAAAAGCAGCTACCTGACGAGCGCCATCCTGAAAGCCTATGAGAAGCTGATTCCCGAGAACTGCCAGCCGTCGTATTTCCTCTACCTGACGCTCGATCCCGGGCGTATCGACGTCAACGTGCACCCGCAGAAGACCGAGGTGAAGTTCGCCGACGAGGAGGCCGTGTGGCAGATCATCAACGCCGCCGTGCGCGAGACGCTGGCCAAGACGGGCGCCGTGCCGCTGATGGATTTCGACCGCGACGGCGTGGTGGAGATTCCCGTGTTGCAGAAGGGCGCCGTCTACAGCGAGCCGCTGGCCATGTCGAACAGCGACTACAACCCTTTCCGCGAAGAGTACATCGACCCTTCGGCGCCCGATCCGAACGTCGATTTCACGGGTTTCGACGTGCCTTACCGCGACGGCGGAGGCGTGTCGGACAGCGCCGCCGGAGGATTGCGCACGGGCGGGGGCCGGAGCGCCGTGCCGTCGTTCCCGCGGGCCGCGGCGGGCGGATTCGCCCTGCCGGGTGCGGACGCCGGGGAGTTCGAGGAGTTCGAGTCGGGCGGCGGTTTCGAGATCACCCCTTCGGGCGGCGGTTTCGACGACAGCGCCCTGGATTTCATCCCTTCGTCGGCCGCTCCCGAACAGCAGCGTTTCGACATGCCGCAGCGTCCGGAGTTCACCGATCCCATGCCCCTGCCGGGCGGGTATGTCGCCGCCCTGCTCGGCGGCCGCTTCGTGGTGGTGGACGTACGCCGCGCCCGCGAGCGGATTCTTTACGAAGATTACCTGCGCATGCTGGGCAACGGCTCGTCGGTGAGCCAGCAGCTGCTGTTTCCCGAGCGGCTGGTGCTCTCGGGCGACGAATACGCCCTGCTGGAGGAGAACGCCGTGGAGTTCGCGGCCCTGGGCTTCGACATCGACTTCTGCGGCGAAGGGGCCGTCGAGGTGAAGGGTACGCCCGCCGACATGCCCGCCGATTCGGTGGACCGGCTGTTGTTCGAACTGTTGCAGGCCTTTGCGACCCCGGTGTCGCTCTCCGACGTGCGGCGCGAGAAGATCGCCGGCGTGATGGCTCGCTCCGGCTCCAAGGGCGCAGGACGGACCTTGTCGCGCGAGGCCGCGGCGCTGCTCGCACAGCTGGCCGACACGGGCAGTTTCAGTTTTTCGCCCTCGGGCAAGGCGATCACCGCCGAGATCACGCCGGAAGATTTGCGCGCCAAGTTGGGATAATCCGGCGGAAAAGAGTTACATTTGCAAAAATTAAAACGCATGAACCGCTATTTTCAGACCCCTCCGGTGGTCAAGAATTTGATAATCATCAATGTACTGGTCTACATGGCCACGGCGCTGCTGCCCGTCGGCGACACGATCATGCAGTATTGCGCCCTGTCGCTGGGAACACCCTATTTTCATACCTACCAGTTCATCACCTACATGTTCCTGCACGCCAATTTCGAACATATCTTCTTCAATATGTTCGCATTGTGGATGTTCGGGCGCACGCTCGAATACGAACTCGGCTCGCAGCGTTTCCTGACCTTCTACATGGTCTGCGGCATCGGGGCGGCGCTGATCCAGTACCTCACGGCGCTGGCTTTCGGGGAACTGCCGCTGTTGCTGGTCGGCGCGTCGGGCGCCGTGATGGGTCTGCTGCTGGCTTTCGGCGTGATGCACCCCAATGCGGTCATCATGCTGCTGATTCCGCCTATTCCGATGAAGGCCAAGTGGTTCGTCATCATCTATGCCGTCATCGAGCTGTTCCTCGGATGGCGGGGCGTGGGCAACGTGGCACACTTCGCCCACGTGGGCGGCATGCTGTGGGGATTCCTGCTGCTGCATTGGTGGAAACGCCGGGGAACGATCCGTTTTTAGGCGATGGCTTCCGATTACTATAACGAATACGGGGGAGGCCCTTCGGGGAAACGGCGCCGCAGTCTCGTCATGCGGCTCGTCGACCTGGTGCTGACGCTCGTGACCCTGGTCGTGGGCGTGACGATGGTGCTCACCTATTTCGTCCCGTACGTCGATCCGGGCCGCGTGTGGTTCTTCCCCGTGCTGGGGCTGGCCGCTCCCGCGGTCTACGTCGCGTCGGTCGTGCTGACGCTCTACTGGATCATCCGCTGGCGCTGGGTGCGCGCCGGAGTGATGCTGGCCATCGTGGTGGCGGGGCTTTTCAAGGTCTCGCTCTTCTGGCGGCCCGAAATCCGCCGCAGCTATGCCGCAGAGGCGGCTTTCGACCGCGGTGCGGTCAAGGTCATGAGTTACAACGTGCGCAGTTTCTACGGCGAGGACGGCCGGAGCAGTGTCGACGACATCCTGCGCCTGATCGAGGAGCAGGCTCCCGACCTGATCTGCCTCCAGGAGTTCAATGCCCGCCTCGCGGAGCAGTCCGAGGAGTTTACGCTGCTGGGCGAGAAGTACGAGATCGCGCACTTCGGCCGCACGCAGGCCCCGGACTCGGTCTACGGATCTACGCTGACCATCCTGAGCAAATACCGCATCCTGCGGACCGGCACGGTGCTGACGCCTTCGTCGTCGGTCTGGGCCGACGTGATGGTCGGCGAAGATACGGTGCGGGTGTTCAACAACCACCTTCGCTCGACGGCCATCAACGCCTCGGACAACCAGTTCATCACCAGCCACCAGTTTCTCTCGGACACGGCGCGCGAGACCAAAATCCGCAGCATCGTGACCCGGCTGCGCGAGAACAGCGTGCTTCGGGCCGCACAGGTCGACAGCATCGCGCAGGTCGTGGGGGCGACGCGCACGCGGCGGATCGTCTGCGGCGATTTCAACGATACGCCGATGTCGTATGTCTACCGCACGATGGCCCGGGGGCTGCGCGACGCTTTCAGCGAGTGCGGGTCGGGCTATGCGCATACGTTCCGCGGTTTCTACAACACGCTGCGCATCGACTACGTGTTGAGCGGCGGTTTCGAACCGCTCTCCTACGAGGTGCTTCCGGTCGATTATTCGGACCACCACCCCGTCGTCGTGCGACTGCGGAAAAGTTCCTGACGAGTTGCCCGGTAGACGGGATGTCGTCCGGCGGAACCGGCCTTTTCGCAGGGTTTTAATTTTCCGGCGGGCGTTGTCCGAAGCGATTTTTTTGCTATCTTGTGGCAAAATTCAGCCATTCGTTCGCTATGACCCGATCTTTTCCGTTCGTAAGGAGAACGCTCTTCCTCTCCGTATGTGGGCTGCTTCTCCTCTCCGGCCGGCTTTTCGCCGGAAATCCCCTGCTGACGCCTTCCGATGCCCCTTACGGGGCACCCTGTCTCGACCGCATCCATGCCGCCGACATCATGCCCGCCATTGAGGAGGGAGTCCGCGCCTATAAGGCCGGGATTGCGAAAATCAGGGCGCTGGACCCCGCGGAGGCTACTTTCGAAAACGTCGTCGTGCCCCTCGACCGCGCCGACAGCCTGCTGGACGTTCCGCGCGCGGTGCTGGGTTACCTGAAATCGAATTTCGGAGGCGATTCCGTAATCCGTATCTCCTTGGAATCCGCGCAGCTGACCGGGGAGGCATACGACGCCGTGACACTCGACACGGCGATCTTCCGCCTGGTGAAGGCCGTCTACGACCGGCGCGACGCGGCCGGGCTGGATTCGCTTCAGCTGCGGACGCTCGGCAAGGTCTACCGGAGCTATATCCGCGGCGGGGCGCTCTGCGCGCCCGAACAGAAGGAACGGCTCAAGGAACTGAATCGCGAACTTTCGCTCAAACGCATCCGCCACGGACAGAACATCACGCAGGCGACCCAGGAGTTCGTCCTGTACGTGCAGGACAGCAGCCTGCTCGACGGGCTTGTGGCGACAACCCGGCAGCGCTTCGCCCGCAATGCGGCCCGGCAGGGACACCCGGGCATGTGGGCCGTCGGGTTCACGAACGGCGACTATGCGTCGGTCATGGCCTCGGCCACGGACCGGGATTTGCGCAGGAGGCTCTACGAGGCCTACACCTCGCGCTGCATGGACGGGAAGTACGACAACCGGCACTTGTCGGTCGACATCGTCAACTTGCGCCTCGAAAGGGCCCGGATGCTGGGATACGAGAACTATGCCGCCTATACGCTGGAGACGAACATGGCCGGGACGCCCGAAAAAGGTCCGCGAACTGCTGCTGCCGCTCAAGGATGCTGCCGCGAGGAAAGGAAGTGCGGAGCGTGCCGAGCTGGAGTCCTTCGCCGTGAAATACGAACGGGATTCGGCCTTCCGGCTGGAACCGTGGGACGTGGCGTTCTATTCGAATAAGCTGCGCAAGGCGAAATTCGGCTCCGAACTGGGACGCATGCGCAACTACCTGCTTTTCGACAATGTGCTCAATGACGGCGTTTTCTATGTGGCCAACCGCCTTTTCGGAATCACGATGACGCCGCGCACGGACATTCCCGTTTTCCACCCCGACGTGCTGACCTTCGAGGCCAGAGACGCCGAAGGCCGTCCCCTCGGACTGCTTTACCTGGATTGCTTCGTCCGCAAGGGCAAACGCGGCGGCGCGTGGTGCTCGCGCCTGCGCGGGTATTCGTGTGCCGCAGAGCGGGAGGTGCTGCCGCTGGTGACCATCAGCTGCAATTTCTCACGTGCGGCCGAAGGCAGGCCGCAGCTGCTGTCGACCTCCGAGGTCAAGACCCTCTTCCACGAATTCGGGCACGCCCTGGCGGGCTTCTTCTCGCGCGGGCCGTATCCCCAGGTGACGGGCAGTTTCCCGCGCGACATGGTCGAACTGCCCTCGCAACTGAACGAGCATTGGGCCTGGGAGCCGGAGGTGATGAAGCATTACGCCCGCGATTACGAGACCGGGCGGCCGATTCCCGATGCGCTGATCGCGAAGTTCAAGGAGGCGGAGAACTTTCTGAAGGGGCTTTACCTGACCGATTTCTATGCCACCGCGCTGCTCGACCTCGAATGGCACACCGTGCGGCAGCCGGTCGAAGGGTGCGACGTCGGGGCCTTCGAGCAGGCGTTCCTGAAACGTTACGACTTCCCGGAGCATACCGCTTTCCGCTTCCGGACGACCTATTACAACCATATCTTCGCCAGCAGTTATCCCGCGCAGTACTACTCCTACACGTGGTCGGCGGTGCTGGATACCGATGCCTTCGCGGCGTTTACCGAAACGGGCGATATTTTCGATCCCCGGACCGCGCGCCGTTACCGCCGCCACATCCTGACCGAAGCGGGGTATGACGAGCCGATGGCGCAGTATGTGCGTTTCCGGGGCGCCGTGCCCGATGCGACACCCCTGATGCGCCGTTACGGACTGGCGGAATAGCCGTCCGGCGCAATGGAAGGGGCGTCCGGCAAGCCGCCGAGAACGGAAATCACCCCTGCCGGAGATTGCTCTGACAGGGGTGAAACCGTAAGATTCAGGCTTGTTGGACAAGCCTCTGTTCCGTTCCGGTCACTCCCCGATCTTCTTGCGCGGGTGGACCATGTTTTCGGGTTGCAGCACCTTGTGCAGTTCCTCCTCACTCATCAGATGGTGCTCGAGCACGAGGTCGTAGATGCCTTTCCCGGTTTCGAGGGCCTCCTTGGCCAGCATGCTCGACGTTTCGTAACCCAGATAGGGGTTGAGCGCCGTCACCAGCCCGATGCTGTTATAGACCATCCGGCGGCAGACCTCCTCGTTGGCCGTGATGCCGGCGATGCACTTCTCGCGCAGCGTGTTCATGGCGTTGATCAGCATTTCGATGCTCTCGAACAGGCAGTGGACGATGATCGGCTCCATGACGTTCAGTTCGAGCTGTCCGGCTTCCGATGCGATCGTCACGGTGAGGTCGTTGCCGATCACGCGGAACGCTACCTGGTTGACGACCTCGGGGATCACCGGGTTGACCTTGCCCGGCATGATCGACGATCCCGGCTGGCGCGGCGGGAGGTTGATTTCGTTCAGTCCGCAGCGGGGACCCGACGAGAGCAGGCGCAGGTCGTTGCAGATTTTCGAGAGCTTCACCGCGAGGCGTTTCTGGGCCGAGGAGTTCATGATGAAGGCGCCCGTGTCGCTCGTGGCCTCGATCATGTTCGACGCCTCGACGAGCGGCAGTCCGGTGATCTCGCGCAGGTAACGGGTGCAAAGCCCCGCGTAGTCGGGGTCGGCGTTGATGCCCGTTCCGATGGCCGTGGCCCCCATGTTGATCTCGAAGAAAAGTTTCATGTTGGCCGTCAGCCGCTCGGTCTCCTCGGTGAGGTTGGCGGCGTAGGCTTCGAACTCCTGCCCGAGAGTCATCGGCACGGCGTCCTGAAGCTGCGTGCGGCCCATCTTGATGATTCCGGAGAACTCCTCGCCCTTGGCATGGAACGCTGCGATGAGTTCGCGCAGCGAGGCTACCAGTTTCTCGATGCTGCGCACCAATGCGATCCTCACGGCCGTGGGGTAGGCGTCGTTGGTCGACTGCGAGAGGTTGACGTGGTTGTTGGGGTGGCAGTAGCGGTACTCGCCCTTTTCGTGGCCCAGGAGTTCCAGCGCCCGGTTGGCGATCACCTCGTTGGCATTCATGTTGGTCGACGTGCCGGCGCCGCCCTGCACCATGTCGACGACGAACTGCTCCTCCAGTTTCCCGGCGCGCAGCTCCTCGCAGGCCCGGATGATCGCGTCGGCGATCGCGGGGTCGAGCAGTCCCAGGTCGCGGTTGGCCATCGCGGCGCCCTGCTTGACGTCGGCCAGGGCGCGGATCAGCTCCGGAAAGAAGTTGAGCCGCACGCGGCTGATGTGGAAGTTCTCCACCGCGCGCATGGTCTGCACGCCGAAATAATACTCCGCCGGGATTTCCATTTCGCCCAGCAGATCGTGTTCACGACGGGTTTTGCCCGAAAGTCTGATCTCCGTAAAGTCCATGATCGGTATGTTTATCAAAGGTACGCAAAAGTCGGATGGGCTGAACCGAACCGGATGCGGTCCGGTAAACCGTTCCGACATCAAATATAATGCTTTTTCCGGCACTTTGTTAAAACAAAAAATCTTGTTAACTTTGTATTCGTTCCGCGGGGATCACAGAATCCGGCGGCGGACGAACGCAGGACCGAAAAACAAATAAAGAACATGATTTTAGACTCTCTGAAAAACAGCGCGCTTTACTACGGCGTAAGCCCGCGCATGAAACAGGCTTTCGAACTGATCGCCTCGACCGACTGGACGGCGATGGAGCCGGGTATTCACGAACTCGACGGCAAGGACATCTATGTCAACGTGATGGAGCGCGAGCTGAAACAGAAGCCCGACGCCAAACTCGAAATCCACAACGAGTACATCGACATCCAGGTTCTCTCATCCGGGGTGTGGAGGAGTCCTTCGGCTGGAGCGAGCGCAAGGATCTCAAGAAGCCGCTGGACGAATTCAGCGTCGAAAAGGACATCCAGCTCTTCGACGACGTGCCGCAAACCTATTACACGATGCGTCCGGGCCAGTTTACGGTGCTTTTCCCCGAGGACGGGCACGCTCCGATGGTGGGCGAGGGCACGGTGCGCAAGATCATCGTCAAAGTGCGCCGGTAAACGCGCAGGCGATACTTTCCGGGCCGGGATTTCCCGGCCTTTTTTTGTGCCCGGGCTTGCTCGTCTCGGGGATTTGTACTAAATTTGCCATACGGATATTCCCGTATGATATGAAAACATCGGCCTTCATATTCCTCTTCCTGCTGGTCTCCTCCCTTTCGTCCGCCATGGATCCGGGAGCGGAGTCCGGTGTGCCGGCTGCGGACGCGGTCCGGCAGACGGCGGAATGTTTCCTTGCCGGTTCCGAATACGGGGATTGCGTGGCGACGGAGACCGTCCGGACGGCCGTTCCCTCTCCCGTGCGGGCACTGCGCAAGCCGGTGGAAAGCCCGCAGCGGGTATCGGGCGGCGACCGTGATGTCTGCTCCGGGCGGTATTTCCCGCTGGTGCAGGGTTGCTGCACGAAATACGTCGTTTCTTCTTTATTGCGCGGCGGGCAGGCCGTCGTGCCCTTCCATCGCGCCGACTACCTCCGGTTCGGCATTCTGGTCATTTAGCCGTCAAATCCTTTCGTTTTCAACCGTATGATGCCGTCTGTGCATCGTACGTCGGATTTCCGTGTGCGGACTCCGGCTGCCGCATCGACGCCGGTGCGGTGCGGCGAACGACGTTCGGCATGCTTTGCCGCATGCGCAGAATGCTCCGGCACACCCAATGGCAAAACTTTGACGAATGTAAAAAATGGATTTGATTCATATGATCGAAGAGACGTCGCTGATGATGAGCTTCACGTTTATCGTGGGAATAGCCTTCGCGTACGTACTCAAACTGATGACGTTTTTCTTCTCCCGGCTTAACGGAACGGAGATGTCCGCGCTGTTGAGAAAAGGCCGTATATGGGGCCGTGCCTACCGCATGGACATTGCGCGTACCGACCGCTACATCCGTTCGGCCGCCCGGACCGGCGGGGAAGTCCCAGCCGATCCGGATGCGGACCGCGCGATGGACGCTCTGGCCGAATATCATCTCGGCAACCCGGAAGATGCCGCAAGACAGGACAAGGAGATGACACGCTTATACGAGCTGCACCATGGAACGGTTTGATCTTGGCAATATTTTCCAGGGTATCTCGACGCTGCTGCAATCCGATCCCGCGATCATGTATTCGCGCATCGGGCTGATCCTGCTGGGCATCCTGCTGGTTTACCTGGGACGCAGGGGCGTACTCGAACCGCTGGTGATGATTCCGATGGGGCTGGGCATGGCGGCGGTGAACGCTGGGGTGCTGATTTTTCCGGGCGGAATGCACGGCAACCTGTTTCTGGACCCCATGGTCACCGAAACCGATCAGTTGATGAACATTCTGCAGATCGACTTCCTGCAACCGGTCTACACCTTCATGTTCAGCAACGGACTGATAGCCTGCCTGATCTTCATGGGCATCGGGACGATGCTCGACATCAATTTCCTGCTGGCCAAGCCCCTGCAAAGCATGTTCCTCGCGCTGTGCGCCGAGCTGGGGACCTTCGCCGTGCTGCCGATCGCCTATTCGATGGGCCTGAGCCCCAGCGACAGCGCCTCGATCGCTATGGTCGGCGGGGCCGACGGACCGATGGTGCTCTTCACCTCGCTCAACCTCTCGAAGGAGATCTTCGTGCCGATCACCGTCGTCGCCTATCTTTATCTCGGCCTGACCTACGGCGGCTATCCCTATCTGGTGCGGGCGATGGTCCCCAAGCGTCTGCGGGCTATCAAGATGAAACCGGCGAAGAAACCGGCTAAACAGTACAGCGCCGCGACCAAGATTTCGTTCGCTGTGGTGATGTGCGTGATCCTCTGCCTGCTCTTTCCGGTGGCTGCGCCGCTCTTCTTCTCGCTCTTCATCGGCGTGGTGATCAAGGAGTCGGGACTCAAGCACGTGAACGATTTCATCAGCGGGCCGATGCTCTACGGCTCGACGTTCTTCCTGGGCATCCTGCTGGGCGTGCTGTGCGACGCCCACACGCTGCTCGATCCCACGGTGCTCAAACTGCTCGTCCTGGGAATTCTCGCCCTGCTGATCTCGGGCATCGGGGGCATTCTGGGCGGTTACCTCATGTATTTCTTCAAGCGGGGCAACTTCAACCCCGTCATCGGCATCGCCGCCGTCAGCTGCGTGCCCACGACGGCCAAGGTCGCGCAGAAGATCGTCGCGCACGACAACCCCTCGTCGATGATCCTGCCCGACGCGTTGGGAGCCAATATCATGGGCGTCATCACGTCGGCCATCATCGCAGCGATCTACGTGACGGTGATTCCGATGCTGTGACCCGAAAGAGAACCGGCCCGCGGAAAGCGGGCCGGTCTTTTATTTTCCGATGCCGGAATAGCGGAATCCCGCCGCTTCGACCTCGGGCTTGTCGAAAATGTTGCGGCCGTCGACGACTACGTCGCCCCGCATCGTCGCGCGCAGGTGCGTCCAGTCGGGCATGCGCAGCTCCTTCCATTCGGTCAGAAGGGCCACTGCGTCGGCGCCTTCGGCGGCTTCGTACATCGTCTGGGCGTAGCGGACCGGCAGGTCCGCCATCCGGCGACGGCTTTCGGGCATCGCCACGGGGTCGTAGGCGCGCACTTCGGCTCCCGCGTCGAGCAGGCGGCCGATCACCACCTCTGCCGGGGCCTCGCGCATGTCGTCGGTCTCGGGCTTGAAGGCCAGGCCCCAGATTGCGACGACCTTGCCCCGCAAGTCGCCCAGCGCAGCCCGCAGTTTCTCGAAAACCACCCCTTTCTGCTGCTCGTTGACCCGCTCGACGGCCTCGATGACCTGCATCGTGTAGCCGTGTTCCCGGGCCGTGTGGGCCAGCGCCTTCACGTCCTTCGGGAAACACGATCCGCCGTAGCCGCAGCCGGGGTAGAGGAACTTGTTGCCGATGCGGGCGTCGGAGCCGATGCCTTTGCGCACCATCTCCACGTCGGCGCCCACGCGGTCGCATAGGTTGGCGATCTCGTTCATGAACGAAATGCGCGTCGCGAGCATGGCATTGGCGGCATATTTGGTCATTTCGGCCGAGGGGATGTCCATGAACAGTACGCGGAAATTGGTGATCAGGAACGGCCGGTAGAGCTTGGCCATCAGCTTGCGCGCCCGTTCGCTGTCGACGCCCACGACCACGCGGTCGGGCGACATGAAGTCCTTGATCGCCGCACCTTCCTTCAGGAACTCGGGGTTCGAGGCGACGTCGAACGGGACCTTGCAGCCGCGTTTTTCGAGTTCCTCTTCGATCACGGCGCGCACCTTCTGCGCCGTACCCACGGGCACGGTGCTCTTGGTGACCAGCACGGTGTATTTGCGGATGTGGCGGCCGAAGGTGCGGGCCACGTCGAGAACGTATTTCAGGTCGGCCGAACCGTCCTCGTCGGGCGGGGTCCCGACGGCCGAGAAGACCACTTCGACATGGGGCAGGCACTTCGTGAGGTCGGTGGTGAAGTGCAGGCGTCCCGCCTCCACGTTGCGCCGCACGAGTTCTTCGAGTCCCGGCTCGTAGATCGGGATAATGCCCGCGTTCAGACCGTCTATTTTTTTTGCGTCTATGTCCACGCAGGTGATGTCGAGTCCCATTTCGGCGAAGCAGGCCCCCGATACCAGGCCGACATAGCCCGTACCCACGATTGCGATTTTCATCATGATTCCTGGAGTTTTTTCCTTTCGGAATGTAAATATAGCCTTTTTTTCGGAATATCTCCGCCGCAGCACGAAAAAGGGCGGTCCGAAGACCGCCCTTGCGTCGTTTTATTTTCCGCACCTGCATCCGGCGACAGCCTCCGCCAGCGTTGCGCAGGGGTCGCACATCTCGTGCGAGTAGCCCTGTTTCATCTCCACGGGATCGCACAGAGGCTCCCACTTCATCTTCTGGGCGAATTCCGAGCAGGCGCACCGAGGCTCCGGCCCAGCAGAACGATCCGAACCAGCCGAATTTGCGCTGCGGGAATGCCGCGGGCGGCGAGCCGGTCGAGCAGTTCGGCCACGGGCGGGAACAGGTTGCCGTTGTAGGTCGGGCCGCCGACGATCAGCGTGTCGAAACGGAAAACGTCGCGCAGGACCACCGACGGGTCGGCGTAGGAGAGGTTGTAGACCCGGATCGGGCCGACGTTCCGCGAGGCCAGTTCGCGCGCGATGCGCTCGGCCATCTGCTCCGTGTTGCCGTACATCGAGGCGTAGGCCACGACCACGCCCGGTTCGCCTTCGTAGCGGCTCAGACGGTCGTAAATGTCCAGGACCTTTGCGATCTGCCGCTGCCACACGGGTCCGTGCGTCGAGCAGATCGTCTCGACGGGAAGCGTGCGGACCTTCTGGAGCGCTTTCTGCACGGGGCCGCCGTATTTGCCCACGATGCAGGCGTAGTAGCGGCGCATCTCGTCCCAGTAGCGGTCGGTATCGACCTGCGAGTCGGTGATGCCGCCGTCGAGCGCCCCGAACGTGCCGAAGGCGTCGCCCGAGAAGAGCGTCCGGTCGCCGGCGCACCACGTGACCATCGTCTCGGGCCAGTGCACCATCGGGATCATGTGGAATGACAGCGTCTTGCCGCCCAGGTCGAGCGTGTCGCCCTCCTTGACCTCGACCGTGCCGGCGTCGATGCCATAGAATCCGGCGAGCATCTGCAGGGTCTTGGCGTTGCCCACGACCTGCAGCTCGGGGTAGATGCGGCGCAGGGCCGTGATCGACGACGAGTGGTCGGGCTCCATGTGGTTGACGACCAGATAGTCGATCTTCCGGTCGCTGATCGTTTCGCGGATATTGGCTTCGAGGCGGCTGCCGAAAGCCTCCTCGACGGTGTCGATCAGGGCGATCTTTTCGCCCACGACCAGGTAGGCATTGTACGACACGCCCGTCGGAAGCGACCAAAGGGCTTCGAAGCGCGTGGTGGTGCGGTCATTGACCCCGACGTAGTGGATGCCGGGAAGTATTTCGGTAATTGCCATAAACGTTTGTGTTTTGTTTTGGCACAAATTTACGAAAAATATTTTTCCGGTGCTACTGCCGGCTTTTTTATTGCTCCGGCAAGTTGCATGCCGGGGTGTGAAAAAGCACCGTGTGCGGTGCGGCCCTTCATCCGGAAGCAAAACGCCGCAGCCCGGCGAGGGGCTGCGGCGCATGCCGGCAGAACGGCGTATCAGAGGAACCGCGGCATATCTTCGGCCCTGCTTTGGGGAGTGGCCTCCAGCGCGCCGGAGATGATGTCCGACGGGATTTCGGCCTTGACGAAGACGGAGACGTCGCTCGTGCTCGAAGTGCTGGTCAGCGTCATCCGCGTCCCGTCAGCGTTGAACGAAACCCGGTACGAGGAACTTCCCCACGAGGTGTTGTCGCTGTACCGGCCGCTGAGCGTGGGTTTGTCGTAGGAATACGTGCCGTCCAGGTGGACGTATTCGGGCTTGTACAGCCGCTGGTAGAGCTGGAACGAACCCGCCTCGCTGAACGAGAGGTAGACATCGGCGGACTGGAGCGTGCTCCACGAAACCAGATGCCAGCTGCCGACGACGCTGCCGTCGCCTTCGGGTTCGGGGGTGTCCTTGGAATCGCCGCACCCGGTCAGCGCGAACGCAGCGGCGAGGCCGATCAATAACAGTTTGATGCTTTTCATAATATGTCCTTGTTTTATAACCAACCTCCGTTCTGGGAATGAATTTCACGCGCGATGAAGGCGAATTCCTTCGTGATCGGCATGCCGTTCATTCCGCTGTTGTTGCCGTTTCCGGCGAGCAGCTTGATCCGGACCACCGCAGAACCGGGTTTGGTGCATTTGAGGATGATCTGGTTGGCGAAGATGGTCGGGTTCGCCGAAATGCCCAGCCGGTTCATGTCTTCGGCCGAAATGGAGATTTCCGTAATCTTCAGATCCAGGTTTCCGCCGCCGAGGTACGGCTGCAGGTTCAGCGTGTACTGGCTGCCGACGGGAATCGGGATGCAGGTGATGCCGCGGACGTTCATCAGCACCTGGTAGGCGTCGATATAGCCCGTGCCCATTCCCTTTTTGTGCTGCGACAGGTCGAGCGTCGCCAGGCTGCCCTTGTCGGTGACATACTGTTTCGTTCCGGTGCAGTATTGGTTGATGTCGTTTACCGATGTCAGCAGCAGCGTCGTGAATTCGTTCTGGGTGAAGGTTTTGCCGAGTTGCAGCGCATAGGATAGCCCGAGCGCCGCAACGCCCGAAACATGCGGGCATGCCATCGACGTGCCCTGCATGTAGCCGTACTTTCCGCCGTTGACGGTCGATAACACCTCGGACGCCCCGCTCGTGATGTTTTCCAGATAGGACTGGTAGGCGTCGCCGCCGGGAGCCGCAATGTTGCAGCCGGGGCCGTAGTCGGTGTAGTAGGCCGGGGTGTAGTCGCACGACATGGCCGTTACGGAGATGTAGTCGCGGTAAGCGCCGGGGTAGCTCGACATGCCGGTCATGTCGTTGCCGGCGGCGAATATGGCCAGTCCGCCGCTGATGGCCGCACAGTTCTGTTTGGCGATGAAGTAGTCGATGGCCTGTTTCTCGGCGCTGGCGCCGCTCGAATAGGCCGCGTCGGAGGTTACCGAGCCGGCGGGGTAGCCGTAGCTGCATTGGATGATCGCAGCGCCGTTGTCGGCGGCATATTTGATGGCTTTGGCCGATATGGCTGCCGAGCCGCCGTCGTCGTCGTGGAAAATCTGACAGGACATGATCTTCACGCCGTCGTTTTTGCCCGAGCCGCCTGCGATGCCTGCGACGCCCGTGCCGTTGTTATTCACGGCTGCGACCGTTCCGGCCACGTGCGTGCCGTGGTCCGGCGCGTCGCCCTTGGTGCTGATGGTCAGCGTTGTATTGTCGACGAAGTTGAAACCGTGGATGTCGTCGGCATAGCCGTTCGAATCGTCGTCACGGCCTTCCGAACCGTTCTGCTCGGCGGTGTTGGTCCACATGTTGGCGGCCAGGTCGGGGTGGTCCCACTGCACGCAGTTGTCCACGACCGCGACGATGACGCGCGGGTCGCCCGTGCAGAGCTGCCATGCCTCGTCGCAGTTGACGTCGGCGCCCGCCTTGATCTTCGAATAGATCGACTTGTCGCCGGTGTTGATGTAGTGCCACTGTTTGCCCAGGTGGGGATCGTTGAAGCCGACGGCCGCGCGGGTCTGCGGCGCAGCTCCGGTTTCGGCCAGCGGGATGACCTTGCCGTCGTGGACGTGCATCAGCTGCTGGTTGAATTCCACCTTGCTCACTTCAGCGATCCGGGCCATGTCGAGGGCAGCCTTGTCGAGATCGGCGCTGTCATCGAACTCCACGACGTACCAGCGGTGCAGGCCGGCGGCGCGCGTGCGTTCCTCGTTCCGTTCGTCTACCGGAAACAGGCGCTGCAACGCCTTTACCCCGATGTTGCCGAGCACGGCGTCGAAATCGGCGATGCCCGAACGGGTGGCGACGCCGCCCGAACGCGTTACCTGCATGACCGACGATTCGATGCCCGCTACGACCTCTTCGCCGAAGCAGACCAGCAGTTCGCCCTTGACGGCGTTCTCCGACGAGAATACGAGTTTGGAGGCGGCTTTCGCTTCCGGCTCGGGACCCGTCGCCTGTTCCGTCGCATCCTTGGCGCACGAACCCAGGGCGAGTGCCGCAGACAGGAGCAGCAGGCTCCATAAAGTTGTTGTCCTTGTCATAATTTTATAATCCTAATTAGTATATGTCGTGACCGGCGTTTCGTTTCATTGGACCACAGAACCCGACACGGTCGCTCGGACTGTGTCGGGTCGTGTGGAACAATATACGTCAATTATTTCAAAATCGGAAGGTTTTCGCGGATTTTGAAATCGGCGCGGCGGCCGATCTGCTTCGGCAGCGGTTCGCATTTCGCCGTCTTCACGCTGAGCGTGCGGACACCGTGGTTCGAGCTGTCGCTGTTTCTGACGAATTTGGTGTTCATCTGAAGGCTGCGCCTGTCGAGAGACTTCCCGATATGGGCCGGAACGCGGACGCTGCTGAACGGAATGTTCGTGCGGACGCCCTGAACTTTGGCTGCGGATGCCGCGGATGCCGTTCCGCTTTGCTTCGTGATGACTGTCCCGTCGGCATAGTATGCCGCCATGGCTCCGATGATCTTTCCGGCGGTGAAATCAGCAACGGGAACCTCGATGTCGGTCGCCAGCGCTGAAACCTGTTTCGACGTCGGATCGATCGTCAATACGATCGGGTCGTTGCCTTGGCTGTCTTCGGTTGCGAACGAGAAGATACCGTAACCGAGGGACTGGTCCGGAGTGAGCGCCTCCGTGAATTTGCCGAGCAGGTTCCCGTCGTCCTCCCGACCGAGCTGCACGCCGCTCATCGTCAGCGTCGACTTGGCCGGGTCATAGGTTGCATACCATTGGGTGCCGTCCTCTGCCGCGAAATCCTGCACGAAAAATTCGGTGTTGCTTCCGACGGTAGGTATTACCTCGAATACATTTTCGAACGTGTCTTCCGCGCTGGCCGCATAGGACATATCGTATTTCCCGATGACCAACTCTCCGGTATAGGGCGGTATGTCCGTCACGAACGGTTCGCACACGATCAGTTTTGTCTTGCCGTAGTTGTTCGTCGCTTCGACAACCAGCGTATAAGAAGCGCCCGGTGTCAGATTGATCATTATGTTCCAATACTTTCCGGTCGTTGCAAGTTCTTCCATCGCATCGGCACCGAGTTCTTTGCCGTATTTAGCGACCGCTTCCTGCAGGGTCAGGCCTCCGGTTTGAATCTCGATGTTCTCGATTATGGAAGTCTTGTTGAAGTAGGTCTTGATCTTCTTCATCTCCGTACCGGTGATCTCGTACACGGCCGATGAGTAATCGGGGTACTTCGACACATATGCTGCGGCATCGGGATAGGCGCTGACTTTATAGAGCGAGCCGGCGATGTCGTTGGGGACAGAGGCCCCTCCTATGCCCGGGAAGTAGAACGATGCTGCGGAGGCTTCGCCGGAAACCGGTTTCTGGGCTTTGTTAAGAGGCAGGGCAACTACGGTATAAGTTCCGGCTTTGGGCAGTACGGCTTCGGCCGAGACTTTCTCGCCGCCTACGGTGAAGTCCTGGAATTCGTTGATGTTCTCGGCTGATCCGTCGGCGATTGCTGCGACAAGCGTAGCGGTTTCGGCCTCGGTCAATTCATTTTCGACGAGAACATAGCGGATGTTCGTAACGTCGGCGCCGTAGGTGAAGTTGATGACGGCGCTCGCAGTTTCGCCGTCGGCGCTGACCTTCATGCCGTCGTATACGGCGGAGAGCGTGTAGTCGGTCAATTCGGCGTCGGGCAGGAGGATACGGAACAATCCTGACTTATTGGCTTTGAGGTTGCCGGCGCTGCAAACGAACGCGAGGGCCTCTTGGGGGAACGTGATTACGCCGTTTACCAGCGTACCTTCCCCGCCCGTGAACATGGCGATTTCATAATCGCCATAAGCCGGGTCTCCGTCGGTAATACCCGTGAACTGACGAGGCATGACCACTTTCGTCGGGTCGCTGCAATCGATGGTGATGTTGACCGGAGTATAGGTAAGTCCGACCTGCGACTCGATAGCCTCCTGCGAACCTTCGAAGAATTCGGTCAGGAACGGCCAGCCGTACATCTCTTCGACCATGTAGATACCCGCCTTCGATTTGTGCTTGTGGATCGTGACCTCGATTTCAGGATTTCCGCCGTTAAACATGCTGCAAAGATAGTCGTCGCGGAATTTTCCGGTTCCCAACTCCACCCAGGGCCACGGGGCAACGACGATGTCGAGCGAGCGGTTGCCGTAGGGTGTCGTGTTGTCCTCGTCGTTGAGCAGGAATGAGATAGGATATTCCTTGCCGTCTTCGAGCTTGGTGCGGTCGAAGGTGATCAGCAGTTCGGAAGTCTCCTTACCGGCTGCGAACGACACCGACGAAGGAATGGTGAACATTCCCGACTCGTCGCTGGCGAGAACCGCCACGGTCAGCGCCTCGTCCTTGGCGATGCGTTTTACCGGAATGGCGATGGAGGTGACGTCGTCGCTGATGCTGTAATCGGTGGTCACATTCTCGGGGAAGTAGACCTGTGCGCCGTCGACCTCGGGACCTGCTTTGAAGTCATCGTCGCTGCAGGCCGTGAACAGCCCCGCGACGATGGCGACAGTCGCCAGAAAGAATATTTTCAGACTTTTCATAAATAGCGATGTTTTTATTTAACAGACTTGACTGTTTGAGTCGGGTTCGGGTTGTTCTTGCCCGAAAGCGCCTTGTTCTGCTGTACGGCGTTCAGCGGGAATACGCAGTTCCACCAAGGGGCGCGGCCGTCCGTGGAAAGCTGGGCCATCGGCGGAGCGTTCGTTCCGGCGTCGCCGTTGTGCATGCCGATGTTCAGACGCTTCAGGTCGTAGTAGATGACGCCTTCGCCCCAGAACTCGATCCGTTTCTGGAAAATGATCTCGTCGATCAGGTCGTTGGCGGCGGGAACCGTATAGGCCGGGTCGCGGTTGGCCATGAACGACAGCAGCAACGACTTGCCGGTGGCGGCGTCGTAGTGTGCCGTAGCCTCGGCCTCGATCAGGTACATCTCCTCGACACGCATCATCGGGATGCTCGTCACGTTACCCGTGGAATAATTCCGCTTCTCGCCGTTGGCTGCGTGGAACTTAAACGATGCGTAGGGGGCTACCGTTGCGAACTCCTCCTCGGTCAGGGTCGTATAGGGTGCGATGGCGTCGAACGAGCGGTCCGCTCCGACAAAACTCTTTTTGCGGAAGTCGCCCGACGAAATGCGGTTGTAGCTGAATACCGAGATACCCGGCTGTGCTCCGTAACCGTAACCCCAGATAGCCTCGGTCGCCATGTGGGCCGACCACGACAGCAGGTTGTTGAGCACGGTGTCGGTGGTCTGGATCATGGCCCACATCCACGACGAATTGACCGTGTTGAACCCGGTCTTCGGGTCGAGCCACTGACTTTCGGTCATGATCGTACAGCCCGAAGCGTCGATAGCCTTGCGGGCGTATTCGGCGGCCAGACGGTAAGCGGCGTCGCCGGTCGGAACTTCCGCATACGATTCGGTGAAGCCGCCCAGCCAGAGGTAGGCGCGGGCCTTGAGTCCGTAGATCACGGCCAGCGAGGGCAGGTTCTTCGTCGCAGGCGAATAGTTGGCAAGCAGGGTCTCGGCGGTGTTGAGGTCTTCGAAGATGAACTTGAAGATCTCCTCACGCGATACGCGCGGGTTGTTCTCCAGTTCCTCCATGCTCGTATCTTCCCGGACGATGGGAACGGTCAGCCCCTTGACGGCTTCCAGCTCGGTCTCGTAGGCGGGACGCTCGGGAGCTTTGGCCGGCAGCGCGTCGTAGAGACGGGCCAGGTCGAGGTAGCAGAGCGCGCGGAAAGTCTTGGCAATGCCCATCATCTCCTCTGTGCCTTCGCTCTGGTTTGCGATGGCGATAGCCTCATTGGCCGTGAAGATGAACTTGTAATAATTGGTGTAGAAGAACGGGGACGCCCAGCCGTTCGCTGCCAATCCGGTCGAGTTGCCCGGATAGAGCCAGGCCTGCCAACGGTCGTAGTACTGGTTGCCGCCCGGCAGGTTGCCGCTGACGGGGAATACCTCGCCGACCATGCGGTCGGTGGCGCCGAAGATGCCCGGGTAACCGAAGTCGATGTGCTCGCCGAGGTCTGTATAGTTGGTGATGAGCACCGTCGGCATCGCAGTGATAAGACCCTCCTTTGCGAACGGAGATTCGGCAGTCTGATCGCTGGTGGCGTATCCGCTTTCGGGGAAGGTCTCCTTGATACAGCCCGAAAGAAGCACGGATGAACCGAGAAGCAGCGCCGTTGTTTTCAGTATGTTGTTCATTTTCATAATATTCGTCGTTTAACAATTAGAACGTAACGGTTACACCGCCCGAGAAGGTGCGAATCGGGGCGTAGTAGTACGGGTTCGTGATGCCGTTGATAGCCTGGCGCGGGTCGAGTCCCTGACGCTTGGACCAGTACCATACATTGTCGCAGGCGAGGTAGATACGCAGATTCTCGACGAGGAACTTGCGCGTGATACGCTTGGGCAGCGTATAGCCGAGCGTGATGTTCTGGATGTTCAGGTACGATGCGCTGGTGAGGAACCGGTCCGAAATAGCGGCCTGGTCCGAGTCGTTGTAGGCAAAACGCGGAATGTTCGAGCCGGAGTTCTCGGGAGTCCACGAATTGAGCAGGTCGTGGTGGTAGTTGTTTCCGGTCGACGTTCCTGCAGGAGAACCCATGTAGAACATGTAACCCTGGTCGAGAACCTGTCCGCCGAGCTGGTAGGTGAAGCCGATCGAGAAATCGACGCCGTGGAAGCGCAGCGACGTGCCGAAACCGCCGTAAACGTCCGGCAGGGCGTCTCCGTGCATTTCGCGGCCCTCCTGCGAGGCCACCGAGTAATCGTCGGTCTTGATGCGCTCCTTGTTCCCGGCGTCATCGGTTTTGTAGGTGTACCACAGCGATTTTCCGGTCTCGGGGTCTACTCCCGCGTAGGTCGGAACGTAGAACGAGAAGACGGATTCACCTTCGGTGAGGAATTTGGTGCTCTGCCAGCGGCCTACGTGTTTGCCGTCGGCCGTCGTGTTGTTTTTGAACTGCTCCGGCAGGTGGGTCACCTTGTTCTTGTAGTGGGTCATGTTGAGCGAGAAGTCCCACACGAGGTTTTTGGTCCGGATCAGGTCGGCGTTCAGTTCGATTTCGAGACCGCGGTTGACCATGTCGCCGATGTTGGTGAAAATGGTCGTGTAACCCGACTCAATCGGGGTGGCCAGCTCGAACAGCATGTCGGTGGTCTTGCGGTTGAAGACGTCGATGCTACCCGACAAGCGGTTGTCCCAGAAGCCGAACTCGACGCCGACATTGAGGTTGGCGTTGGTCTCCCAGGTGATGTCGGGGTTGCCTTTCTGATAGAGTACGCTCGTGACGCCGTCGCCGCTGCTCAAAATTTCGCGGTAGTCGGTATAGCGGTAGTAGGATTCCGCCCTCGATCCGAGGTTGTCGTTACCCTGCGAGCCGTACGATGCCTTGACCTTCAGCATGTTGACCCACGAAGCGTTGAACCAGCTTTCGCGGTTGATGATCCAGGCTGCGCCGAGCGACCAGAAGTTGCCCCAGCGGTGATCGGGGTGGAAGCGCGACGACGCGTCGCGACGGTACGATCCCGAGAAATAGATGCGGTTGTCGTAGTCGTACTGTCCACGGAAGAAGTAGCCTTCGTTGTTGTACTCCAGGACCGATGAACCCGACCGCGACGAGTCGACGACAGCGCCGCTGAGCTCGGTGTTGTCCGGCGAGAACATCATGGTTTTCGAGCCGTACAGAGCGTAGGATTTGCGGTTGTACATTTCATGACCGAAAAGCAGGTCGAGGTTGTGGACGTCGGCGAAGGTATTGGTGTAGGTCAGGAGCTGCTGCATGTTGTAGGCGATCTCCCGGCTGTGGCTCTTGAAGATAGCGCCGCCCGATTCGGCGAACTGTCCGTAGTAGGGATTCGACACTTCCGTACCGCGGGTCTCGTCGAGCGATACGCTGCCGTTGAGGGTCAGTTTCAGACCCTTGTACAGGGAGAAATCCGCAAAACCGTTGGCCATGAAGGCGTTGCCTTCGTTCGTGTATTTGTTGAGCTGGATGTCCTGCAGGTCGTTGCTCTTGCCTCCGTTGGTGCGCAGGGCGCCGCCGTTGCGGCCGTCGCCGGTGTCGTACATCTTGAATCCGTACTCGTCGATCATGATGTTGCCGTTGCCGTCGCGCATGTAAACCGGATAGATCGGCGCCATGCGGATCGCCGTGGCGAATGCGTTTCCGCCGTCGGCGTTGCCTTCACCCTGGCTGTCGCCGTCGTCGTTGGTTTTGTTACCGTTGTTCCAGACGAAATGGGTGTAGGACATGTTACCGCCGACTTTCAGCCACTTTTTGGCCTGGTAGTCCGCGCGCAGACGGGCGGTGTAGCGCTCGTTGCTCGAACCGTCGACGATACCCGTGTTGTCCAGGTAACCGAGCGATGCGAAGAAGTTGGCGCGGTCCGTCGCGCCGGAAACGCTGACGTTGTACTCCTGACGGAACGACGACGATTTGTAGATTTCGTCGAGCCAGTTGTCGGGTTGCAGGTAGAACTGCTGGCCGTTGGCGTCGGTTACCAGGCGGCCCTGCTTCGCACGCGGATTGAGGCGGCCGTTTTCGCCGATGAGATTCTGGCCGTCGGGTACGGTGAAGACGTTGTAGCCCAGACCGCCGGCATCGGTCGACGTCAGCAGCTTGTTGGCGGCGATGTTGGCTGCCAGGGGAGTGTACTTCTGGTCGAGCGTGTAATAGTTGTACAGCGACTTGTAGTGCATC
>VOFJ01003682.1_pt1 | contig 33776 bp, 51 predicted proteins | sample 5384081 | NCBI WGS metagenome assembly VOFJ01 (sample SAMN12384729, study PRJNA508395) | human gut metagenome | isolation source: healthy gut I | host: Homo sapiens
ATACCGCCGTCCGTTTTTGATCCAACGGGTCATCTGCCCTTGGGCGGCTCTGCAAAGGCCTCCTCGGATAAATGGGAGTCCAAAGCGCGCCAAAGGGGGCCAATCCTGGGGTGGGGCTGGTTCAATTTGCAGCAAAGGAGCACCCCCTTTGTAGGATTAGGCCGGGAGCTTATTCCGGCCGGTCCGGGGAGATGATTTTGGTAGCGTCAAAGAGATCGGCCACCTGCCCAGCTTCCTCGGTGATGCGGGTACCGTTGATGGTGCGGCGGGCCTGGCGAACATAGGTGTTTTCAATCTGAACCCAGCTGGGGACGCTGGAATCCAGAGCGCAGAAGTACCGGAAGCCCCCCTCATAGAGGGTTTGAAATTTTGCACCCTCGTAGCTTGCCAGGTCGCTTCCGTTGGCATAAAAGAGAATGCTCACCGGACCCAAAACGGGTTCCAGCGTCTCCTTCCACTGCTTTACATCCTGGGCAACCTCCTCCTCGGAGGCTTCGCCGTAGCCAATGCCATCATAGGTGAAGCTGGCGAACTCATAGCCAGTATTCAGCAGGCACAGAGCCACCTTCCTGGCGGACGCTTGCTCTGTCTCATCGGTGAGGTCGTAGCCCAGGGGCTGGGATCTCCGGAGATCCCCAGGATAGCCCGGGCTCCCCCGGTAGGAGAAGTCTGGATGCTGGGTCAGAAAGGTCTCCAGGATGGAGACTAAATCATAGCTGCCTGTGGTGGCCTTGCCTTCTGCGTCCACGTACTCACAGGCAATCTGCCCACCGGAGGCCACCACCAGCCGCCGTGCGAAGCCATCGCCGGCCAGGCCCGTTGTGTAATGGGCCGGGACCAGGAGAGAATCAGGGGCTTCTTCCCCTCAGGCAGTAGAATTTGACCGGGCTGATAGGTCCCGGTGTTGTCGGGGGCGGCCATATCCTCCATGGATACCAGCACATAGCCGCCAGCATAGAGCTGCTCCAGGACGGCTGTGAATTCGGAGACCGTCAGAGAATTTCGGGCGTAGTAGTCGGCGTTGTCATCTCCGTCAAAAGGCCCGGGCCGTATCGGCGATCAGGGGCTGGAAGGAGATCAGGGGATCTTTCCCACATCTGGCCAGACGGTGAGAGCCGATTTGGCAGCGGTGTAGTCGGTGACGGCCTTCTCCACCTGGGCATCTGGATTGGTGCAGGTGCCCAAAAGCGTGAGGGCCCCGTCATAGTCGTACTGCGCCGCCAGTATGGCAGCCTGGTCCAGCAGTGCCTGATTTTCCTCCTTCGGTCGGCAAGGTCTGGCTCTCTGAGGAGTTGGATTCCTGGGGCGCCGGGGTTCGGCTGACCAGCTTGACAAGGCCGATGATGAGGGCAACCACCACAGCCAGACCAACCAAAACTAGGATCAGGGGGAGATAGGCCTCTTTAAACTTCTGCCAAGGCGTCTTCTTCCGGCGCTTCCGGCGCACAGGGGGCCGGTCGTAAGATACCTGGGGATTGCTTTCGTTTTGACTCATAAATTCCCTCCCGCCTTTCCGTTCCCGTGTTTACCTACATAATATCGAATTACAGCGGATTTTGCAATGGAAAACCAAAAAAAATTGTAGAAATTTTACAGCTTTTTTGGGAGCGGAGGGAGGGGGCAATGTCATCAACTTAAGCAATGCCGTTTTAGACGCACTGGTGCGCCCTGCGTACCCTCGGGGAAGCCGGGGTCGCTCCTGCCCGGTGCGGGGTTACAGCCCTTAAGTTAATGACATGATGTTGGAGGAGCTACACAGGCCCGGCCAGTTGCCGGGCTTGGTCCAGAAGGGACAACAAGGTGGGAATCTGACCTTCAAACTCTACGCCATACCAACTGGCATCCGGGTTGACGGCGGTGGCGGAAATAGAGGCGGAGACGAACCGGGCGGCAATCCGGGCCGCCTGTTCCAGGGTCAGTCCATTCATAAGACCACCCACACAGGCAGAGGCGAAGAGGTCGCCGGTTCCGTGGTAGGATTGGGGCAGACGGGGGCAGCCCGTAGGAAAAAGCTGCGTCCTGTCTGATCCAGGCCCAGGACGCCCACCTCGCCAGGTCGGACTTCCGCACCAGTCAGAAGCACTTGGCGGCAGCCCAGGTCCAGCAATTTTTTCAGTAAATCCTCCATATACTGTGGGCAGGGGGCGGGATCATAGGGGTGCCGGTGAGAAGGCAGGCCTCTGTGAGATTTGGGACCAGGATATCAGCCTGGGCGCAAACCCGAGCCATGGCCTGGGGGAAATCCGGGCCGAGGGCGGCATAGAGCTTACCCCCGTCTGCCATAGCCGGGTCCACAAAAAAATGAGGCCGTCCGGCGTTCGGAAGTCCTGGAAAAATTCTATCACCCGGTCGCATTGGTCTGGAGAGGCCAGATAGCCGGTATAAATGGCGTCAAAGTGGATACTCTGAGCCTTCCAGTGACGGGCAATAGGGACGATCTGGTCCGTCAGATCCAGACAGGTAAAGTCCGGAAACATGGGTGTGTGGACAGTACAGCTGTGGGCAGGGCCACGCATTCCACCCCCATGGCAGAGATCACCGTCAGGGCCACGGTGACGGAGCAGCGGCCCAGGCAGGAAATGTCCTGCAGGGTTACAATTCGTTTCATAGGCAAAAACCTCCTTTTTAAAAGGATACTCCATGCCGTACACAATGGCAATTGCCAGAACCGGAATGAAAAGCAGGGCCAGGGAAAATGCAGGATTGAAGTCCTAAAAATTCAAAAAAAAATGTGCACAAGAGAAGAACAATTGACCGCGGTGATTTCGTCCTGGAGCCAGACCTGGAAATGAGACTGGAAGAACAAGGGAAAACCGGACAGAAATTGAGAGGAATTCGCCAAAAGCGCCAAAAAAGAAACGGGCTGTATTTCGAAAAATGTTGTGAATTTGACGAGGAAAATATTCGGTTTCTTTGTCCGCCTCGGAAAGATTGTTGAGAATGCTCAAAAAATGGGGGCGGCATGCAGAAAGTTTTTATCAAAACAGACAGTTCTTCGAGATTTGCAAAAAAAAAAATGCAAAATAAAGTTGATTTTTGCCTGACAATGTGGTATGGTACAGTAAAACCATTGAAAGCGAAATTTTGCCATTTGGGCGTGACTCGCGGACAGAAAGGCCTTTTGACTGCAAAATTTCCGGTTATTTATTCGCAAAGATGCATAAAAATATAAAATTTTTGCGAAAACCCGCTGCCATATGGAGAAACCGACAAAATGGATACAACCGCTGGAAAAATGCAAGATTGTGCTTGCTTTTTTTCGGACTGGGCAGTATACTTGTTATATGTTAATATTTTTGTTGCCGTACGCGCGGCACAAAATATTATAAGCGGCTGGAATGTCAGCCAAAATTTTAAAGGAGGAAAAGAAATGAAAAAGCTGTTAGCTCTGCTGCTGGCTGCGGTCATGGTCCTGTCCCTGGCCGCTTGCGGCGGCACCAACACAGACCCCACCCAGGCGCCCACTGACGGTGCCACTGAGCCCACTGAGGCTCCCTACAGGGAGACCCTACCGATGCCCCCACCACGCCTGTGGCTCGGGAGAACAAGCTGATCTTTGGTACGAATACCGATGTAACCGGTGACTGGACCAACGGCATCGTTACCAATGGCGCTTCCGACATGATGATCTCCTCGATGATCAACGATTACGGCACCCTGGTTACGAATCAGGAAGGTAACTATGTGGAGAACAAGACGGTGCTGAAGAGCTGGGAACGGAAGGATAATGAAGACGGTTCCGCTACCTACACCATCTCCATCAATGAAGGCCTGGTCTACAACAATGGCGAGCCCATCACCATTAAGGACTATGCTTTCAAGCTGCTGCTGTTGGCATCCCCTGCCGGTGGCGATATGCAGTTTACCGACGGTACCTCCACCACCGTGGTGGGCGGCGAGGATTACCGCGCTGGCACGACCGATGTGCTGCCTGGCGTGAAGATGGTTGATGAGTACACCATGGAGCTGTCCATTGTGCCTGATTACGCTCAGTACTACTACGCTGACACCTACGCTGGCATCACCCCCTGGAACATCGCCTACTGGATTGGCGAGGGCTATGATGTGGCTGACGATGGTGAAGGCTGCTACTTTACCAAGGACGGCGAGAAGGTCAAGGTCACTGGCGCCGATGTGGAGGAGCATTTCAAGAAGGCCATGTCCGCCGGTTCTGACGTTGTCTCTGCTGGCCCCCCTACAACCTGACGAAGTTTGACGCCGCCACCGGCCAGGCCACCCTGGACATCAACCCCAACTATGCTGGTAACTTCGAAGGCCAGAAGCCTTCCATTCAGACAGTTGTTATCACCAAGACCGAGGCGAGCACCTGGGCCGATGCTTTGAAGACTGGTGAGATCAATGTGTACGAAGGCATCGCCGACGGCAACGAAGTCAATACTCTGATGGACATGATTGATGCCGGTGCCGAGCTGACATACGTACAGTATGACCGCGCTGGCTACGGCAAGCTGCAGTTCTTCTGCGACGTTACTCCCACCCCAGTTCGTGGAAGTCCGTCAGGCCATTGCCATGCTGCTGGACCGCGCCAGCTTTACTGACACCTTCTGCGCTGGCTGGGGCTCCGTTGTGAACGGACCTTATTCCTCTGCCATGTGGCAGTATCAGGAGTCTAAGGACGTCCTGGCTGACAATCTGAATTCCTACGCTTTCGACGTGGACGCTGCCAATAAGCTGCTGGACGAAGGCGGCTGGACCATGAACGAGAAGGGCGAGGCCTGGACCGGCGAAGGCCTGCGTCATAAGGAAGTGACCGCAGAGCAGGCGGAGAACATGGACGAGTGCATTGAGCTGTCCGATGGCCGCATCCTGATGCCTTTGATCATCAAGTGGTGCTCCTCCGAGAAGAACAACGTTTCCGACCTGCTGGCTACCATGCTGGCTAACTCCGACAACGTGAAGAACTCCGGCATGTCCATTGTGCAGGACACTGTGGACTGGGATACCCTGCTGAACGCCATCTACCGGAAGGACGCCGATGGCAACGCTGCTGCTCCCTACTACTCCATGACCAACCTGGCCACCAACCTGACCTCCACTATTTACGACTACTCCTTCAACTGGACCGATGATCCCTGCGAAGGTTGCTCAGGGCTACAACACCACTTACCTGTATGACATGGGTGAGGGTGGCTTGGATGAGCTGTCCATGGACATGGTTTATAAGACCGCTGCTGGTGATGACGCAACGTATCTGGACTACTGGCAGAAGTACATCATCCGCTGGAACGAGATGCTCCCCGAGCTGCCTCTGTACTCCAACATTCTGGTAACTGGTTACCCCACCTGGGTGGAGAACTATGAGGAGAATGCCTATTGGGATTTTTTGCTCACGCTGTGTTGTATGCTTCCATTCCCAGTGCACAGTGATCCCAGTATGAGTGGCATTTAATCCCTGCGTTTTATGGGGACGGGCGCCTGTCCGTCCCCATTTTCATACCACAGGTTTGCTGGCAGGCAGGTCTGAGAGAGAACCTTTGCGGTATGAGCCGCATCGCAGAGAAATACTAGGGGAACAACTCACTTTGGCTTCGTTTGAGTTGAAGAGACCCCGGAAATGGATGGTGTTTGTTTTGACAAAATATGTTTTGAAACGACTGGCGTACATCGTGGTGGTCTTCTTCATCGTTTCCTTCTTGATGTACTGCCTGTTCAGCCTGATTCCGTCAGATCCTGCTCGGACCCGGTTGGAGCCTATGAAACAAAAAGCTGAAGCCCGAGGTATACGAGCAGATGTACCAAGAGCTCCGAGATAAAATGGGTTTGGATGACCCCATTGTTCTGCGTTACCTGCGTTGGATGGGCCTTGCCCCAGATAAGGAAAGCGGCGAGGTAAATGGTTTGCTGGAGGGATATTTTGGCTATTCCCAGATGCGTCAAAGGATGCCATTGACGTCATCAAAACGCCAATGGGAAATACAATTTTCTTCAACCTGATGACTACGATCTTTTTACCCTGCTGATTACGATACCACTTGGCATCTGGTGCGCGGTTCATAAAAACAGTAAATTTGATCAAGGTATTCAGGCTATCACCATCATGGGTTACAGCGTTCCGCAGTATATCATTGCGCTGATTTTTTGTTTTCGTCTTTGCGGTGCTGTTGCGTTGGTTCCCAGTTAATGGCTCTGCAACGCCAGGCGCCAATTACACAGGAATGCGTGAAATTACAGACCGGCTGTATTATATGGCCCTGCCTATTATCGTCAGCGTGTTCAGTGCTTTGGGCAGCATGAGCCGTTATGTCCGTGCTTCCATGATTGACGCACTTAGCATGGACTGTGTCCGGACGGCCCGGGCCAAAGGTGTACGGGGGCGGGTGGTTATTTATTCCCATGCCTGGCGGAATGCATTGCTGCCTGTCATTACCTCCATTATTGGTTGGTTCCTGTCGATTTTCTCCGGCTCCCTGATTTTGGAGAATGTGTTCTCCTTAAATGGTATGGGCAAGCTGTATATTGAGGCTTTGAATGCCAAAGATGATGCAGAGCTCTGCCTAGCCATTCAGATGTTCTATACGATTGTTGCCCTGGTGGGCAATCTGATTACGGACTTGGCATATGGCATTGTGGATCCGCGAGTCCGTGTGAATAAGTAAAAAAGGAGGCGCTGAACGTGGCTAAAAATAAGAAAAGTAGTACAATTGGCAGCGCACTCCGCCGTATGTTTGGCATGCAGAAAAAGCAGCTGAGCTTCCAGGAGGAGGAGGCGCTCCAAAGCCCTGGCCGTGTAATTGCCAGAAACTTCTTTCACCGGCCCACTGCCGTGTTTGGTGTGGTGGTGTTTCTCGCAATTTTCCTGTTTGTTATGATTGGACCTATCTTTATGCCCATTAATTTGGGATATTCAGATGCGTCTCTGGCTAACATTTCTCCTGGCTATTTCATGATGGACGTCCCCTCTCAACTGATTTCTGAGGGCATCCATGACATCATTGCTGGTCCTACCTATGGCCTGGGCCTCAGCGAGAATGGTAAGCTTTTATTCTTGGGGTTACACCCGGATCAGTGATGTCATTAACATGAAGGACATTCCCGCAGAGCTCACTGATGGCAGTGTGAATATTGAATTTCTTGCAGCTGGCAGTGACCATGCGGTCGCAATTGATGCAGACAACAACTTCTACTTCTGGGGCAATGACCGCCTGCGTCAGGCTCAGTACGAGAGCAACTCCGAGCTGAATGCTGCTCTGCGCAGAGGTACGCTGCAGGTGAAACAGCTGGAAGCTGGCAACCAGTTTAGCATCATTTTGGACACGGAAGGCAATGTATACCTCTGGGGTAATTCCTCTGGCAACGAGCTGGAATGCCGGGACAAGGAACGGGTTGCCGAGGGCGAAGACAAGGAGCCGCGGCAGTACCAGGGCAACATTGAGAAAGTTGCCGTTACGGATCATGCCTACATTGCCCCCTTTTGAAGGACGGCACCGTAGCCTATACCGGCCTGGAAAAAGGACAATGCCCTCATTACAAACCTGCCCCACTGAGTTGACCGACGGTTCCGTGCGCGTGGTGGACATCGCCGGCTCCAGCCAAAATGTGGCGGCAGTTGACGAGACTGGTAAGGTTTGGGTTTGGGGTGTTGCGACCCACGGCGAAAAGTCCGTGCCTGAGATGGCCTCCAAGCCTGTGAAGATTTACGGAGGACGGTATCATTACACAGTGCTTCTGGAAGACGGTGACGTGATTTCCTGGGGCGATGATATGTATGGTCAGGCTTCTGTTCCCAGCGCAGTGGAAAACGCTGAAATTGCTGCGATTTATTCCGGCGGCAATCAGAACTACGCCGTGACAACGGATGGAAAGGTCTTGACGTGGGGCCTGAAGGGCTTCCTTTGCGGCACCGATGATTTGGGCCGTGATGTGCTGGCACGTATTGTAAACGGTGGTAAGATGACCATGACAGTTGGTGCCATTGCGGTTATCATTTCTACCATCATTGGTTTGATTTTGGGCGGCATTGCCGGTTACTTTGGCGGTAAGGTTGACATGGCTTTGAGCCGTGTGGCCGAGGTCATTGGCGGTCTTCCATTCCTTCCATTTGCCTTAATTCTCTCAGCTATTATTCCAAGAGATATTACGGTGCTGCAGAGAATGTACATCATTATGTGCGTCCTGGGTGTTTTTGAGCTGGGTGCCCGATTTCCGTCTGGTTCGTGCCCAGATTCTCAGTCAGCGGGAGCAGGAATATGTCACAGCGGCAAAGGCCTTGGGCGTGGGGAGGGACACATCCTACGCAAACACATCATTCCCAATGTGATGAGCGTTTTGCTGGTGTCCATTACGTTGAATTTTGCCACCTGCATGTTAACGGAATCCACGCTGTCCTACATGGGCTTCGGCATTGCGCCGCCCACGCCGACCTGGGGCAATATGCTCAATAGCTGCAATAACTCCATTGTGATTCAGCAGTATTGGTGGCGTTGGGTGTTCCCCGCTGCAATCTTTGGCTTGTGCACCATCTGTATTAACCTGGTCGGTGACGGCCTGCGGGATGCCATGGACCCCAAGAGCAATGGACGCTAAGGAGGAAGAGACGATGGCATTACTTGAAACAAAAAATCTTCACACCTATTTTAAAACCCGTCGGGGCATTGTGAAAGCGGTGAACGGTGTTTCTACGCCATTGAGCCGGGCAAAACGCTGGGTGTGGTAGGTGAGTCCGGCTCCGGTAAGTCCGTGACCGCCATGAGTATTTTGCGGCTGCTGGACGGAAACGGCTATGTGGATTCCGGTGAGATCCTTTTTTGACGGGAAGGACTTAACCAAGATTCCTATGAGTGAGATGTACCACATCCGTGGCAATCAGATCTCCGTGATTTTCCAAGAGCCTATGACGGCTCTGAACCCGGTGTTTTCGGTGGAGCGGCAGCTTTCGGAGCCCTTCATCATCCACCGTCACATGAGCAAGAAGCAGGCTGCTGAGGCGGCTGTGAAGATGCTGGCGGATGTGAAGATCCCCAACCCGGAGGTTGTGGTGAAGCAGTATCCGCACCAGCTCTCCGGCGGCATGCGCCAGCGGGTGATGATCGCCATGGCGCTGGCCTGCGAGCCCAAGCTCCTCATTGCCGACGAGCCCACCACGGCGCTGGACGTGACCATTCAGGCCCAGATTTTGCACCTGATGAACAATCTTAAGGAAGAGCACGGCACGGCTATTATGTTTATCACCCATGACCTAGGCGTCATCAACCAGATGGCGGATGATGTAGCAGTGATGTACTGTGGCCAGGTTGTGGAGCATGTGCCTGCACGGGTCCTGTTCTCGAAGAGTGCGAAGTACTCTCATCCCTATACCGAGGGCCTGATGGCATCGGTTCCCCGCCTGGATACGAAAGCCGACCGGCTGGAGGCCATCCCCGGCGCGGTGCCCAACCCCCTGTATCTGCCCAAGGGCTGCAAGTTTGCGCCTCGGTGCAAATATTGCACCAAGCGGTGCATGGAGGAGGAGCCCGAGCTGGTGAAGGTAGGGGAAAATCAGGAAGTTCGGTGCTTCTATCCGTAGAAGGAGGCTCGCCATGCAAAATAAAGAAGAGCGCAAGGTTTTGCTCCAGATTTCCAACCTGAAGCAATACTTCCCTGTGGGGAAGAAGGGCATGTTTGTCAAGGCCAACGACGGCATCACGCTGGACATCTACAAGGGCGAGACGTTCGGCCTCGTCGGCGAGTCCGGCTGCGGCAAGTCCACGTTGGGCCGGTCTATCCTCCAGTTGTATAAGCAAACCGATGGCCGCACCATGTACTTTGGCCGCTCCATTGATGAGCTTGCGCCCCAGTATGTACAACACCTTCCGCAACCTGGGAGCCCGGAAGGAGCATATGTTTGCCACCCGGAAGAAATACGAGGAATTCAGGCGGAATACGACAAGCTCCCGAGCAGGAGCAATATCTGAAGCACGCCGAACTCACCAAACTCCGCAAGGAAGCCAACGATGCTATGCTGGCTGTGGCAACGCTGGTGGGTGGCCTCATTGTTGCCAAGGATATGAAGCCTGTGGCGGATATTTACATGGAGGAGTTCCAGATCTCCAAGGAGCTCCGCAAAGCGGAAGATGCCCGCATGGAGCTTCAGCTGGATTTGGATGACGCCGATTTTGCCCTGAAAAAGGCTAAGGAGGCCGGGAAGTCCACTACGTCTGCCGAGTCCTCCCTGAAAAGGCTAAGGCTAAAATGGCCCAATGCGAAAAAGAGATTGCTGAAATTCACAGTCGGATTCAGTCGGTCCATACCCGGATTGAGAAGATGCGCAAGGAGCACCAAAATGATCCGGACTATGCTACCTATGAGGCTTATCACAGCGATGGCATCGATCTGGCTCGCCTGACCTATTCTGAGATGCGCCGCTTGCGCAGTGACCTGCAGCTCATTTTTCCAGGATCCCTATTCCTCCCTGAACTCTAGAATGACTGTGGGTCAGATCATTGGCGAGGGTATGATAGCCCACAAAGTACTTCCGTAAGAATGACGACCGGATGAAGGGGAAGAGATCATCCGAGTCATGGAGGAATGTGGTCTGGCGCCTTATTTCCTCCATCGCTATCCCCATCAGTTCTCAGGTGGCCAGCGGCAGCGCATTGGCATTGCCCGCTCTCTGGCTCTGCGGCCTAAATTTGTGGTCTGTGACGAGGCCGTTTCCGCTTTGGACGTGTCCATCCAGGCCCAGGTGATTAACCTCCTGCTGGAACTGAAGGAGAAGCAGAATCTGACCTACATGTTCATCACGCACGACCTGTCTGTCGTCAAGTACATCTCCGACCGTGTCGGCGTCATGTACCTCGGCACCATGGTCGAGCTGGCTCCTGCTGATGATATCTTCAAGCATCCTCTGCACCCTTACACAGAGGCGCTGCTCAACGCCATTCCCACCACCGACGAAGATGCAGCCAAGAAGCCCGAGGTGCTGGAGGGCGATATTCCCAGTCCGGTTAATCCGCCGAAGGGCTGCAAGTTCCATACGCGCTGCAAATACTGCACCGAGATCTGCACCCATGTGGTGCCAGAGATGCAGGAAGTCCGGCCCAACCACTTTGTGGCCTGCCATCACATTCTGGAAAAAGGCTCCAGTGAGGGCTGAGCATGCTGCTGCAGCGAAAAGTAGACCGGGCCATGAAGTGGTCCCGGGAGCGCAGTCTTCGCGCCGAGGGAATTGACCCAGAGGAAGAGGAGCTGAAAGCTGAGCTTAAGAAGCACAGCGGGAAGAAAGATTCAGCCCCGTCTATGGAGGAATTGATCGCGGAGGAGAAACAAAAAGGAACTGGAGCGTCTGGAAAAAGGGTGACGTCAAGGCCATGATTTTGGCTGCCATGATCACCATTTTCCCCATCTGCCTGGGCCTTATTCTCCTGATCTGCCTGATCGCCTATTTCTTCATGGCCCGTTGATGCGCAATATTTCCTGATAATTTTGTCCCCCTGAACGCGAAGGCTTGCGTTCAGGGGGTAACATTTTGTGGAAAGACTCATGTTGTCTTGAGCCGCCGGAAAAGCGCTTACCTGCTTTCTGCGGGGACATTCAGCAATTGCTGGGTTCCAGATTCTCCAGCTCTTTGAGCCACAGCCCGGCCGCGGCGTCGGAGGGCATGCGCCAGTCGCCTCTGGGCGAGAGCGTGACCGAGCCGACCTTGGGGCCGTCGGGCAGGCAGCTGCGTTTGAACTGCTGTTGGAAAAAACGGCGGTAGAAACTTTGAAGCCACCGCAGAATTTCTTCGTTGGGGTATCTTCCCCGGAAGGCCAGCCTCGCTAGGCGGTAGACCTTCCTGGGTGCATACCCGCACCGGACGACCTGGTATAGAAAGAAATCGTGCAGCTCATAGGGGCCAACCAGATCCTCGGTTTTTGGGAAATTTCTCCGTCTGTGGGAGGCAGCAGCTCAGGAGAAACCGGTGTGGCCAGAATGTCCCGCAGGACGTTGGACAAGGCTGTATCGGACTGGGCGGCCACATAATCCACAATGTGCCGCACCAAGGTTTTGGGCACACCCCGGCATTCACAGCGTACATACTCATGTGGTCCCCCGTTGTAGGTTGCCCAGCCAAGAGCCAGCTCGCTTAGGTCCCCGGTGCCAATCACCAGCCCCCAGCCGGTTAGCCAGGTCCATCAGGACCTGGGTCCGCTCCCAGGCCTGACCGTTCTCATAGGTGACGGACCGGTCATCGGGGGGCAGGCCAATGTCAGAAAAATGCTGAGCCACAGACTGGCCAATGGGAATCTCCCGGAAGGTTACGCCAAGGGCCAAGGCCATGTTTTCTGCATTGGAGCGGGTACGGCTGGTGGTGCCATAGCAGGGCATGGTGACAGCTATGAGACGCTTCCGGTCCCATTCCAGCCGGTCTGCCGCCCGAGCCATTACCAGCAGGGCCAGGGTGGAATCCAGTCCCCGGATAGCCCCACCACCGCTGTCCTGGCTTGGGTGTGATCCAGCCGCTTGGCCAGACCAGCGGCTTGGATGGAGAGAATTTCTTCACAACGGCTCTGCCGCCCGATTGAGTCGGCAGGAACAAAGGGGGTGTGGGTCTATGGTCCGGGTTAAGAGGGTTGGCTCAATGGAAAATCCAAAGGTAGCTCCAGCAGTTGCTCCGGCCTGGAGGCGCAGTAGGTACTTTGCCGTGTCCGCTCTGTGATCAGATGTCGCACATCGATTTCCGACACCAGAAAATCCGGATCCATGGTTGCCGACTCTGCCAAAATGATGCCGTTCTCCGCAATCAGGTTGTGACCGGCATACACCAGGTCTTGGGTGGACTCCTGGCAGCAGGCGCAGGCGTAGAGATACCCGCACATCAGCCGGGCAGATTGGCTGGCCACCAGATCCCGGCGATAGGTTCCTTTCCCCGATCACAGCCGGAGAGGCGGAGAGATTGACGATGATGGTGGCTCCTGCCAATGCCAGGTCTTGCGAGGGCTGGCGGGGAGCCCAGAGGTCTTCACAGATCTCGCATCCTACAGACAGCTCCGGCAGCTCTCCATGGGTAAAGAGCACGTTCTTGCCAAAGGGCACATCCCGTCCCTGACTCCAGAAGCCGCTGACCCAGCCAAAGCCTTCCGGGGCTGGGGCAAAGTACCGGGACTCATAGAACTCACTGTAATTGGGGATGTGTGTCTTGGGGATGGTTGCCTGAACCTCCCCCATCGTACAAGGCTGCTGCGCAATTATCCAGCCGTCCGTTCCAGGCAAAGGGCAACCCCACAAATACCAGCACGCCGGCGCCGGCCGTGGTCTCCGCCAGTTGGGCCAAACCGGCCAGCGCGCCCTGCCGCAGGGCCTCCTGCCCAAAAAAGGTCGTGACAGGTATACCCTGTGAGGCACAGCTCCGGCAGGGCCAAAATCCTCACGCCCAGACGCTTGGCCTGCGACACGGCTGCCGCGCATTGCTGGGCATTATATCCACAGTCGGCTACCCGGAGGGTACCGATGCAGCGGCTACTTTAGTAAATCCATCCTTCATTTGCATTCCCTCACAATATGGCCGCCAAGGCGGCAAATCACGTGGCGTTACTCCAGCTGATCCAGGTTCAGGCTAAAAGCCGGGAGAAACTCCCGAAGAAAGTAGTCCAGCTCCGGCCGGCCCATAGCCTCCATGGCCTGCATGGTTTGCCTGGCCGCAGATTCAAATTCCTGGTTCCCGGCCTTCAGCTCTTCCACACACTTGATGTAGGCTGACAGCTTATCCGCTGCCTTGACAATGGGCAGGGTTTCCGGGTCATCCTCCTGAATCAGGTGCTCGTAGCTGGGCTGGAGAGCCTCCGGCAGCATGGACAGGAGCTTATCTCCACTGACCCTCTCCACCTGCTTGTAGGCTTTCTTGATCTCCGGGTTGAAATATTTGACCGGAGTGGGCAGATCCCCGGTCAAAATTTCCGAGGCGTCATGGTACAGCCCGGCCGCAGCGCACCGGTCTGGGTCTGCGGACCAGGTAGACCCAGGATGTCCCGGCGGATGAGAGCCAGCCCATGTGCCAGTACGGCGGCCATGTGGCTGTGCTCCCTGGACATTTTCTGAGAAGCTGTTGCGCATCAGCCCCCATCGGGTGATGTAACGCATCCGGGATATGAGCGCGTAAAACTCATTGGCCATGACGTAGCTCCTCCAGCGCTGCCGGAATATCCCGTGGGGTCCGGCAAAGGTGACGGCCCCGGCGGCCAGCAGCTCTTCTTCATTCCGGTAGCCCCAGCAGGCGGAGATGCAGGGAATCCCGGCAGCCCGGGCAGTTGCCACGTCTACTTCGGAATCGCCGATATAAATGGCCCGCTCCAGGGGGTCTCCAACTGCTCCAGGGCCCGCAGCACCATGTCCGGGGCAGGCTTCCGGGGCAGGTCCGGCCCCTCTCCCAGGGCCAGGTCGAAGGTGGGGAAATAGGTTTTCCAGAGGGCTTTGGTGGCATTGTCCGGCTTGTTGGAGACAATGGCCAGACGCCACCCCGCCGCCTGCAGCGCAGTGGCGGTGTCCAGAATGCCCGCATATGGACGGGTGGTTTCGTTGCAGTGCTGGGGATAGTATGCCCGGTAATAGGCCATGATCTCCTGAAAATTTTCCGGCTCTCCCCAACAGCCCGGCGCATTTGCTGGATGGCGCCGTTGCCCACAAAGGTGCGAACCTCCTCCAGACTTCGCTCCGCCAGGCCGAAGGCCCGCAGCGTGGCGTTGGTGGCGTTGGTGAGGTCCTGCAGGGTATATAAAAAGGGTCCCATCCAGGTCCCATAAAATGGCTTTGTTCATTGGATTGTCCTCCGTTTTCTGGGTTACAGTACCTGGAGGATGTAGCCCTTCAGGTACCAGGCGTTCTCTGCCGCCAAGTCTGCCGGATGGTCCCGGCTTTGCATCATAGGCTCCAGGAGCCGGACCGGACGGCCCACGTCTCCGGCTGCCTCTTGCAGCATTTGGAGGAACAGGGGCGGGGTCATAAATTGGCTACAGGACCAGGTGGCCAGGTATCCGCCGGGGCGGACCAGGCGGATACACCGCAGGTTCAGCTCTTTATACCCCCGGTAGGCGCCCTGGAGGGCGCCCTTGCTTTTTGGCAAAGGCCGGTGGGTCGCAAATGACCAGGTCATACTGCCGTCCTGCCTCGCTATATTCTTTCACCAGGTCGAAAACATTGGCGCAGATGGTAGTAATCGTCTCCGCCACGCCGTTGCAGGCAGCGTTTCGGGACAGCATGTCCAGTGCCTCCCGGGACACATCCACCGCTTCCACAGATGCGGCCCCCATACAGGGCGGCATGGATGGAAAAACCGCCGGTGTGGCAGCACAGATCCAAAACCCGGGCTCCGGAGCAATAGGGCCGGATGCGCCCCCGATTTTCTTGCTGGTCCAGGAAGTGGCCGGTTTTCTGCCCATGGCGAAGATCGGCCAGCATTTGGGCATCGTGCTCCCGGAAGGGCACCAGCCCCGGCACCTGGCCGTAGAGGCAGCCGGTGACCTGGGGCAAGCCTTCTTTTTCCCGGACAGGTACGTCATTTCGCTGGTAAATTCCCTTGGGGGCGAAAGAGACCGGCCAGGAGCTCTGTGAGGACGTCCTTCCAGGACTCCATACCCAGGCTCACGATTTGCAGGGAAAGGTAATCCCCAAATTTATCCACAGTCAGACCCGGCAGACCGTCGGAATCTCCAAATACCACCCGGCAGGCATTGTGAAACCCAAGGGCCTGCCGGCAGGCCCAGGCGCGTGTCAGGCGGCGGCGAAAGAACTCCCGGTCGATGGCTTCATTGGGGTCCCGGGTGAGGACCCGTACCAGGATTTTGGACTGGCTGTTGAAGAAGCCTCGGGCCACAAAGGCGCCGGTTCCGTCGATGACGTCAACCACGCCACCGTCGGTGCAATCCTCGTCCACCCAAGCGGCCTCGTTGTCGTAAACCCGGCCCTTTCCCCGGCCGAGCTCCCGCTCCTCCCCCGACGTAGACATACCTGCCCCAATTTCATATTGGCTCCTTCCTGCGGGTGCAGTTGACATGTACAGCCCCGCATGTTATAATGTAACAATATCCAGGATAAAATCTTCCCGCCCGTTTCGAAGGAGGGGTATGTTTGGCAGATTCAATGTAACCAAACGGGCCCTCGCCACGGCAATGAAGCAGCTGATGGCGGCAGAGCCCTTTTCAAAAATCAGTGTCGGCGATATCTGTCAGGTGTGCCAGATGAACCGGAAGAGCTTTTACTATCACTTTCGAGACAAGTATGACCTGGTCAACTGGATTTTCCAAACTGAGTTCCTTACGGCGGTGCAGCGCCGCCCCTATGAGAGCACCTGGGCACTGATTGGGGATCTGTGTGAGTATTTCTATGAAAACCGGGCGTTCTATCACAATGCGCTGTCGGTAGAGGGGCAGAACTCCTTCCAGGATTATTTCCGGGAGATTCTGGCGCCAGTGATGCGGGCCTATGCGGAGGATCTCTTTGAGGGAGAGGGGAGAGGACGCGGACTTCTTTATCAATTTCTTCAGCGATGCCCTCATTGCGGCCATGCTCCGCTGGCTTTCCAACCGGGAATTGTATGCCCCTGACCGCTTTACCCGGCTTTTTTGCGCCGCAGTGTGCTGGGTGGGGCGCAGGTCTGTCTGACAGCCCAGTTGGAATCCCGAGCTGAGAGCGCTTCTATCATACTGTTTTTTCCTGCAAATTGCAACGGCTACAGGATAAAAATGGGGGAGAGCAGGCAAGTATGCAGTCAAATTTTTCCAGCTGCTTTGCACATCGCACCTGCCTCCATTGTTTGGCCGGAGATACATAATTCTTCTTCTTTGACAAATAATAGCCTCGACACAGAAAGCCGGGGCGGCGTTGCTGCCCGTTTAAAGGAGAATTTGGTATGAAAGCAACAGGAATCGTTCGTCGCATTGACGATTTGGGGCGGGTGGTGATTCCCAAGGAAATCCGCCGTACTTTGCGCATTCGGGAGGGAGATCCTCTGGAAATTTACACAGAGAAGGATGGAGGCGTGATTTTCAGGAAATACTGCCCATGGGGACCTCCAGGACTTTGCGGCCCAGATCTGTGAGTCCATTGGGAAAAATACGGGACGGATTGCAGCTGTGGCGGATCGGGATTCCATCATTGCCCTGTCCGGCGCGCCCCGGCGGGAGCTGGTGGACCGGCGAAACTCTGCGGATCTGGAAAACCTGATGGAGCAGCGGAAGAGCTACCGGTATAGTCCCGGTAATGTGAAGCTTCGGGCGGTAGAGGGCTCCGAGAAATATTATCTTGGCGCTGCTGCCCCCATTGTGGCTCAAGGAGATTTGATGGGCTGTGTGATGCTTCTCATGGATGAAGAGGAGACCCCTGCCGGCCGAGGGGGACCAGAAGCTGGTGCAGACGGTGGCAGGCTTTCTGGGCAGACAAATGGAGGCATAATACCAAAAAACACGGGGAGCGTTCCGGCTTTGCGGAACGCTCCCTGTTCATTTGCATCGCTTATGCTCCCGGCAAGGTGGGCTCTACCATGGCCCATAGCTCGGTAAGACTGACATCCAGGCTGTATTGCACCAATACGCCGTCTGCGTGAAGAATCTGGAACTGGAAGTGGGTTTTCTCTTCCGCCAGGATGGGGTCTGCACGGGCTTCCAGTAGCGCCTGGGTGACATCCTCTGCCCGGAAAACGGGGTCCTGAATGCTGTCCCAGTAGAGATCGGGGATGCTGTCGCCCCGTGGAATGGGATATAGACGGAGATCATAGGAGGCAGGCTCCTGAAGGTCGGCAAACTGAGACGCCGGAACCTCCGCCATCCGGTTGATGCACACGGAAATGGTATTGCTGCCCCGGCTCCAGCACAGCCTCAGGGAATACCGGCCCTGGCCCATGTCCAGCCACGCCTCTTCTGGCTGGAAGTCCTCAGGAATGTGCTCCGGGAAGTAGGCGGCAAAGTCTGGTTCCTGCCGGGCCTCTTCCATAGTCAAGCGCTCATACCGCCAGGCAGGGATTTCCTCCGGGGTGAGGAAATCCAGGCTGACGCTGCGTTGGGGGTCCAGAAGCCGGGGAGAGAATGCCCTCAACCATGGCTTGCCCCCTTTCCCCTGTCTTCATCCTGGAGCTCTAGCCTGGCCCCCAGAGCTTCCTCCCGGAGGAAGGAAGGGTGTAGCAGGTCTCCTCTATGCTGTCGCCGTCGCAGTCATAGCGGTTCTGGGTGGCAGAAACCTCTGTACCCCAAACGTCGTTGATTCCCTGGGGCTCTGCCACAACGCAGGCAGGTGGCAGATGGTTGGGCGCAAGGGCCAGGGAGTATGTTCCTGCATCGTTTTCCCGGCTGCCGGAGAGAAAGACCTGCCAGAGCTGCCCCTGGCCGTCATAGACGGCGTGGCCGGAGAGGGTCCAGCCCAGCTCCTCCCACCAACCGGTTTCTCCAAAGAGGAGGGCCAGATCCCCGGGCGTCAGGTCTTCCTGAAAATGGCCGTCTGGGAAGGCGAGGGCGGCGGCAATTTCGTTGCCGCCGGTGCTGTATTGCAGCTCCGGCAGGTGGAGGGGAGGACTGGTGGGCGTGGAGGAAGCGGTGGATTGGGGCGTGGACATGGTGGCAGCTTCCACCTTTTGCTCCGGTGTGGCGCCGGAGCTTCGAGCCAACCAAAGGCCCAGGGCCACCAGGCAGCAGGCGGCACCGGCGGCCAGGGAAAAGACCCAACGACGGTGTCTTCTCTGGGGCTCCAGCCCCAGAAGCTTTTTGGTGCAGCGCCAGAGAGGGAGTTTGTCGGTCAAAATAATCGGAATATTGGCTCATGTAGATTCTCCTTCCAAAAAGCAGTTTCAGCTTGGCCCCTGGCCCTGGCCAGCCGGGAGCGGACCGAGCTGGGGGACAGGCCCAGAATGGATGCCATTTCTTCTGTAGAGTATCCCTCGTAGTAGTAAAGGTGCAGAGCGGCCCGGTCTTTGGGCGGTAGGCGGTACAGCTCTTCCAACTCTTGGGCCTCTGGCTCCTGGGCCGGAAGCTCTGGGGGGCAGAGGCGCTACCTTCTTCCGCCAGGGGAGCGGAGGAGGGAAATGCACCGGTTTACCCGTCACCCGGTCATCAGGCCGCCTCCTGCGCCGGGTTGAAAAAAACAGGGGGTCTTTTCCAGGTACTTGAGGAACGTGTCTTGTACTGCATCTTCCGCTTCCTGGGGGCTGCCCAGAATGGCAAGCGCGGTGCGGTAGAGCTTGGCTTCATAGCGGAGGACAAAGGCCTCCCAGTCCACCGGCCGGTTGGACTTTTGTTCCATGATCGGACCTCCTTTCACTTTTTATAACGCGGGAAGGGAAATATGCTGCATGGTGGGGGGTTCATTTTTTTGGGAAGAAAAAATCCGGAGGCGGCTCAAAGCAATGGGTTGAGACGTCTCCGGATGGGAAGGATGTTTTCTGAAGAGCAGGGGCTGGTCATTCCAAAGGGCGCAGCACGCTGTATGCATCGAACGGGGGTCCTGGCTGGCGGTGAGGAACACCACCTGGGCGCTGCTGTCGGACACAGCGCATGCTTCCGCAGTGCCGGCGGCCTGCTCCGGGGCAATGTTCTCCAAGGTACAGCCGGGTTTGACCGGTGGGAAGGGGGAAATCCCCAGAATCGGAGAAGGAGACCGTGAAGCTCTGACTGGCGCAGGAAGCCAGCTGCCGGGCGGCCTGCCGTAGGATCTCATCCTTAGAGGCGGCAGCGGTGTAGGCGATGGAGCCACTGTCCGGAATGCGGAAGTCTGTCCATACCACTTCATCAAAGCCACGTTCCTGAAGCTCCCGGCAAATTTGGATCAGGTTGGCCGTCACGGCCTGGTTGGCAGGGTCCAGCCAGTGGCACTGCGCTTCATCGGTCCACAGGGCGCCGGAAGAGACGGTCAGCCCGGAGCCGGGCTTGGCCTCTGCAAAGGCCGAGTCCCGGAAGGCCGGCAGGCGGGCAATCAAGTAGCAACCCTGCTCCTTTAGGGTTTGGATCAGCTTGTCCATGGCGGCGCAGTCTAAGGCCTCAGACTGGGGGGCTCCCTGAATTCTGCTGGTGTAGTAAAATTGACCAGATTTGCTCTTTACATCCAGAAGTACGGCAGTTCCTGATTCCAGGGCGCTCAGCTTTTGGGACACCTGATCCAGTCCTGCCTCCAGCTGCTTCCCGTCCACATAGACCCCACTGAGCCGCGCCAGGTTCTGCGCTTCCTGGGGGGGCAGCCTGAAAAAGGATTTCCCCAGGAGCGGTTTCCCCGGCTGCCTGGGGGCCGGTCTCTTTGCCGTCCAGGTCCAGGGTGGAGCGGTCAAAGTCAAAGGTTACGCATTCCCGGGTGTAGACCACATACCGCTGCAGCCACACCAGCCAGCAAATCCAGATGACGAGGCCTGTCAGAGCCAGGATACCCAGAACTTGCAGGACCTTCCGCAGCCGCATTTTGGTGTGGTAGGAAAATACTTTCATGGGGCTTCCTCCTCCAGCCGGGCGGTGAGGCAGCGCCATTCCGCTTGGCTGCGGGTTTCCAGTATCCGGAATCCGTGAGCCTGAAGACAGGCCTGGACCTCCTCCAGGCGGCTGTCCAGAATACCGGAGCAGATCACGGCGCCGCCAGGACGCAGGAGACGGCGCAGGGAGGGCGTCAGGGCGAGAATTACATTGGCTACAATATTGATGAGGGCCAGGTCAAAAGGGCCTCCTGCGTCCATCAGCGCCGCCAGAGCCCTGGGGTCTCCGGCAACATCTCCGGTGAAGGCCTGGAACCTGGGGGTGGACATGCCATTGTAAGCCCCATTCTCCCGGGCCATGTCCTCGGCTTTGGGATCGATGTCCACGCCAACGGCGCAGGCGGCGCCCAGGCGCAAAGCGGCGATAGACAGAACACCGCTGCCGGAACCCAAATCCACTACCCGGCTGCCCGGGATTAGGCGCGCCTCCAGGGCGGCCAGACACATTTGGGTGGAGGGGTGGGGAGCCGGTACCGAAGGTCAGGCCGGGGTCAGGATTACCGGCAGGCGGCCCTGGGCCTCCTCCACCGGCAGCCAGTAGGGGCAGGACGCAGAGCTTCTCCCCTACGAATTGGGGGGATAGTACTTCCTCCAGCTGTTGGCCCAATCTTCCTCGTCCAGGGGGGCGGCGGACACGGTGAGAGGGCCCAGCTGCCGGTCTGGATGCCGGGCCCGCAGGGCACGAAGGGCGGCGCTCAGAGCGTCTAACCGGGAAGGCGCGGTCTCATCCTCCTCCAGGTACAGCTTAATTTGGGACAGGCCCTCCAGGCGGCGGGCCAGAGCATCGTCAATGTAATCCCAGCAGGCGCGATTGGCATCCAGAAATTGCAGGTATTCCCGCTGGTCCTCTATGACCAGGCTGTCATAGCCCATGGCGGTGAGGGCATCCGCCGTCAGGCTGATCCCCTCAGAGGTGGTTTTAATGGTCACTTCCAAATATGGCAAGGAAATCCCTCCTACTGAAAGGGTGATTTCCGTTATTTTACACGAAAAAAGGGAAGCTTGACAAGGGAGAGGGGAAAATTTCCCATATAAAGCGCCGCCCTGGCAGCATACGCCAACCGGTATGCTGCCAGGACGGATTGGGAATGAAATTTCCCCTATGGCTGTCAATGCTCTGACTACAGGCCCCAGCTTGTGATCAGATTTTCCCGGGCTGCAATTTCTTCCTGGTGGGGTAGGGATCTGCCAGCCGGTCCGTGGAGGCTTTGGGCTTGTGGACCAGGCAGTAGAGAAACCGATAGCTCCAGGCGACGGGCATGAGGTACGGTCTGTGGTTCACAAAAGCGTACCAGGGCACATGGCGCATATCCCGGTATGGGGGAAAGATTTTTTTCCAGGTGTCGGCCAGGAAGGCGAGACTGCGGGGGAGGCGGGAGCGGTGCACCTGCTTGGCTATGGCGGCAGCCCGGTTTTGCTGGTTGATGTGTCCAAAGATTCCGTCTGCAAACACCTTTTCTGTGGCCTCCAGGAAGAAGGACTCCTCCAGGGGACTGGAGGAAATGGGCATGGAGACGCCGAACCACTTCTCGCAGAGGGCAAAGCAGGTTTGGGTAAAGGCGAGGAGATCCAGCTCCTCCAGCTGTTGGGTGATCCAAACCCAATTCATGTTGCGGTTCTGCTGTTGGATGAAGAAAACCATATCCAGGAAAGGGCGCAGGCCGCAGCCCTTTGTTGATGATGTGTTTTGCAGTATGGGCCATCAGATAGAGGAAGTGGAATCCCTCGTCCAGCTCATACCGGCTGGTGTCCAGCAGGGGCCGGGCGAATCTCCAGGCCTGGTCGAAATAGGACTGGTAATCCACCTGATTGGCCAGGGGCTCATAAAACATGTGGCTGTGAATTTCGTAGGTAACCACGCCGTCGGAGTAGGTCCACACCGCCCCGGGGTCTTCCTTTGGCGTGTAATGCAGGGAGCACATCAGCTGATGACAATGCAGCCGGTCTTTGCCTCGAATCAGGAAATCGGTGTCTCCCATGGTGCGCAGTTGAGGCGCGGGGTAGCATTGGGAGAGCACGCTGCCCTTAAAGGGAAGAAAGGGGATCTCCGCTTGGGTGAGCTGCTGCTCCAGCTGTGCCAGGTCCTGCTGCCGGGCAACGGAGTGAGCGGCTTCCGACACAAATCCGGCGTGCAGCTCCTCCAGAATGGACTGAAGCGCGGGAATCCGGGATAGGTTGTCCCGGCACTGTACATAGAAAATTCCCGCCAGATTCTGGGTACGGGCATATTGCAGCAGCTGCGGCCAATCCAGGCTCTCCCACCCACCGGGGACGCGGATATCGGGTTTGCCCTGGATATAGGCGGCCAAAGCCTGAACAAAAAAAAAGCCTGTTCCAAAGTCATGATGCAATGGCCTCCGTTTCATAGACGAAGCCGTTGGTCAGCATTTGTTCCAGAAACTGTCCAACGGCTTGGGCGGCCTGGAGTGCGGAGGTGGAGTAGTGCTCGCTGAAGGCCAGGAGTAGGGGCCTCTCTCTGCAGGGGGGCCTCTTCCAGCAGCTTCCAGATGAAATATCCTGCGTCATTTAGCTGGAGGGCCCAGTGGCGGCAAAATGGCCTGGCGGCCTGAGTGGCTACCAACCAGATGCTCGCCACAAATTTCCTCGTGAACGACGCCGGAGCGGGTTTTCAACATGGGATACGCTCCTTTCTCTCTAGTATGTGATCATGGCAGAGCCGTGTAGATTCCGGCCTCCCCCGGTTTTCCAGCAGCCAAATGGGGCGGCAGGTACCAGCCGCTTGAGCAAAGGCAGAAGCAGCCGGTAGTGGGCTTCGGTCCGGTCTGTGCAAAAACACTGACCCAGTAGGGGCAGGATGGCGGATGCAGCCGGCAGGGGTGGCACCGGTCTGTCTGGCTCTGCCGCAGATACACGATTCCGCCCAGGGGGCGGACCCGGTGCCGCCCAGCGCCTCTTTACCCCGCCAGGGCGTAGCATGTACCAGGATGGGGCCGTTTTCCTGAAATTGGAGGGCCGGCTTGTCTCCATTGATGATTGTGATTTCACCGGGGTAGAGCTGCCACCAGAGGTTTAGCTGGGTGGTTTTCCCCACTCCGCTGGGGGGCGGCCAAGAGGTAGGCCTTCCCTTGGAAGGCAAAGGCAGCGCTGTGAAACAGGCAGCGGCTGTAGGAAAGCAACAGGTCCGCAAACCGGCGGCGCAGGGCCACGGTTTCCAGGAATTCTGGGGGGCATCCGGGGACAGTAACAAGAGGCCCGCTGCAGGTCCTCCTGGGTGACCTGGAGATGTGCGGTGGGAGAACCGCCCACGGCGAGAAAATCAGAGAAATAGCGCTCGGTACCGGGGTAACGCAGTTGAATTTCAAAGGTCAATCCGGAAAAGGAAATGATAATGGAAAATTCCTCCCCTCTGTGGTAAAGATGTGGCGTTTGAAGTGGTAAAGAATGCGGCAGGTGGGGGGAACCCCACCTGCCGTGTGAGCTGCCTCTCAGATGTGGCCGAGCAGGTTGCCAAATTCGTCGTACACCTCACCGGATGCTGTCCGGTGACCATAGACGATGGTACCATCTCCCAGGGAGAAGGGGTGATGCCGGAGCCATCGGGAACCCACTGGCTATCATTCATGGGTGTGACAATGGGCATATTGGACAAGTCGTTCATAGTCGGAAACCTCCTTGTAGTTGAAAGAATGATTCGCCCTAGGCCGTGACGGCCAGGGGATTGTAAATGGTATTGGGGCGGAAGGTGCAGCTGCTCATGTCACCGTAGACCAGAGTGCCCTCCAGCGTCCGATAGTACGCCCGGGTGGAGAGGGTGGTGAAATTTCCCTGGGTGTCACGGAGCTGCATATACCGCCAGTAGAAATAGGTGACATAGCCGTCTCCGCTGCCTTGGTCGCGATAGCCGGGCAGGCCATGGTTGAAGTCCTTGGCGGTATAGTCTTGATCATAAATGGGCGCGGCTTTGAACGCTTCGTAAACGGTGGACTTTTTCGAAATTACCCACAGGCTTGCCACCAATGGTTCCGCCGATGATCAGGCTGGACGCGTCCGTTTCTTTGTCTGTGGTAGAGACCACAAAACCATAGTGCTGGAATATGTCATCCGGTACTGTGGCATTGATGTAGACCTCCCGTGCGTAACTGCCGTCGGTCCAGTAGCCGATCTGTGCTTGGGAATACCCGGCGTCGATCCAATAGGCATAAATCCGCTGGTTCTGAACCTTGTCGCTTTGGAACAGGTCCGTTGCGCCTACATTGTTTTCCTCCGTCCAGTCCATTTCGTGACCGGCCTTGCTGCCACAGGGGGGTGTAGAACCAACCGGCAAGGTGTACTGGGCGTCACCGGCTGTTTTGCGGGTACCGTTGACGGTGAAGTCCGTTCCTTCATATGCCAGGCTGCCAGCCAGCAGATCATTGCGCCCGGAGATGTAGTCCGCTTGGTTCAAAATTTTCAATACTTCACCGGTAACGCCATCGCACAGCAGGAGCGCATCCTCCGGAATTACGGGTTCATCCGGCTCCGATGGGACGCAATGACAGCCACAGCCGCAGGTGCAGGTCCCTTCGGGATTGATGCAGCCGGTGAGGGTGGGGAGGGCGCCGTCCTCCAGCTTCCAGTGTAGCCGGTACCGGTCCAGGCGGCGTCCTGGCTGATCCGCGTCACAATGGCCGCCACGTCGGCAATCTCTGTGCCGCTGGTGGATTTGGTAAAAATATTTGCTGTTGGCCGGGAAGCAGTCAGAAGTGTAGTAGCAGTAGTTGACGGAGCCGCTGTTGCAGCGAATGCCGCTAAGGGTGGATTTGTAAGAGGTGCTGGTGTTTGCCGTTGCCAGCTGGCCGGCATGGTAGCAGTTGGTGTAAGTGCCGCCTATGCTGTAGCCGCAGATACCGGCAGCGTAGGTCAAGCTTATTTTTTGGCCATGCAATGACCGGCTGTGATGATACCGGTGCTATAGCAACGGTCTACCGTCAAATGGGCGGACCTGGCGTAACCGACGATACCGCCGGCTGCATCATACACGTTACTACCCGCCACAGGTGTGCCAACACGGACGTCTGCCGTGCTGTAGCAGTCTGCAATGTGCACTACCTGTCCGACAGATGTGGTACTGTTATTTGCCACCATGCCGACGATGCCGCCTGCTCCGCCCCGCCGTAGCTGGTGGAGCTGACTTGGGATGCAGCGCACCAGGAGCGGCTGATGTTTGCGGTTCCGCCCGGGCCTCCGGCCTGTCCAACCACGCCGCCCACACCGTACTGGGTACCGGTGATGGTTGCGCCCCTGAACGCTGGAGCAACACAGGGTGATTGTGTAGCCGGAACCGGCGCTGGCATAGCCTACAATGCCGCCTACGGCGTACTTTTCCTCCACGGTGGTGGTGTCCACCACATGCAGGTTGCAAGGGTTTCCGGGGAAGCGCCCGTATTGCCAACGAACGCGCCCACGTAGCCGCTGCTGACGATGGAGCTGTCCCGGAGGGTCAAATTGCAGATGCTTGCGTTTGCAAGGCTGCCGAACAGACCTGCATAGTTGACATTACCTGAAATTTTCAGGTGAGAGATGGTATGTCCGCCTCCTATGAAGGTGCCACAGAAATAGTAGGGGGCGCTGGCATTCCATCCGATGGGAGTCCATTCCTGGTTGCCCAGATCGATGTCTGCGGTCAGCCTGTACCAAGCGCCCCGATAGGGATTGCTGGTGCTGTTGCTTTGTTGACCTTTTGGGCCAGGTATGCCAGCTCACCGCCGTTAGAGATGAGATAGGGATCGCTTTCTGTACCACTGCCGCCGGAGAAGGAGGTGGCGGGAATGCCATTCCAGGTTTACGCCCTCCGCGGCAAGCGCGGAGGGCTGAAGGCAGCTGAGACCGAACAGCAGGGCCAGGAGCAACGCCAATGTACAGGTGAATTTTTTCATTGGGATCTCCTTTCAAATGGCTGTAGCTGAAATCAGAAGGGGCTTGTAGATTCCAGGGGATTGTAAGTTGTGTCGGGCTCAAAAGGTGACCTGGGTCATGTCGCCATAGACCAAGGTGCCCTCCAGGGTCCTGTAATAAGCGCGTGCGGAGAGGGTAGTGAGGTTTCCGCTTGCGTTCTTCAGCTGCATGTTTCTCCAGTAGAAGTAGGTGATGTAGCCTGCACCATTCCCATCGTAGCCGGGCAGACCGGCGTTAAAGTCCTGGGCGGTGTAGGGCTCTTCATAAATGGGAGAGGCCTGGAAGGTCTCATAGACTGCAGTCTTCTGGTAATTGCCCACCGGCTTGCCTCCAATGACGCCGCCGATGACCAGATTCTCCTGATCCTCCTCGGTAGCAGCGGTGGAAACCACAAATCCATAGTGCTGGAACATATCCTTAGGCACTGTGGCGTTGATGTAAACCTCCCGTGCGTAACGGCTGTCAGCCCGGTAGCCGATCTGGGGCTGGGAATAGTCGGCGTAAATCCAGTAAGCGTAGATCCGATGATTTTCCACTTGTGCGCAGTCAAACAGATCGGCGGTGCCTACGTTGTTAGCAGCTGTCCAGTCCAGGTTCCGATTGTTGATGACCTGGCCCTCCGCATTGCCGGGGGCGAAGAACCAACCGGCAAAGGTGTAGTCGGTGTTTGTCTCCATGCCAATTCACAGTTTTGCGGGTGCCGCTTACGGTGAAGCCCCTTGTCCCCGCCGGGAAGAACGGTGTAGGCCATGGGGGACGTGTAGCTGAGGGTCCCGGCCAGCAGGTCATTCCGGCCGGTCTGGTACTGGCTCTCATACAAAATTCCCATCACATTGCCTGTGGGGCCGTCGCACAGCAGCAGGGCATGATCCACCACCGGAGTCAGGACCAGATTGCCATGAACGGTGATCGCTTTCTCCAAACCATACACAGTTCCAACCTCATCCTGCCAGCCGGTTAGCTTCCAGAAGTTTTCTTCGTCGTATTCGCCCCCGTAGAATGTTTCGGCGCCCAAAGTGGTGACAGTCTCGCCTTCTTCCACTTCAAAGGTTTGGTAGGTAGTACCGGCGGGATACTGGAACTCTACGGTGTATTTGTCAGCCTCCTGCTGCCATACGGCGTAGATGGTCTTGACAGGGTTCTCTTTGGTCAGGGTTACGGAATTGCCTGCCTGATAAATGGGGAGCGGTGGCGTCTGCAGTGTCAGCCCAGCCCAGGAAGGTGTAGCCGTCCTGGGTGGGAGCAAAGTCAGAGACGGTGAAGTCCACGGAATCGTCGGTGGACTGTTTGGTGTCGGTCCGGTTTTCCTCGTTTCCGCCGTTGACGTCATAGATCAGGGGGGTGTAGTCGTAGATGGTGGGGTTCTTCTGCCACACAGCGTAGATGGTTTTGGCAGGGGCATCTTTGGTCAAGGCCACGGAATTGCCAGCATGATAGGTGGCAGCGGTAGCATCGATACAGTCAGCCCAGCCCAGGAAGGTATAGCCGTCCCGGGTGGGGACGGTGCTGGATACGGTAAAGGTTGCGTAGCCTGCGGTGGTGGACTGGGTTTCTGTCCAGTTGGCTTCCTTGCCGCCGTTGGTGTCGTAGGTCAGGGCGTAGTCGGTTTCCTCTTCGCCAGTGACATGGACGGTGAAAGTGATTACGTCGTAGTACCAATTATAATTGCTGGGAACTTGAACATAGCGACCACACCCATCGCAGTAGCCATCGGTGAAATTAGCATGAAAGTTATAATAGAATGTCAGGGTAACAGTTGTGGTGCCTGGCTTTGCAGCAGTGTAGTCAAATTCCAGACAAGGCCACTTCTCATAACCAGCGAAGTTACTGGCGTATGCCAGGGTAAATTCACAATCCTTCAGGATGCTGGGATCGGACAGTGTGTAGCCTACAGAGGGACTGACTTGATACGTATCAGGAATATCTTCGGTCAACACTCCTCCACAGTAGTTACATGTGGTGGTCAGACGTGGCAGTCGTTGATAAATACCTGTCTCACCAACATTTTTTTGTTATGCTACCAGCTCCAATGTTTTGATTGAGGGTGGCGCGGCTGGGGACGGTATAGCCCAGTCTTGCGCCATCCAGGTATGTCACCGGCGCGGCGAATGCTGCGGTACTCAATGCCAGCACCATAACCAATGCGAGCAGTAACGCAATGGATTTACGTACAGATTTCATAATAACCTCCTCAATGTGTCGTAGTAGATGGTTGCTCGCCGCTTAGAGTGGGGGAATGATTTCCCGCTTTCCGGGGGTATCATGATCCACAGGCGACAAAGCAAAGTGAGGATCTGGGCGCGTTCCAGACTGTTCTTGGGCCAGCTCAGCCGTCAGGCGAATATAGTCTGCCGAGCCAGCCGGGTGAAAAACCATGACAGGCGCAATGTATGGTTTTTTCCGGTTTTCCAACGAATCCCCTCCTGTACTCTTAAAGTAGAACACTGAGAGTGGCTAAAAACGCGGCCCACACCCTCACTGCTCACATATAATATATCATAATTTGTGGGGTTGTCAACTCCGCAAGCTGGAAAAACCGCTCTCATTTTAAGCAATTACGGCAGGATGCAGGCCTGATTCCGGGTCAAGCTTTCGGGTCAACCTGCGCCGGGGCGGACGATAAAATTCGACATGAAAGGAACAAAACTGACCATGGGACGACACGGTGAAAACATCCGGAAGCGCAAAGACGGGCGTTGGGAGGCCCGGGTGATCTCCTCCTACAAACCTGACGGCAAGGCAATCTACCGATCTGTGTACGGAAAAACTTATTTGGAAGCCAAGGAAAAGCGAAATGACCTGCTGCGGAGCACCGCTGCAATCTCCCCCGGTGCGAGAAAACAGGCAGCAGCAAAGGAAAAATCACCCTGGAAGAGGTAGCTTGGGAATGGCTGGCTGCCCGGAAGGACAGCATCAAAGAATCCACCTATGCCCACTACACCAATCTGGTCCGGCGCCATCTACTGCCGTGCCTGGGGCCACGCCGCTTGTACGCCCCTCACGCCGGAGGTGCTGGATGAATTTCTGCGGGAAAAGCTGCGCACCGGCAGGGCCGATGGCAAAGGCGGCCTTTCCCCCAAAGACCGTGGCGGACATTCGCTCCGTCCTTCTACAGATTTTTGCTCTATGCGCAGCGCCGTCAATATCCCTGCGCCGCACAGAGCCACATGTTTTATCCAAAAAACCGGCAGTCAGCTACCAGAATCATGACCCGGGAGGAGCAGGCAAAGCTGGAAACGGTGTTATTCCAATGCCCGGACCCCCTGCACCTGGGCATTCTAACAGCCCTGTATGGGGACTACGAATTGGGGAGGTGTGCGCCCTGCAATGGGGGGGGATATCTCCTTGGAAAGCGGCACCATCCGCATTCATAAGACGATGCTCCGCATTCAGGACCTCACGCCGGATGCCAGGCGGAAGACCAAGGTCCTCATTGACTGCCCCAAAACAGAGAGTTCCAACCGGGTCATCCCCATGCCCTCCCTTTCTGATGGCGTTTTTAAAGCCACACCGCATGGCAAAGGATGTGTACCTTCTCACAGGTAAGCGGGCATACATGGAGCCCCGCATTTGCCTGGAAAAATACAAGCGTCTTCTGATCCGGGCCGGGTTGGATTCCTTTACCTTTCACACCCTGCGTCACACCTTCGCCACCCGCTGCGTGGAAAACGGCTTTGATGCCAAATCCCTCAGCGAAATTCTGGGTCACGCCAATGTCAATACCACTTTGCAGCGGTATGTGCACCCGTCCATCACCTTAAAGCAGGAGCAGATGAATCGTCTGGAAAATATTTCCATTCTGGGTCAAAGTTGTGGTCAGACGGCAGTGCAAGTTCCCTGAAAGCAGGAATTTCAGGACTTCTTTCCTATATTGTTCTACTTTAAGATAAAAGAGTACGGGCCGCGATGAAGGAGGTTTCATCGCGGCCTGAAATTTTTATGGTTTGTCCTGAATGGGCCTTAGCGGAATGCCTGCGCTATGACAGGGGGCGCTGGAGTCGGGTATAAATGGATAAACTCCCCCTTGCTACGGCGTACCAGGACTTGCCGCAGGATGCAGATGTATCAAAAACCGGGACAGCTATCGCTGTCCCGGTATGTAGATGGGGAGTTTTTTAGAACACGCCCTGCTCCATCATCGCGGTGGCAACCTTCTTGAAGCCGGCGATGTTGGCGCCCGCAACCAGATCGTAGCCGAGGCCGTACTCTTCGGCAGCCTCTGCGCTGACCTTGTGGATGTTCTTCATGATGCCCTTGAGCTTCTCATCCACTTCCTCAGCGGTCCAGACCAGACGCTCGGAGTTCTGGCTCATCTCCAGAGCGGAGACGCCCACGCCACCGGCATTGACGGCCTTGGAGGGAGCAACGATCATCTTCTGCTTCTCCCGGAGGTAGATCAGAGCGTCGTTCGTGGTCGGCATATTGGCCACCTCGATGTAATACTTAACGCCGTTGGCGACGATCTCTTCGCCGACTCCATGTTGACGTCGTTCTGCATGGCCGACGGCATGATCATGTCAACGGCCTTGACGCCCCACGGCTTTCGCCGGGGAAGAACTGCACGCCGAACTTGTCAGCATAATCGGACGTGTTGCGGCCCTGTTGCGCATCTCGAGCAGGTAGTTGACCTTCTCCTCGCTGGAGGAGACGCCGTCCGGATCGTAGATGTAGCCGTCAGGACCGGAGAGCGTCACGACCTTCGCACCCAGCTGCGGTGCCTTCTTACAGATGCCCCACGTCACATTGCCGAAGCCCGCGCAGGCGATGGTCTTGCCCGCGATCCGCTCATTCTCATGCTCAGCACGTCCTGCAGATAGTATATGGCGCCGTAGCCCGTTGCTTCCGGCCGGATCAGGGAGCCGCCGTAGCTCATGCCCTTGCCGGTCAGAACGCCGTTCTCCCAGACGCCCTTCAGCCGGCGGTACTGGCCGAACAGGTAGCCGATCTCACGGCCGCCGACGCCCATATCACCCGCGGGGACGTCGATGTCGGGCCCGATGTAGCGGTACAGAGCCGTCATGAAGCTCTGGCAGAAACGCATGACCTCGGCATCGGACTTGCCGGCGGGATCGAAGTCGGAACCGCCCTTGGCGCCGCCGATGGGCAGGCCCGTCAGGGAGTTCTTGAAGGTCTGCTCGAAGCCCAGGAACTTGATGATGCCCTCATACACGTTCTTCTGGAAGCGCAGGCCGCCCTTGTAGGGGCCGATAGCGCCGTTGAACTGGCAGCGATAGCCGATGTTCGTGTGCTAGTGGCCGCTGTCATCCATCCACACCACGCGGAATGTGAACATACGCTCGGGCTCCACCATGCGGCCCAGCAGGTCCACCTTCTCATACTCGGGGTGCTTCTCGATCACAGGCTCCAGAGAGGACAGGACCTCCTCAACCGTCTGTACGAACTCAGGCTCGTTGCCATGTTTTTTTCTTGACGTTTTCAATCACACTGGCCAGATACGCGTTCATAGTAATTTCTCCTTTTTATGTTTGTAAAAAATTACGGGTCGCCGTATGTTGGAATAAATTACAGCCAGCCTTGGCTGTGGATCACAGGGGAAAATCAGGCGAAGAAGCTCTCAATGACGCTGACAATTTCAGTGCCGATGCGGGCCTGGGCTTCCTTGGTGGCAGCGCCGATGTGGGGGGTGCAGGAAACCCGGGGATGGCTGTACAGGGCCACATTCTTGGCGGGCTCTTCTGCCCACACGTCCAGACCGGCGGCCCGACTTTGCCGGATTCCAACGCTGCCAGCAGGGCGGCTTCATCCACATTGGTGCCCCGGGAGGTGTTGATGATGACAACGCCGTCTTTCATCTTGGCAATGTTTTCCGCGTTAATCAGCGCGCCGCCGTCCACCGCAGGGGCGTGGACGCTGATGAAGTCGGCCTTGGCCAGCAGCTCGTCCAGCTCCACATACTTCATGCCCATCTGCTCCTCGATGCCAGGGATGTGGTAGACGTCAAAGGCAATGACATGCATCCCGATGGCCTTGGCAAGCTTGCCCAGAGCCTGGCCAATGCGGCCGAAGCCCACGATGCCCACGTTCTTGCCCTGAAGCTCAATTCCCTTGCCATAGGCTTTCTTCTCCCACTTGCCGGCCCGCATGGTAGCGCCAGCCACGGAGAGGAACCGGGCGCAGGAGAACATGTGACCCATCGCCAGCTCTGCCACAGAGTTGGAGGAGGCTCTCGGCGTATTTTTCACCGTGATACCTGCTGCCTCAGCGTATTTCACATCGATGTTGTCCACGCCTACGCCGCCACGGATGATTAACTTTAACTTCCCGGTTTTGGCCTCATCAATGTGATTGGCGCGGATCTTCGTGGCGCTACGCACCACCACGGCGTCGTATTCCTTCAGGGCCGCGCCCAGCTCTTCGGGGTAAAACTGTTCGGTCACCTCGTGGCCGTTTTGTTTCAGCTGCTCCAGGGCGGTTTTGTCCATACCGTCGGTGACAAGGATTTTCATGATGTATCGTCTCCCTAATTATTCTTTGGCGCCGTCCCGGCGGCAGGAGGGGACCCGCCAGGGGGACGGGGCGTACGTTTCCCGCAGGGGAAACCTGTCAAAAAGCTTGCTCTGGGGGCGTCGTGGGCCGGTGGCAAGACATGCTTGGGCCGGACGTTTTGCCGGGGTGGGGTTTCTGCCGGCTCTTCGCTTACTGGTCTTGTTTTTCCGCCTCGAATTTCTTCAGGAACTCCACCAGAGCCTCCACACCCTCCTTGGGCATGGCGTTGTAGATGGACGCCCGCAGGCCGCCCACGCTCTTGTGGCCCTTCAGGTTGTCATAGCCAGCTGCTTTGGTGGCGGCGACGACCTTGGCGTCCAGCTCCTTGTCGCCGGTGACGAAGGGGACATTCATGAGGGAGCGGAACTCTTTGTCCACGGTGCCGGTGAACATCTTGGAGGAATCCAGGAAATCATACATCACCTTGGCCTTGTCGATGTTCCGCCGTTCCATCTCCTCCAGGCCGCCGATGCTCTTGAGGTACTTGAACACCTTGCCGCAGCAGTAGATGGCCCAGCAGTTGGGAGTGTTGTACATGGAGTCATTGTCGGCATGGGTCTTATAATTCATGTAGATGGGGATCTTGGGATCGATGTCCGCACTGTCGCGGATCAGATCCTCGCGGATGATGACCACCACCATGCCAGCCGGACCCACGTTGCCCTTCTGCACGCCGGCGTAAATCATGCCGTAATCGGCAACGTTGCAGGGGCGGGACAGGAACATGGAGCTCTGGTCGCTGACCAGCAGGTGCCCCTTGGTGTTGGGCAGCTTGTTCCAGGTGGTGCCGTGGATGGTCTCGTTTTCGCAGATGTAGACATAGTCTGTGTTTTCGGGAATGTCCAGATTATCGCAGTTGGGGATGTAGCAGAAGTTGCGGTCTTTGCTGGAGGCCACCACGTGTACGTCACCGTACTTTTTCGCTTCGGCAATCGCTTTCTTGGACCACGCGCCGGTCTCC